>Ga0126338_10000830_pt1 | contig 18240 bp, 8 predicted proteins | sample OrbCmetagenome_2_FD_92529 | JGI IMG/M metagenome (GOLD analysis project Ga0126338, IMG submission 92529) | Coral microbial communities from Petempiche,Puerto Morelos, Mexico - Orbicella C C metagenome | ecosystem: Host-associated > Invertebrates > Cnidaria > Coral | place: Petempiche,Puerto... | reverse complement strand
TATTATTATCTCTTTGGTGTTTTTCTATCTTATTAAACTGTTATTTTCAGGTTTCCTACCATTTAAAGGTAATTTTGTATGTGGCCAAAATAACTCAAAATACCGTGACTGAGCTCCTTTAAGGCACGGTGCACAGTCCAGCGCTGTCTTCCGACTGAATTAGTTTGTACCAAAACTGTTACTAAACTCATCATACATCTCGAAATTCAAAATCCAACCGATTAACCACCGGAAAGAGTACGCAAAGTGTAGTTTTTTAACGTTGAAATGTCAATTTTGGAAGTAAATGGTTCAGATCTCCTTCACACGATCCATTCAAAAGTTGCCAGACGTTTCCATGACAACGGGTTAGTAAGTCTTGATACCCAGGCAAATTAAGGAAATATCTTTTTCAATGTTCAACGCGTTACTGCAGTAACTAACGTGACAGTCACCACAAATTCGTCGTATCAGTATGTTTACCAGAGTAACTAAGAGTGTTGCTGAACTAGTAAGGAAATCAGGGAACACTAGATGGCTCTGTAACAGTTTCAAAATCTCTTACTGGAGTTACAGTTTGGCCCAGTGTAGCCAAGATCGCACACACAGATGCTGTTTGTCCACAAAGGTTCACAATATCCCTGATCATTACAGTCTGGACACAGGTTGTTGTCAAGCTTGCAGCCTAACTCTGTGTTCTTTTCAAGCAGTGGATTCAGCAAATCATACATCTTGTTGTTGTCGTATATATCTCGGATGCAGCCTTCAAAACCTTTGAAGTTTATGTTTGCATCATTCACCGTGTTCTCCACGCCTCCGATTTGAAGCGGACCAAAGCCATTCAAGTATCTGTGGTTCAAAACAAAAAAGACGGATTTCAATCATCAGGACCGCTGTTTAAGCATGGAGTTAATAGAGTTACTTCTCCTCTATGCCCCACTCCCTCCCATCCTTTCTCCCCCGCAACCCAATCCACACCCCTCAATTAGCTACTAAACTTTCAAACCACTTTCAAAAAATTCAACCAGATTACCCCCTTGACGATATCTAAACAACACGCAGACCACAAGACTACTGTGCTGTCAATTTTAGACCTTCTAATGCCTAATCTTCTAATGCCTTCCCTTGTGGTACAAGAAAAGTAGACAAAAAACCCCCTGATTTTGTTTCACTGAGAGGTTATTCATTCATTTAGAACGGTGTGATATCTAAGCAAAAATTAGTTTTGAAGAACGACAAAATTTCTGGGAGGCCAAACATTATGAACGAACGTTGTAAGCAAAGCTTCCCCTGTGGGGAAAGGTACAGACTACTTACATCGCGGAGCCCCACACCTCGCCCTCGATCTCACACAACGCCCTGTTTTCAATCACTTCACCATTATCTTCCACAATCTGAGAGCGCGAGCATTTGTCAATCCTCAAGGTTACTTTCTAAAAAGCGAAAAGAGAAATTAAAACAAGCCATGGTTAATTGACCGTTCCAGATCAATTCAAGGTAAAGCACGTACTCTTACTAAAATTACGATGCCAAATATTTATACCCCATGTAAAAGGTGGGAGAGTCGCCTTAATAATTCAAGTGCTTACAATCTTATTCAAAGATCAGCCTCGTGGACTGTCTCGAAAGGAAAGCTTCCACACATAAGCATGACTATTAGGTAAACGCACAATCTGATTGGCTGCACAGAGGCAGGCATAAGATCGATAGATGGTACCGGAACTCAACAGGTCGGTCAGTCGCGTTTTCATGAAGTTTCTGGTGGATGTTATTTTTCTCTAAGCATTAACGCGTATCACTGACGTTTAGAGAAAACAACACAGAACGCCAAGCGCAACACAGAAATTCTCTGTTTCTCGTTATCGACCAAGGTTTAATCTTGTCTCCGCGCTCTTGCGAGAAACTAAATATATCTCCGAGTGAAAGTGCCCTTAGGAGGTCAGCCACTATCTCGACACGTATTTACGGTGGAACCCCGTTAATCCGGTCATCAACGGGCCACATAAATCTGGCCGTATTAAAGGGGTGGCTGTATTAAAGGAATTTTCTAAAATTCCTGACTAAGCTTTTGTTCGGGCCAGAATAAAGTGGTCGTAATAACGAGGTGGCCGTAAGGCGGGGTTACACTGTATTTTCATTCAATTAGAGTCAGAAAGAAGTACAACACCGGAGAGTTTGCACCCCAAGACGACAAATCGTCACATGATCAATCGTATCCAAAGGGTCAAAAACATATTTTTTCCTAAATGTTAAAAGACTTGCCTACCTTGAGTGATCGAATGATTTCCACCGTGTGCCACGTCCTATCATCGAGTCTGTCACCCCGGTTCATGTAGAGCTCGAGTGGAGCATTGGGATGAGGACCAAGAGTTAGCACCAGCTTGACGTACCCGTCCACCAACATCAACGCCATCACATCTGGTAAACCATTGTTGGCGCCTGCATAAATAAGGTTAATAAATATCGTAAATCCTTGATGATGCTATAAAATAACCAGGAAACTGCTCGAGCTCTGATTGGGAAAAAAGAAAATAACCGCCTTCCCCCCTCCCCTTCTCATCGTAGAATCAGCAGAACGTCTAAGTAGACACATTGAAAACCGTACGTTTAAACTGTTACCTTTAAAAGGTTCATTCCATAAGATGATTTTGAACAATAAAAGAGACAATATTTCGTGCCATAGCTCTCATAACAAGGCCAATATAGCAATTATCCACAGCTGAGAGAATTTGTTTGGATAAAATTAATTTCATTCTTGTAACCGATTTCTCAGTTCTCATTACTTGGATGCTTTAATAAGCAATGGTACTGTGCGGAGATATCGGATGTTTATCATAACAAGGTCAATGTAGCAATTCTTTACTGGTCTTTAGACTTTTCATATCGCACCACTGAGTGAATTTGCTTGCGTAAAATTAATTTTACTCCAGTGACAGACCGCTTTCTCAATTCTCATTACCTGGGTACTTTGATAAGTATTGCTACTGTGAGGAGATACTGGATGTACATCACTCTTAGACGAATGTGATTCACTTCGAATATTACAGTAATTTTGATTTTCAATAGACATATCCCACAGTATCTTGACACGTCAAATCCGATCGGTACACACTTTTACAGTGTTTTTTTTATGATAAGTGAAGAAATTCTCGTGCGCTCATTGGCTAATTTTCCTTGTCAATAAGTGGACAGACAGGGAATTTATAATTTATGCGATTTGGCAACGAGCGAGAGCAGACAATTTGACAATTTATTATCGAAAAAACAAATTGACGTCAGTTTTTCATGCGTTTGTCCTGTTATGGACAATGAATTTCGTCATAACATCGTCAAAGTAGTCTGCAAATCCACAGCTACTTTGACAAGGTTATGATGAAATTCATGATCAAAAACAAGACAGACGCATGAAAAACTGATCTCAATTCGTTAAAAAGTGTCTTTAAATAGTCTAAATAATCAGATGGCTGAAATGGGCGGGTCTCATCCCTGCTACAGTACATTTCAAGACGTCAGTTCATTCTACTAACCTTCATAAACTGGTCCTTGGTAGAGCAGCAGTCCATTTGCCGTTCCCGTCATAAATTGCATCGAGACTGTGCTACGTTGATAGGCGATCAGCTTCTCCAGGTGTATGAACGAATTACCCTTGAATGTCCTGGTGGTACTTTGGCACTCGGGTCCTCGGTAGTCGCGCCCACACTCGCAGATGATTCCCTTGGGAACAGCATTGTGGCACGTGCCTCCGTGCAAACAGGGCGTGCCCGTGGAACAGTTCTTTTCCTCTGGGATGATAGTCGTGTAGACGCCTCGCAGCACAACATTCATGGACACTAAGGTTAGTGAGGTTCCTGGGGCGGGGACTTGGCCATAGTCGCCACTTACGACAGTGAATGCCGAAGACGCTTTCACTTCGTTGCTGCATTTTCCAACTTGTTGTTGTTCGTAGGCACATGCATCAATGCCAATACTTCCTATCGATCGATCTGTAAATTTACAAATTACATGAAAATAATTAACTAAGAGTATTTCTAACCTTCCCACCTTCCCTCCAGGAAAGGATGCTAGTCCATGAAAACCATGCCCGTCGTGTTTTGCAAGATTTGGAATTCTTCAATGTACTTGCTACATGTTGTTTGAAACGGAACTTGTTTCCCAATCCACACACCGTTATCGTTATCAAGGGATCTTGTGACTTCGTGAAGATCATGGCAAATGTATCAAAGATCATGGCAAATGTACCGTAACCAAAAAGGACAGTTGTTGGCATTTGCCCTCACAGTCTGTCATCAACAATTTTTGCATTCTAGTTTTAACATTGTCTAGAATGGTTTACCCTATCTTAGAGGCCGTCAACATGGCTCAACTCACCTTGCAGTTCAAGCTCGTCCTTGTTTTCTCCCAACTTCTTTACAATTTCCATGTGATTCATGTACCCGCTACCGTCCAGTACTGCCAGGTAAATCTCCACTCCAAACAGATACTGCAGAGGAACACGGTAGACCGGAGCCTTTTGGACGCTGAAGATCAAAATACGGTCAACATCACCGCCGGTTAAAATGTCGGCAAACACTGATCGCCATGTCGAGTAGTATTCGCCGACAAAGACGGACGTTTTCCTCAACTCAAAGATCTGCACAGCCACACTCTGCTGGAGGGCGGCACTGGTGACACTTTGTACAATAACAGTTATAGCAGAAGTTACAGTCTTTGAGAACGTTGAATCTGTGACTTGCACGTCGAATCTGTAGGTACCCAGGGGAACGTTTGCCTCCGCAGTGATGTTACCGTTACCTGAGTTTACGGTGAAGTACTCTTGGGAAGATAACATGGTAAACTGATTTCCATGAACTTCAAAGTCGTCGTCTTTGTAGTAAGCCCTGCCGATGATGCCGCCAGCAAACTTGCCATTGTACGCGTTCACGATTATCGTCAGTTCTCCGTCTTCTGGTTCGTGTGTGTTCCTATCATCTTCTACGTCAACGAACACAGAGGTAGTATTGCTCTTAGTCGGACTTCCACTGTCAGTTGCCTGGACCTCCACTTCCCATTCCTGCGTCACCGTTCGGTCGAACAACCCAAACGCAAACATGGAGGTTGATGTGGCTGTGGGGCTACTCAGCCTGAAACGGTTGCGGAGGTCTGTCTCGACTACTGAAAACGTAAACGGCGATCCATTACTAGCTTCATCCGGATCGTATGCCTTTATTTCAGTGACGGGTTGTCCCGCTGCGGGATTTATGCCTGCCTTGATGGTACCTTCGTAGTAACGTGGTATAAACCAGGGGCCGTTATCATTGATATCTGTTACAGTGAGATACAATAATCCGACACCCTGCAACCCTCCACTATCCGTCGCTGTGATGGTCAAATTGTACTTAGGAATGGTTTCTCGATCTATCTGCAAGACGGTAGAAATTATTCCAATACTGCCATTGTTAGGATCAGACTTGATAGCAAACATGTTGGCGTCATCGCCATCAGTAATCGAGAACGTGAACTCTGCGTTGGTACCCGTGTCCTTATCGATGGCTGTCACCTGCGCTACAGAAGCTCCTGGCTTGACACTCTCCGATACAACCTCGTTGTACACGGAGGGTACAAACACCGGAGGATTGTCATTAGCGTCAAGCACATTAATGTACACAAACGCTTTCTCCTCTGCCTCCTGGGGTGGATTCCCTCGATCAGTTACCTTGACCGTCAAGTTGTACGACTTCTTCCCTTTGTCAAAGTCAAGAAGTCCGGACACGAGGATGTCGCCCGTTCGCGGGTCGATGTAGAACTCGTACGGGTCATTGCCCGTCTCAATTGTGTACTCTAACTCGGCATTTGGTCCCTCGTCTTCATCAGAAGCTTTGACCTTCGTAACAAAGTACCCGGGGAGCGCATCCTCCGGCACTTTAGCCCGGTAAATTGTGGGATCGAACACTGGCTTCTGATCATTTCCATCGGTCACTTTGATGGTAGCAGAAACAGTTCCAGACCTTAGTGGGTCTCCAGCCCTTCTGTTTGTAGCTTTGACTCGAATTGTAAACTCGTTTTCGGCACCTTCTTTTTCGAGAGTTTCCAGCGTAGTGACGAGACCAGAGTCTGGATCAATCTTGAACTTGCCATTTGCATTGTCCTCTAGCTCGTAGACTATCTCTGCATTGATACCCGAGTCCAAGTCGATTGCTTGAAGAACCATAACACTTGTACCGGGGTTTTTGTTCTCTTCTACATAGCCTATGTAGGGAGGGCTGGGAAAGTACGGAGCGTTATCATTGATGTCCGTAAGGTTGACTCTAACTAAAGCTTCCGCCCTGTGCTTACCATCGGAAGCATACACATAAAAAGAAACAATCTGCTGTTTTTCGCGATCAAGCCTGCTATTTGCAGTGGTTATTAGACCAGTTTTGGCGTCGATTGTGAAGTACGTCTGCCCTGTCTTGTCAATGGAGTATTGCAGTTCGCTCTGGACTTTAGAGCTATCTAAGTCAGTTGCAGAAACCTTTTTAACACTCTCGCCTGGCGGGCTGTCCTCTTGGATCGTTGCTTCGTAGATCAGGGCAGAAAACTCAGGCACGTTGTCATTCGTATCAATAACCTGTTAAAGGAAGTCAAGAGCTATTGAGTGGTTAATTTGTAAGCTTGCAAAAGAGTAAAGAATACAAAACCCCCCAAAAATACATGATTACAGTGATCAGTTGGGCTCGGGCGACTATGAGATAGTCAGTTTACAGGCATGCCAGTTTCCTATTCACAAAACGTGACCAAGGAATTTAACTCAAGAATGCCAAGAGCAAATCCATCTACTGGCTTGAATCCGGGATCTCTGGATTCCAATACCTGCGCCTAAACCAACTGCTCACACCGCCCGAGCCTTAAGGAATATCACTTGCCCATGGGATCCTCGTCCATCACAGGCTCAACCCCCACCCACAAGTCCCAGCATTTCGTCGCGTTACCCAAACAAATCGTCAGTACCCTATATTACAGTATGCTCCTGGGTTGACAGAGGCAAGTACTTATGCGTCCCATGGCGCGATAACGACTGATGATGATGACGATGTCTAGAGAGGCCCTATGGGAATTTTAAGTGTATTGGCTAAAACAGCACTGCATATTGACCCTAGTACTCGAAGCTAGATCGCTCGTCCGAAATCCATCGGGGTCCTGATTAAGAGACTGTACCACACTAAACAATGCTTCCTGCAACTGGCTTCGCAATTTTGTTCATTACCGCATTAAGAAATAGATTCATGTTGTCGTACGTCTGTTTCGTAATTGATTACAGATGAGTGTGTCACTGATGTTCTCACCACATTTTGACGTCTTCTGATATCTATTACAGAACAGACCCACAGCAACAAGGAATCTATTTGTGCTATATAATAAAGAAACTAAAAAGAATGTTACGGGCGCCGTCTATGCGTCTGTTCTCCAATTGATCATGAGTAAGAACCAATCGAAATGCGAGAATTATGACTTATTATATATGATGGCTAGAGTACCTATAAAGGTGTCTACAAACGTAGTACTAGTATTGGTTCTACCTATTGCAACAATTTTGAAACGATACCACAAATTTTCTGAGCCTTGTTAAGTATAACACACCTAACACTAAATGGCGGAACTTGTCTTGCCAACGCACAAAAAAAAAAAAAAAAAAAACTATTAGACACCCTCCACCTTAAAAAAACCCCCAAAAAAAAAAGGGGGAATATTTCTCGCCCACCCAAAAAAAAAAAAAAAAAAAAAAACTGCGAGGCAACCGCCCGCTTCAACAACGCCTTAACGCTTTGAGATTTAGATTTACTAACCTTTATAACAACATCAACAGTGTCGCTGTCTTTTCTGTCTGTGGCCGTTACTTTAATGGTGTAGGACTGTCTGCTCTCGAAGTCGAGCTTTCCATCCAGAATAAGAATTCCGTAGTTCTTGGCACTGTTGCGTTGTGGTTGGTAGACCGTTTCCATTTTGAACTTCTGGGATTGATCTCCGCTGGAGATAAAATAGTCAAGCCTTGCATTTTCTCCAATATCACCGTCCGTTGCGGAAAGCTCACGGATAGAGGTCCCAATGCCTGCGTCTTCTTGAACAGTGGCTTCATACTGTCTTTTTGCAAACACAGGTGGCTTGTCATTTTGATCGACGATGTCAACATTAACTGTTACTTTGGTGTCGAACGTTTGATCGGACGCTGATGCCGTCATAATAAACCTTTCGCGTGCCTCCCTGTCGAACCTTTTTCTGGAAAAGATGGTTCCATTGTTGGCAACAATTCTGAAGTCACTTATTAGAGTGTCCAGCGCGTACGTGACCTTACCGAACTGGCCCGTGTCTCTGTCATCTGCTTTGATCGTTATCACATTAAACGGGGGGTTCGCGTTCTCTGGGACTCTGGCGGTGTACTCTGACAGTTTAAATGTAGGTGCATCGTCATTAACATCTATGATGGTCACAAGCACAGTACAGGTGGCATAGAGATTGGTTGCGGACTCTCTGGCTCGAAACTGAAGCTTGTAAGATTTTTGTTGTTCGTAATTAATCATTCCCGCAGTTGTAACATTACCAGTGTCTGGATTAACCTGAAATTTCTGCTCCGCGTCAGGATTGGACTTCACCAAGCTGTACGTTATCTTATTGGCGGGATCAACCTTGCTTTCCGCTTTGATAACGACAACAAAATAACCAAGATCCGTATTTTCCGGAATGTTCTTACTGTAGATGTTACTGGGTATGAACTCGGGTGGTCTTTGGTCCACTACATTGATCTCAACCGTGGTCTCCGAATCACGTGGTGATCCAAGGTTTGACACAATAGGCTCGGTGTTTGTTGCCCTGACTGTCAGCACCACAGTTTGTTCGAAATTGGACAAGTCCGCATTGGTTAAAATGTCCCCGGTATCCCGATTAACATCGAACCTGTCATTAGCACCGACCAAGGAATATGCCACCTTCTGGTTGGAGCCTACGTCAGCGTCTGAAGCACTGACAGTTACGACGGTCGTGCCCTTTGCAGCTTTGTGAAATACACTGGCCAGATACCTCTTTTCATTGAACACGGGGTAATTGTCATTCTTGTCGATAACTTCGACTTCTATGACGCAGTACGAAAGAAGTCTCTCCGCTTCATTCCTGCCGTGTCCGCCATCTTCGGCTTGCACAATCAAAGTATAGCCCTCTGTACTGCCCTCTCGGTCCAAACTGGTTATCGTGGTAATAACTCCGGTGGAATTGTCGATATCAAACAGCTTCTTTCCACCAGTAATTGAATACTCTATTTCCTTGTTTCTTCCTCTGTCGCTGTCTACAGCAGTGACTTGAATCACCACCTCCCCTCTAGGCTCGTTCTCCGCGATGGAGGCTATTCCTGGACAGACTGTGAACACTGGTCTGTTGTCATTGATGTCTTCGATGTTGACTATGACACGAACTTCGTCGAATTGTAAGGATTGAGTGTCAGTTGCCCTCACTTGAAGAGTGTACTGCGTTTGCTTTCCTTTAACACTTTGTGTAAGGGACAGTACACCAGTTGATGGATTAATCTTGAATATATTGCCGCCATCCCCACTGGTTATGGAGTAGCTTGGAATGTCTCCATCAGCATCTCTGGCCACAATGGCTGCTAGTGGCGTGTTTATCGCTGCATCTTCGGCAATACCAATGTTGTATTCGCTCTCCTGGAACGAGGGAACTTCGTCATTGGCATTCTGAACAATCACCTTGACATAGGACCGAGAAGTAAACTTCTTCTCTCCGAAATCCTCCACAACGACGGTAAAGGTATGCTCCCTTTGCGCTTCATAATCAAGCGCGGAATCACCTACACTGATGTCGCCGGTGACCTTATCAATTTTGAAAAGACTTGTACCTTCCAGTGAATACGTCAGGTCACCGCGATCACAACCACAACCTGTACAATCACAGTCATAAGCAACTACAGAGAGCACTTGTGCGCCTGCACCAACAGCTTCACTGATGGATTTCTCATACACCTGCAATGGGAAATAGGGAACGTGCTCATTGGCGTTCGTCACTATGATCTGGACATCCACATCATTGGAGTAACCGCGAGGGATCTGCTCGGTTGTTCTGACTTTCAGATTGTAAATTGCTCGCTTCTCACGATCTAAAAGAGAGTTCACTCTGATCTGACCGGTATTGTCAATAACGAACTTGCTATCTGAATCTCCTTGAATGATTGTGAACCCCAGCCTTGCTCCAGAAACACTGGTGGCGTTGACCTTACCGACCGGTTTTCCAGGAAGCTCCTTCTCAAACACTGTAAACTTGTAAGGGTTTTCTGAAAACACCGGCTTAAAGTTGACAGTTTTGATATCAAGATACACGGATTCACCAAACTGACGTGGGACGCCATAGTCAAAGCCAAAGAGCGTTACATTGTACCCTCCCCTCTCTTCCAGATTACCAGCAGTCTCCACAACGTCAGTCAGCGGGTTGATGCCGAAGGGTACTGCCCTGGACACCATCTGATAGCCAATTCTGCCGGCCAAACCACTGTCCTTGTCCTCTGACTTCAGCTGATACGCCTTTACCCCTGGTCGTGAATTGGTGTTAACGCGGCCAAAGAAATCGATCATTTTCATGACAGGCTTGTTGTCATTGATGTCAACCACGTTGATTTCTACATCGACATCACTGGTGCGACTACGAGGTGCTGGTTCAGTTTCTCTTATGGTCAAACCGAAGAACTGTTGTTCTTCATAATCAAATGGTGCTTCCATCCGAACTTTTCCTGAATTGTCCACGGTAAAATTGGATTTCCGCGGGTAGATAATGGATAATTTGCCGCCAGGGAAATACCTTGGAACTATAGCGACCACACTACCAACACTCTTGTCTTCCCTTACATAGACCCTAACTGGTTGTTGATCGCCTCTGTAGCTTACTAACACCAGCTGAACTTCAACTTTTGTCTCACGGGGTGGAGAGCCACTATCTTTAGCTGTCAACTGAAACTTCACAGGCGATGGAAAGTCTTCGCGAGGCTTCTTTGCTATCAAGAAGCCTTCGCTATCTATAGAAAACATCGACTGTACATCACTAGATAACGTATAAGAAATCGTATCACCATCCCTATCACCGGCTGACAGGCGAGCAACCTGATCACCAACTCGGAAGTCGTTTTCTACTTTCCTCTCCACAACTCCACCAACTTCACCAGGGAATTGCGGAGGGTTGTCATTGATGTTCTTTACTTTAATAACAACAGTAACCTGATCACTGCGGTCTCTACTGTCCATGACTCTTACAACTAACTGATGTTCACGAGCCTCCTCGTAATCTAGCTCCCTCGTTACTCTAATTTCCCCGGTGGACGGAACCATTCGGAAGAGGCCACCCTCGTTACCAGAGGTGATTTCATAAGTAAGGGCCTCGGAGGTGGCAGCTTTCACGACCATAACTCTGTCGTTGGCTTTAACACCCTCAGTGACTTCCTGAATGACTGGTTTAACAACAAATCTGGGTGGTCCATCCGGTAAGAATACGTTCAACTGCACAGTGGCAGTTTTTCGCAGAGGCGGATTACCTTTGTCTTTTGCTTCAACTTCAAGGGTAAACTGAGAGGCGGAGACTGTTGTCAGGGACTTCTTCACCTTGATCACTCCAGTATCAGGATCAATTTTAAAGGCTCCCTCGCCATTTCCACCCGTAATGTTATACACCACCTTTCCATTGTCACCGTTATCCAAGTCTGTGGCCACCACTAGCAGGACTTGAGAGTCCACCTTTGCATCAAGGGCTACTTTGGCGACATACGAATCAGCAGAAAACTTTGGGGAATGATCATTTACATCCCTCACGTTCAAGACAACCTTAGCAATTGCTTTGAAAAATGAAAAAGAAACAAGAACACTTTGTTTGAGTCACTGAACTTTTTCGCTCCTAGCGCAGATTCCATGTTGCCGTGCGTTTGTTCAGTAATAGACCACAAATGACGTCAAAATGTGGCACACAAAGCAATAGCCCAGTGTGACTGTGATTGTCTTACCACGTTTTGATGTCTTTTGTGATCTATTACTGAACAGACACACGGCCACATGGAATCTACTTGCTTTATATAATGGAGAAACAAAACAGAATTTTAATGACGTCACCTAAACGTCTGACCTCCAATAGATAATAAGAACCAATTAAAATGCGAGAATAATTTGACTTGTAATCCATCAAATATTTTCGTTCGCACGCGATTGGTCTGAACGCGTCACGTGACTGAATATGCCCCAGCTAAAACTTGGGAATATCCGACTGATATCACCCAATTTTCAAAACTACGCGTGATGCGAAAAATATTTGAAGGATAATAAACTCAATAGACTCCATTTGGCGCGAAAATATGCTCGGATATTTGTCCTTGGACATTATCTTTTCCTCAAAACTCACAGTTTTGCATGAATGTAGTAAATTCTACAGTTCAACCCCTATTAGACGGCAACCCTCGTGGAAATGGATATTGGCCGCTTAATGGGGTAAAAACAATAGACAAGCCCTCATCGGGACTTTGATTACTGGCCGCCTAATAGGGGTGGCCGTTTAATAGGTGGCTGCTTAATAGGGGTTCGACTGTATCTTGATCAACGAGCCAAAGTCTTCTTTAAAGGAAAGACAGTGGAATCCTGATTAATCGAACCTCCAAGGGAAACGAAAATTGGTTCGAAAAATCGGCTAGTTCGAGAAATCGGGGGTAAAAATACAGTGTTTGACTGAGGAGGGGAAACGACTTCCAAAAAATGAGGGTTCAAGAAATTGGGATTCGACTGTAGTTAATGCACCCTAGTGGGGTGCACTTTTGAGTTATGTTAGTCATGTGAGCACTTTTAAGAACACAAGAGAATCGCATAGAAAAGAAAAAGACGTAGCCGAGTACATAGCGCACTTCTCGAGTGTTCGAAAATGCATTCCCACGTGCATACTTAACTCAACAATACACGAGGACGAAATTGACAATTTGTTGCACGCTCAAATTCGTGACGTAAGCAGTGTGCATTGTATAACACATGGAAAACGGCGAGCCTACTTTGTGCAACAGAAAATGTTGCCAGTATTACTCAACCTTTAGATAAAAATTTGCTATCCATCAAAACGTTCAACTGATGGTTATGGTTACCAGCAGGAGAGGGTTTCCAGTAGAACATGTTGAGTGTTTACTTATCTACTTGAGTTTAATGGAGCTTACTTGAAAGAGATGGATTTCCTTTATCTGAAGCTTCGATGTACAGAACGTGCTGTCTGATTTGCTCATAGTCCAGCTTTGCCTTGGTGGAAATGGAGCCAGTCGTTGAATCCACTACAAACTTCGAGTTCACGTCCACTGCATAGAGCAACACGTATTGCACTTCTCCGTTTGTGCCCGAGTCCAAATCTGTTGCTGATACTTTCCCCACTTCTTGATCGATACCTTGGGAATGGAAAAAGTACAAGACTGATTGAGATGGCGTGGAGATAATCTTTGTAGCTTCCTTCAGACCACACAAAGACTAGGGGAGCAGGGATGGTGCAGCAGTGAGAGCGCTCGTCTCCCACCAATGTGGCCGTGGTTCGATTTCAGCCCGGTTCCATATGAGGATTTAGTTTGTTGTTGGTTCTCGCCTTGCTCTGAAGGTTTTTCACTGGGTTCTCCGGTTTTCCTCCCTCCACAAAAAATATTTCCAAATTCCAGTTCGACCAGGATAGAGGACCCACATGAAACTATTCAACTGCCAGCCTTGGCACATGTAACTAATTTTTTAGCACATAAGACTAACACGAAACTATTTTTTTTTCTTGCAAAACTTGTTTTACTCAAAGAAAAAGAACCATAACATGTGTGTGGATAGTGTGAGTCAAACTGGGGTAGTCCGACTAGATGACAAGTTCACTCATCACTAACTACACTTGCTGTGTGTGACTGCCGAAACTCGAAATTTTTAAACTACATATACTACAAGCACTGAGAACTATATCTATTACAGTGTTGCCCAAACCACAAAATGAACGCTAACCGCAAGCAAACATGACTAGAAGTAACCGCAGGCAAACCGGAGTGGAGCTAACCTCCGACTAATATCACAAAAACTACGGTTTTTCGCACAACAAAACAAAAAGTAAGCAGGCATCTATAATTTCGCTCCTAAACCATTTTCAGCTTGGGTGACGCACTGTCCCTATTCGCACGTACCCTCAGTACGTGATTCCACGCTATAATATACATACTATAGAAAACCAATCACGCTTTCCATTTAATTAAAAACACCAGTTTGAATTTCCAGAAATTTCTAGTGGCGAATGGAACAGCATTTTCCAGAATTCCGGAAAAGAGGACAACCTTCCAAGGTATACCGAAATTCTAAGAAATTTCCTTCCGGGAGTTACCATTCGACTTTCCCACCGGAATGTCTGGAATGAATGGTTCGCTTTTCAGAACTTCAACAATTTCCGCATTATCTGGAAACTTTCCATGGCAATTTCCGCACCATTTGCCGCTGTTTAGAAATTTTCGGAATTTTTGGTTGAATGGAAAGTACCCCAAGTTTATAAATACCGCACAGTAATGCACTACACTGCACTTGACTGCACTGCTGACTTAAGTGACTAACCTTTGTTTTCGTTCACATCAAAAGAGTACACTGTTTTTGTGAACTCTGGCGCATCATCGTTCTTGTCTCTTATTGTCACATCAACTGTGGTGTTGGTGACCTTGCTCCCCACAGACACAGACACTTTCAAGCTATAGGAGTCCTTTTTCTCCCTGTCCAAGGGTTTTGCCACGCTTATAACACCAACATGGTTAATGCAAAATGCATCGTCATTGTTTCCGCCTATGATACTGTACTTGTAGCTAGGATTACTTAAAGACGGTGAAATATCTTTGACTGGGAAGCCAACAGCCTTGTTTTCATCAAGCGACACTGAATATGTTGCTTGCAACTGTGGAGCTTGTACTCCCTCTGTCACAAAGATTTTGAGACCGAAGGTAGGGCTTTGTTGACCTTTGCCATCAGTTGCTTGAACATTGATATCCCACGACTGTTTTTCAGATCTCCTGTTTACAATTAACAGGAGAGTCAATAAATATGGCAAGTTACCAAGACTAATGTTAAAATGACAACAATAACAATGGCAATTGAAATGATAATGAAAATGGCAATGACAATGATAACTATAATGACCATGACAATGACAATAGGAATGACAATGGTAAATAAATAAAATGACAATTGCCACAACAAATGCAATGGCAATAACAATGACAATAACAATGGTAACCACAATGACCATGACATTGGCAATGGAAATGGCAATAGGAATGGCAATAGCAACGGTAATGGAAAATGACAAAGACAACTGCCACAACACTTGCAATGGCAATGATGATGACAATGACAATGGTAATGGCAACGGCAACAGCAATGGCAGCAGCTACCGGGACGGCCCCGGCACTGGCAACAATGGCAATAGCAATGAAAATGACAATGGCATTATCACAATGGTAATGGTAGTGAATATGACAATGACAATACTAATGGTAGTGACAGTGACAATGGCAATGGAAATGGCAATAGGAATGACAAATGGCAAGGGAAATGGGAACATGACAATGACAATTGCCACAACACTTGTAATGGCAATGATGATGACAATGGCAATGGCAACAGCTACAGGAACAACCATGGCACTGGCAATGACATTGGCAATGACAATGACAATGGTAATGATAGTGACAGTGACAATGGCATTATGACAATGACAATACATATGGCAATTACAGTGGTATTCTGACAATGACAATTCAATGACATTGGCAATGACAATGATAATGCTGATGATTAAGAGTGTGATAGTAACAAAAAGTGATAAACACAATAGGTTATTCCACAAAAAATCCACATCTCCCCAACGAATGGGTTTCTGGAAATTCTCTCGGGAGGGGGGTCAGAGGCTATGGAAATCTAGGCAGAAGGTGGGGAGGGGCTGAACCTAAAAAAGTCTTTTTCAGTGATCATTTCCAACTGAATGTAACCTTCAGCTTTTAGATGTGTGACATGTGACACTTGAGCACTCTCTGAATCTGAAAAAAGTTGAAATATTTCAGTTATATCTTTCTTTCCTGATATACTTCAAGTTACCTACACAGGTTCTTCCATAATCACAGTAAACACGTAAAAAACATGACAAAAAGACAACCATGAAGAAAGCTCACTACAAGCGTGTAACTGCTAGCACTATTTCTATTGTCGTGCCCAGACTCAGTGCACCGCTGAGAGCAACTGTTGACAGAAATAGCCATCATAAGAAAGAGTTTCAAAATCTAAGGCTCTTGTACGGTCTACGTACAGTTGTGTACATCCATAAGAGTAGAACATTTTTCAAATGGTCAGTATGGCTAAAGGCCCTTGGTCGCAATACATAACACACAATTCTCCAATAACCACAAAATAAGACAAGTGACAGTCGCAAATAAGTCTGTGTTTGCAGGCCACAAAATCCTGCATAATACTTAAAAGTTTGCCTAAATATTTAAATAAAACAGCTTTCCTATTGTTCGCAGAGATTCTTACGGACCTTTCGGGCTATTTACCTTTCAAAACGAATGAGAAATCTCTCAACTATCCGTGATCGAAGTACTCCGGCAAATATTAATAACAAAGCGCACGTCAAATTACATTTCCACGTAATTTGCATAAACTATCAAGTTGTGTTTCTTGCGGATAGCCCCAGGGGGAGACTCCCATACAAAAAGAACGGGGGTGCTCGTCGTACCTTTCAGGGGTTAAAAAAGCCATTTTGGTATCTCTTAGGGTGTGCAGTCTCAAAAGATTCACAGCAGGAGCTTTGACAGTACCCTTTAGGGTATTGAGCCAGGAAAAAAAAAAACAAGAGATGATGTTTTGTTTAAGAATTGGCAAGTCTTGGGGATGAAAAACATTTCAAGCCACGCCCACAAAGCAGGGTCTTGTTACCTCTTAGGGGTTTTTTTCAAAATTTCCGACGAGCATTCCCATCCTTTTTATGTGGGAGTCCCCCAAATTGGTTGAGATATTCATAGTGAAAGCAAATTTAGCTCTGCCAAAGATTTTTTCAGGGGCTGAGGCCTCGCTTTCATTATACATTGTAAATGTACCTATACCTCACTTTAACATATGCACTCATATGGAAATTTGTCTGTCGCACTATTGAGAAATCAGGCTGTGCATTTCTGTCTATTTCAAAATTTCTAGCAACTCTTTCAATACTCTAGGGAAGTGAAATTTTCCTGTCTGTCCTTTCAAGTGAGTTGTAAGGTTGCTTAAGTCCTAGGAAGGTGTGTGCGTCAACTGGTGTATAGATCAAACGGTAAATCGGTGTTCTGATGTCAATAATCTCACCTTCAATGCCGTTTTGGTGAATCAAAAGAGGACAAACTGAGCAGTCAGTGTTCTCAGCAGACATTGAGCAACAAGACTATGGCTTGCTGTCACAAAATAAATGTACTCAGTTGTTTAGCTTGCTGGCCATTGTGCCACAAAATAAATGTACTGAGTTGTTTAGCTCGGTGGCTATTGTGCCACAAACTAAATGTACTGAGTTGTTAAACGAATTTGCTCAGTGGCCATTGTGTCACATCAGCAGCTTCTAGAAGTGACACTTTTCAGGATAGCCCTACCAACTGGGATTTGCATTTTGACAATTTTGATAAAAAGGCTCTAAAATATATGCACATACTTAGAGTGTCTAAAAGCAATGGTTAGTGTACCAGACCTTCATCTCTTATTGAATTCTTTTATATTTTGGCAGCTGTCACACCATTGCATCACGATATTTGTGACTTCACATTCCACTAATTAAGTTGTAATTTGAAGATTTGTTAACAATAAGATTTTCCAGATCCTTTTGATTTCATATGTATTAAATTATGCAGACTACGTCAACTGACTAGCAATGTTGTTTGAAAATAATTTAGTTGTCATTTGAGGACTTGTTAACAATAAGATTTCCCAAATTGATTGTCCTTTTGATTTCATGTATGAGGCATCATGCAAAAACTATGAAGTAACTAGTGATATTGTTTAAAACTTACAAAAAGAGATAAAGTTTTTGTTGCCACTGCTTGGGAATGATTCATTGCATCCGTCATCCCATTTGAACACTTTTCTTTTCGCAAAGATTTTAAAAGACCTCCCTTTGCTCTGTCCCTGAAAGGGAGGACTCACATTTAAAACTGGTGGTGGTGATCATGGGAAATTTGATCTCCCTTTGTGGGTCTGGCATTTTCACTCCAAGAGGTGCCAATTTAAC
>Ga0126338_10000829_pt1 | contig 18244 bp, 11 predicted proteins | sample OrbCmetagenome_2_FD_92529 | JGI IMG/M metagenome (GOLD analysis project Ga0126338, IMG submission 92529) | Coral microbial communities from Petempiche,Puerto Morelos, Mexico - Orbicella C C metagenome | ecosystem: Host-associated > Invertebrates > Cnidaria > Coral | place: Petempiche,Puerto... | reverse complement strand
GGGGGGGGGGGGGGGGGGGGAGGGGAGAGCTTGCTTCGTGTCCCAACCTTTTTGTCTGAATTTTGAGCTAAGGTTTCTCTCCGTCTTTTCTTTGGTTTTCAAAGGGCAGAGTAAGAAAACATTGCATTTTACATTCTATTTTTTTACATTGAATTCAGATCTTCGAGTACTACGTTATCTGTGAGAAAACGTAAATCCTTCCATTCCGAGGATATCGAAGACCTGAGCACGCCTGTCCTCGCAGCATATTTCAACGCGTGTACACTGCGATTTGTTGTAGCCTCGTTAGAGGTTACAATGGATATCTGGCCGGCCACGCAACCTAAATCTGAGGGTAAATGGCATTGTACAAGCACCTGGCAAAGCTCGAGAAACACCGTCTGGTCCACTTCTTTGAGCCACTTCATAAGATCCGAGAATGGAGCAAGGTCATTGTGACAGGACAGATGCTTTGGTATACACAGTTCACTGGAGTGCTGTACCACGGTCTCCATATCAGTGCCCTGTAAAGACAATAGTGACATTTAGCATCACGGTTTTCAGCAGAAACCGCTAGAAGTCACGTGACCAAGGGCTGCGGTCACGTTTGGAGTTTCAACGCCGCGAAGTAGGTTTTCACGTAAGTGATTTACCTCTGCGTTTTTTATCCTGAATTTCTGTCTATGCCACGTACCGATAAGAGGGTTATGTAAACCAGTCTTTTTAGTACATGTTTAGGTGTAATTTTGAGCGAACGAGTGAAAATAGGTCTTTTTGTTGCTATTTGAGAATCAAGCACTGTTGTTGTCCCGAAATTCAATATGCATGGCGGCCTCTTCAAGTGAAATAATTATTTCATGCTTTCGTATAGCTAAAACGGTGGAGGCCACAAACGTCAAACGCCTGACCTGAAACTGCCGTTTGTGGATTGTCGTTAACACAAAAACCCTGGTGCTAAATGTCAATTCATGGTAATTCCTGCAAATGGCATTCGTAGCTTATGGACTTGATTTTCAGGACCATAGCCAGAACAAAATTATGACTGAGGCAATGCCCATGGTTAAATTCTTTTCCTAGGTATATAGCATTGTTGTATTTCCCCCTTCAAAAAAACAAAAACAAAAACAAAAATTACTGAGGCAAGGGTTTCAGTTTGCCTCATACTTTTGTGCAGTTATCTTTTCATTCTAGTCGGAAACTGCAGTGAAGTAAATCTGACCCGCTCGTAAACTGTAAGCTTGCAAGCAAGCGACACCAAAAAAAAGTTTTCAGCTCCCAATCGTTCAATCGTCAAAATTCATTATTAATTCTGATATATATATATATATATTTTAACTGTTTTCAGCTGAGACTGAACGAGCTTGGATTGCCATGGACTTTCCGTCAGTAATAAGTGTCATCATTTAGCAGACCATATTCGTGTTCCGGTACTGGACTGGAAGTAGCTTGCAGAGAAGGCTCAGGCGGAGGAATATCATTAAAAAGAGATTAATGACATTTGCATTTGAAAAGAGTCCCTGCAAGCTATAATCAGGGATGAGAGTAGTAGCGACACTACCCGAAAACAAACTTTCTACCTTCAAGTGTAATTTATCCTACTTACACTTCTCTTATCTCGCCTCATTCCCCTCGTACCAGTGTTGAAACCACGTGACAGCGTTGCCAAAGCCCGTTTCAACATTGGGCGGTGGGGGTGGCTATTGACGAAAAAGGTGTTTCTTTGATCAGTTCGAAAACGTCCGATTTGCAAAAATGTCTCGACATTTTTGTCCCTGAATGTAGTTTCAGTCCAATATCGAGAATACGAATATGGCCTACTATGAACACCAACACAGTGGGATATAGAACTTACGTGACGCTGAAAGATGTCAATAAGATGTGACTTCAGACGCTGAGCAAAATCACTGCTAAGCTTCCAGAACTTTTCTCTCTGTTCCTTGACTGCTCTCATCTCAGTCAAACCTTCAAAATGAAGAACTTTCTTCCGGTAAACAAAGTGTCAACAATCGTGTCCATATTCCATAGTTTTCTATATAGTAGATAAGAGGGGCTCAATGGGGTGATAGCTTTTACGGAACGGAAAGAGAAAATCAAGGTAAGAGAGTGAATCCCCCATATAGGCGTTCTACCCAAGGTAATCCCTCTTAAGTTAATTTTAGACATGGTACTTAGTTCATCCGAAGATGTTATTCGCGTGATGCATGGACAGCTCAAGCGACTTCAGTTCTCGCAACTACCTGAGACGAAAAGGCGGGAAATGTGGTGAAAAATAATGTCATGTTTTGATTTTCAAAAGACGGTTCATAGCACGGTTGTTTCTGTACTTTCAGCTGTCTTTCTGTTCGGCCGAGCTTTCGTTTGCTTTGTGCTCGTTTGGCTGTTCATTCTTTCACCGTTTCAGAGTTTAATCTTTTGGGAAACCACAAAGACAACGGAAACCTGTTTACTAATAAAAGCAACATTTACCCGGACTGAGTTCAGTTTGCAGAGCATGCAGTACAGCAAAAGCGGCATGGGTACACTCTTTCAGCCCCATTCCTTTAGAGAGGTCAGCTTCTTGGAGAGCCACGATGTTACGTTCAGGAACATCTAAATAGTGCTGCAAGATAAAGTGTAGTAACAATCAGTTGGTGGCAAACAGCAATTACTAGTGTGTGAAGGATCAACTTTATAACCACAGTCTTCGTTCTTCTTGGCCAGTGGTCGGGAAATGAACGGGAAATGTATGCCCAGCTGACAAACAGGTGACTCAATCGAGTCACTAATGTTTTATTTTCGCTCAATTCCATTGTTTTTAAAACCAATAGAAGTCAAGCCTGTAAAGAAACTCTTGAGAGTCGCTTGTTTCGTCAAGCTTGCGCAGAAAGGAACGAAGACCCGAGGAACGAGCTTGGAGAAGGACAATCCTTGAGAAAGGGGAGCTAAATTCTTACACCGTTGACAGTTAGCTCAAGTAACAATCATTATGATTTCTTTCCGGGATTTGTTGTTCAGGGGTTTCATTTGACGTTTTCAACAAGAGGGCAACTGGTTTTTACAGAAAGGCGAAACTATTGGAATTGAACCTCTAATATAAGAAAAACTTTCCTCTAAACCGTCAAACCAGACAGGAAAAATTGTCCTCAAAACTGGTAAATTTGCCCGGTGCCCAGCCCTTAATGAAACTTCTGGTTGTTAGTTCACTTTTTTGCTTTGGCTATTCTCAAAATGATGCTAAACATTACTGATTAGCGATGAAATAACTCTTGAATACGCAATAGGAATATCCACTGACCACTAAGGTTTCCACCTCCTCCAGCAGCTTCTTACGATTCCTGCTCTCTGTTACCATGTGCTTATCCTTGTCCTCCATCTGTTCCATCTGAGCTCGCACTTCCTAATATAAAATATAATATTCAACAATAAGACTACGAGCCTGAGTTTTCAATTTGCTAGTTTACCATCACTCATAGAAAACGAAGGCGAGTGGTCTAATTGTTTTAGTAGACACTCAAAAGGATTACAGCACAAAACCTTCAATTCTGTGCATTTTCAAGCCTAAAATTAAAAACAATTTTTCAGCTTCAAGACCAGTGCATGCACCCGGTTGTTGCCTATCAGCAAATACTGAGAAAATGATGAGAGAACCAATCAGATTCGCAGATTTTCTAATATTATTAGAATACTAATGTTCATTATAATCTATCAATATTTTTGTTCATGCATGATTGGTCTAAAGGCATTGCGTGGCTGAATATGCCCCAGCTAAAACTGTAAAATATCTGTATCTCCACTTGAAATATCTGTATCTCCACTTTTCAAAACTGCGTGTGTTGCAAAAACCATTTGAAGGGTTATAAACACAATAGCCTCCATTTGGCTCAAAAATAATGCTTGGATATTAATTTGTCCTTAGACATTATCTGTTCCTCAAAGCTCACAGTTTTCCTCGAGCTACACTCTCAGAAAACTGTTCACTTCTTGGAACAGATAATGTCCCAGGACAAATATGCGAACATATTTTTGCACCAAATGGAGGCTATTGTTTATTGATATCAACGTCAGCAGAGATCATCAAAAGAGAAATGCCTTGCACAATGGCAGGCGTTTCAACAACATAATATTTACTACGTTTTGATAACTTACTTCAGTTCAACTTACTCTTAGAAGATTGTCATAGCCTGTCAGCCGTGTATCCAAGTTATCAAGTTCGTTTAAAGCATCATTTAAAAGCTGCATCAGTGACTCTACTTGAGGTTCAGCATCCATGATGGAATGTATATTAGCCTGTAGAAATCATTCAGACATTTTTCTTTGTCAGTACATCAAATATGTACCCAAGGGATAATAATAGTCAAATTTAGTAGATTGTCATGCAGTTCCGGAATATATCTATACTCCCTGACAGAAGGGATTGGAATTTCCTGGGGTTGGGGGTGGAAGGGGGGTCTGTAAGACCAAAAAAATTAGAGAATTGTATGAAGCTTAATTGGAATTTCCAGAGGGGTGGGGGTCTTAAAAAATCCCTTCTGTGAGCTCGAGGGAGGTATGGATATTCTCTGAACAACATATTCAGTTTTGGGAGTATATATTAAATATATTGCACCTATTAAAAGTGGATATCATTGCACATAGTTGCGCAGTTAAAGCAGAAGATCTTTCCATTGACAGACAAATGAGTTGGAATAAGACATCTCCCAAGCCACTTGATAAACTGTCGCATTAGTTAACCTAATGTTCAGATAGTCACATGTCCATTTTTCTAGTTGCTAACTAAAGACTGTTTAAATTAGTAAAGATTGTTCAAATCAATATTTTTGATTTCATGTATTACCCCATCCAAAACTGATAGGTCCTTGGAAAGCTGCTCAGTAAATGCTTCAATATTGCTGATGGCATTCTCTGTCTGTGATATCATGTACTCTAGATCCTTCTCCTCTCGCTGTGTCAGCTCCTGGTAGTCTTCACCTATGTTTAGGAACAGGTACACTGTAAATCAATGGTAAAAACAACATACTAACCAAAAATTGATAAGCACCATGCCTTTTCTTGGAGGTGAAGGGGGTCCATAATGGAAGTGTTCTCATATTCTTCGCTAATGGACGTAGCCCTCTTACATGTCATACCCTTATAGGAGGTGTCCCATTATAGGAGAAGCCACACTTTTTCTCAACATGTAGACAAACTGTCTAATGCACTGCAGGTAATGTTTCTTAAGGGAAGTGTTGCTCAGGTGATCTTCAAGGTGGGTGTCCCATGTGAGGATTGAATGGCCTCTGAGAGAGGCTTCCTCTCTAGGAATGTGACCCTTAGAGCAGATTTTTGCTGGGCATCCTCAAGGAAAGAGTGCCCAAGTTATAGGTGTGTGCTAATAGAAGTGTCGTTTTGTAGGAAAAATTACAAAGTAGACATTTGAATGAGCAGTCACCTACCTTCAGCTCCGTCATCTGTATGTTGCTGTACTCTGCTACTCTCTCCACCATGAATAACACCTGAATGGAAAAAATTACAAGTTAAACTTGTACATAATTATGATCATAATGGTTCAAGGTTGTGTGCTGCACCCAATAAGTACCCCTTCTCTAATGTAAGTTCACCTCCTTTGCATACCCTTTGGCCATTGTTACCCTATTCTGTTTCAAATAATACCATCAATGGTACCATCAGAGTACACCAACTGACAACAACCCTAGTTTATTGCTTACATCAACCCAGCCAGCGATACACAACAATTGTAATCTCAACTATGATTTCACTGCAAGGCTGTGGTGTATGAAAAATTACAAGGAGCCCAAAGGTTCCTAACCATGAAATCCTGGGTGCCAAGAACTTACGCTTATATGAAAAAATTAAGTTTTTCCAGTCGCTCAAAGGAAAAAGTTAGTTGCCTATGGCAACCACGTGCTTCTAGAGCACAGCCCTACCATGAGAAGGCATACAATTCTTCAAACAATGCATTTAGATGTATACACTATGTCAAAAGGAAAACAAACTCCCCATTCCAATATAAAGAACATCATGTCTCAAAAAAAGAACCCCTCCCTACCAAATAAATTCCCTCCCTTTTAGACATACAGGTTATTCACCAAGCTTGCGAAGAAGGAGGCTGGGTATTGGCCGAGTTCTTTTTTTGCTACTTATGGACCAAGAAGTAGTTGAGGTTACATGTGAGTCTATCACAAGATTGAATCACTTACAATACATTTCTGTACATACCTTCAATCACACCAACATTCACTAAAGTTGGTTTCCTCTGTGTTATGTGCCTCTCAACCAACTTAATAAGGATAACCATCAAATATAAGTATACATTAACCACATTCCTGGCTCAAAGTGTGTGCAATTTAGCAAAATATTTTAATAAATTGTGTAGTTCCAGAAAATGTCCATACCTCCCTCAAGGAAGGGATTTTTCTAACACCTTCCCCCACCCCTCTGGAAATTCCAGTTAAGCTTCATACATTTCTTTAAATTGTTTGGTCTTTCAGAATCCCCCACCCCCCAGGAAATTCCAATCCCTTCTGTGGGGGGAGTATGGATATTTCCTGGAAGTGCACATTATAAATTAAAATGCCATTAATAGCAAATACAGCCAATCAAAACAGGAAAGCAATTGTATATTACTGAATGGAATTACACCCAACCTTCCCATCATGCGCTGCGCATATGTTGCATCGATTGTGTTGGCCACTGTATCTTCTATGGCATGGTATAAAATAGTTATGCAACGCTCTCTCATGGTATAACATGGAACATCTCATTTGTCACTTGTATTTTCTTGGTATACACAGTCGCCTAAAGGCTTGTGTTTATACAAAGAAAATTCATGAGACTTGTGGGATATTCCATAGTATCCCACCCAAAAGCATTGCATAACTAGAGTATAGAATAGTCTACACTGTACATATATATTACTAGACATACAGTATGAGGATATTTCTTGAGTGACATTGAATGTACATCATTTAGAGGTGTTACATTGTCCTCTATAAAAAACAAGGATCTATCGACAGTAGAGTATACGCCGAAACTAGATTTTGACAGAGAGAAATACACAGCAATATCAAGTACAGATCATAGCATGTTCTTATCTGAAATACACCTGACTTTTAAAAAGGGGTTTAAATTGTGTACAACTTGATCTTACACCCAGTATAAACAGGGTTGTCAAAAATATGCCATTCTACTTCACGATCTTGGTTGGCATCTCTAACTACTAAGCTATTTTTCATTCATAAATGAACGTGAAACTTGTATTTTCCAGGGGTATCTTAGATTGCAAAATCTGCATCTACTAGAGCAACTTACAATAAAAACAGCTACTTCCAAATATTGTGACAATGCTGCGATTGAGTGTTTAATTTAATCACATTGTTATGTTTCAATAGACCATATTAAATTGTATTCTTGGTATTTGTACTGGACCTAGCTTGTAATGAAGGCTCATGCGAGGGGAATATCATTAAAAAGGGATAAATGCTATTTGCGTTTGAAAGACAGTCTCCCCACATTAGCCTCAGTTGCAAGCTAGTTCCAGTCCAATACCGAGAATAAGAATATGGTCTATTTCTAGAATTGTTACTTCTGAAAATAAAACTAAATGAAGGAATAAGGAGTGAATTAATCAATACCTTTATGAGTGCAGTTATGAAATTGTTTTTGTCTTGAACACTGCTTGCCACCCACTTGTACGTCTTGTCAAAATGAAGATGAAATTCTGGATTTTCCTACAAGAGGTACAAAAGTATTGAACATCAACAAACTGATTGCCTGACAAAACATATGCTTAAATAGCAAGTTTTAATGAACACTTAATTCTATAGTAGAATAATTTTCATTGTTATGCTGTACCTCTATGGCACATGCAAGGATACTGTACTAAGATATGGACGAAAACAACTTCTGCACATGTAAAGAAGTGCAGCAGGATAGAAATTTCTGTTGCCGAGGGGAAGTGGGTGGGGCAAAAAAGGGAACTCTGAACAGACCTCTCGGGGCTTGAATGCATAAGAGAAGATCACAAGCTAAGTGCAAAGGGCGTATAAATATTATGCTCAATACCCATGGGTATTACGAGGGTCTCTAGTGGAAAAGTGCTCTAAATAATGTAGCATGCGTGGCCAATTCAGCGCAATTATATCAATGAAAATAGTATACTTTTATTATTATAGTTATAACAGTGTGGTCATTTTCCAAATGTTAGAAGTTGCCTAGAGTTCATAAAGGAAGTGCATACAGTTGTGCAATTAACAAATAAAATTCATTAATTCATAATGATTTCTAAACCACGCCTATTAAGGCTTTGCAGACTGAAAGCAGCCAAAATGAAAACAGATAACTATAGATATACAGTGTACTGTACGACTGAGATTCTTGTCAAATTATTTTGTGATATTTTTAGGAATTGCTAGGCAATGAAAATTCTTTGGACGGAACTACAGTCAAGGTCAGCTCACTTGGTCTCAGAAAAACCAGAATTGATTATATTTCTAACTCTTTCTCTAAAAAACCAACACCTCCATGATACCGACACCTTTGGTGTCTGTATCACAGAGGTTTTAATTCAATGTACATGTAATAAACCCAGCAGAAAATATTCTATAACAATAAAGTGCCAATAATAAATTATGAAACATAGCTCGTGTTATGAATCATTGCAAGAAGCCAAATTGTTTTTTTGAAGTTCTTACATTAGTTTCATCTCTGCCATCAATGAGTCTGAGATCTTTCAGCCTCCAGTTAGTTCTCTTCTTGTAAGTATCTTTCTCAGTCTTTTTTACTTGATAAACAGACACTGTCTCTGGCTTTACTGTAGTCACTAGACAAACATCAGTAAAAAAAATTCAAAAGTTTAAAATATATGTTTTATTCTTCATGGTGTACTTGATTTTCAAAGAAAAAGGAGTACCAATTGAATTATCTAAATTCCTATGAGACACATTTACCATAGGGCTCGAGGGTGTATTTTATAATGGACGAAAAATTGTTCATTGTGTCTGGTTTCGTGGTCTCAAGATCTTGTATATGATTGGTCAAGACACATTCCACACAAATTTCAATGCATTTATTATAATCATCATCATCATCATCATTATCATCAGCAGCAGCATCAGCATCATCGATTCCAGGTCAGGGGATTTGAATCTGGATACCTTAACAAAAACACCTTGCCACATCTCTCATGGCCCAGCAATATGTCTGTGACTTGCCCAAATAACTGCATAACTTGAATTTGCCCTAACCCATGGCACCGTGCCTGTGTTAACCTCTCCCGCCCTCAGTCTTAACCCCAGGGGAGAGAATGCTTGTGTTCATTCCAACTACATGCAGTTAGTACAATGCTTATAAGCTTAGTATTACGCTTCTCTAGGTTAATTTTCAAAAGTTAGCTCCTACGAAAAATTAACTCCATTCACAATAAACACGCATATGTATTTATGAATTCTTTTAACGGCTATTTTGCCATGTATTCCATAGATCTAGAGTTCGCTTTTAATTTGAGAGACCTGATCGAGCCTGCGGATGTAAACACGGAAGAACGCACCAGTACTAAGAATTGGCTGACCGGGTTTAAACTGAATTCATACCTGCAACACAGAGGAAGCTTGCTTTCTTCTTTTTTCCTGCCTTTGTTACACTTACGACAGCGTAAAGTCGCTCTTCGCTTGGTTTAAACAGATCCCTCTGCAAATTGTGCTTGATGGCCGCCATGTTTACACCACCACAAATTGGAACCAGTTTTTCGCGGTTGTTACACTCGAGAGGTCATGGATCCAAACGGGGACGAATGCGGAATTAAATTTCCAGAAAATGAGGAAATTGATGAATTTCCGAAAAGTTAACCATTCAACCGAAAATTTCGGGAATTTCGCTAGGAAAGTCAAATGGAAAGAGGATTAGCTAGGATTCCCGCTGAGAAATTTCCGAAAATTTCGGTATATCTCGCATAGGCTGTCCTCTTTTCTGGAAATTCCGGGGAATGATGTTCCACAGGTGACTGCGATTGGAAATTTCCAGAAATTCCAACTGGAATACGGTGACTCTCGGGCTTTTTATCTATAATACCATAGGGTTAAGAACCAAAATTCGCTCAAATCTCGTTTAAACACCAACGGATGAGAAGAATTGACAGCAAACAATATTTGATTCTTTACTCTGTGAAAAACCTGTACAATCATAACAATTATAATTTCCTCAAATGTGATTGGTGCATAAACTGCTGTATTTTGCTCTAATTAGCCTGCAAAGTTTTACGTTGTAATGACACAGTTGGCTGTAATCGGACACCTGAAATCGGACAGTTACCTAAGTCCCCTCCACCAGGAGCCATAATCGGGGACTCCGTCCCCGATTATGGCTCCTACCTCCACTAAATACACCAATCACAACATTGATTACAGTCACTGTTTTGAAAAAAACTTAATAACCATTTTGCAAGCTCTTCTCCATATTTTAAATTATGATTTTTAAAAATGACTACTTTTGTTGGAAATTGTAATGGTTATGATTAATTGCCGTAACAGGACATCGTGTCGTCCAATTCAGTGTGTGATCATACTCGTGATTAACAAATCGGACTCATGCATCGCGGTCGTCCGATTTTGTTTATCACTCGTATCAGTTACAGACCGAATTGGACTCTACTCAGTCCTGTCACCATTATTAATCGATATGATTTCAAACTGAGCTCCTAATGTATACCTCCATGCAAATTATTTCTGGGGGTTACCTAGTCATGGTAATTCACTAGTAGCATGTAAACTCCACACGTAACTCAGCCGCATTACTGCTAAGTGTGTACTTTTTAACAAACGATTTATCGTTACAAATGATGACTGAGCTACTACGCGCGCTCTCATTGGTCGATAGGTGTGTTTAGATGAGAGTATGTGAGGCGCGGTTGTGACGTTTTAGATTCGTGCGTATTTTTGAGAATTATTTTGACTAGCAGAAAACTTTTTCCGTGTCGGCTTTGCACATCTGTCTCGAATTCTCCCAACATTAACCCTCCTCGTGTTTAGATGAGGCTATGTAAACACGGATAAAGTGCTCCTGATTGCTTAAATCTTTATCCTGCTTGCGAAAATCTTTCTAAAATCTGTGCGGCTGCCACATATTGTTTTCCCCGTGATCAACCTGGCATCTTGTTGGATTGACGTCGCCAGCGCATCGGATCCGGCAATCAGTTGCTGCTCAGCTTCTCGATTTGTCGTGCTAACCAGGGCCAACAAATTAAATAAGTGTGTAAATTAGTTCTATGTCCTGCCCCTCTTCACATTTCCTGGACTAACGTCACTAGATGAACAATTCGTGGCCAGTTCAAATCATACTCTTATCAGTATTGTAAGTTAATTTGACCACCACAGTGCTTGCATTTCCACGCAAAACACCTTGCTGTAGTAACCAATGCCCGGGTTGCATGTTTTCTCTTGGGTGGCCGGCCGTGGCGAATACAGGTCAAAACACATGTCAAACTTTTGAAAAGTAAGAAAATTGCAAAACTACTCACGCGGAATTTTGTTTGAAAGTACTTGACTTAGACTTTGTTGAACTATACCACCGTAACTTCCTATGTCTAACCGCCAGGTTAATCTATTCACTTCCGTGAATCTCTCGGCTCATAATTAGTGCTTAAAAATTCACAGACATACAGAAAATGGCTTGTTTAGATACAAAGGACGCTTTCTTAGTTTTTGCACACGTGAAAAAGAGTCATTGATTCGAATAAGCTTAGATCGAGAAGGGCTTTTCTTTGTTCTGTGATAACGTTGTCACACATCAAACCAGGAAGTATTCATTTTCCGCTCAAGTGAAACTACTGCGTGCACTTGTCGGAAACAGACTTTAGTGGTACGGTTTGAGCACGCGGTCAGTTAGACACATCCTGCCGTGTGAGGCGACATTCACAATCTCTTTTTTGCAGATTACGTACCATTAACCCCCAGGCTTATATAACTCCTCCTCCGGACAGACCTGAAAACAAAAAACCTCAAACCTTATCACAAACTTCGAAACGATAAAAACTCTTAATAATGATGAAAATTCAGGGCAAGGCGACAGCAGAAGTCAATTTGATCAATTTTGTTGTTATTCTCATATTGCGCAATATTTAACGACTTTTCCCTTATTTGGTGAACGATTAGTTATTGACTGCTTCCGATGATGATCGTGATCGTTCGTTCTCAGTCTTCACTGAAAGTCATCATGTTTCGGCTCGAGTCAAGAGTAGCGGGTCCATAAACAGCGTGTACTCGCACGATAAAATTTTTGGAAATCAGATGGATTGGAAGGTTTCAAGCGTTTGGCATTTCTTTTGCCATGGTTGATACAGCTAGGAAGCAAACATTGTAAGGGATCTTTTTTGAAAAAGTTTTTTTTTACCACTCCTGCGGCTGTCTTCCATGACTTACTCGCTTGGCGTGCGTTCCCTTCGGCGGAGTTTTTGTTTCGTCCGCGGTGTTTTCTTTTGCGCGCGTAAGTGTTGATCCGTCCCTGTTGTGTAGTTCTTTGTGATAACTTGTCGTTCCCGTGTCATTTTTTATGAAGGAAAAGCGCTGGACTGAGTGTTAATATGGCAGGAAAGGTAACAACGGAGGGAAATTCGATTGTTGTTTCGTCGGGGAGTACCAAGACGGTAGTAGGATCACCGACCAGTGAAGGAGTGCGAGACGACCGCAGTTGGAAAGCCTACGTTTCGCAGATCGATTCTCCGATATCATCTTCCTTACTGGTGAACGGAGAGGACTTAAACATGGCGTCGAATCTTGGATTCTTGTACGATTACTACGAGGTCACTGAGGAATCAAACCAGGCTCCCCCTTCGCCACCAAACCAGGGGTAAGTTAGTTTGTTAGCCAGCGCCATCTTGGGCCTAAGAGCAGAAAAATCGAATAATACCTTCATAAATTACTTGTCTCCTGTCGTTTACTAGCTTATGTAGGCAATTTGCGTTGGTCTTTTGTTCGATTGATTTGTTAAAAAAGACCTGTCGAACCTAAAGCGGAATGTTTATGTTTTGTTATTATTATTACGCGTTTTTGACGTTGTTGTTTTCACGAACATAAACTGAAGAGAGCATGTACAAAAATTTTGCGTCTAATTGATATTTTGGTAACACAGACCTCCATGAATCAGAGCACCGGAAAAACAGTATTTAACTTTGCGTTCAATCGGAATATTGGTACGAAAATTATGTACAGTTCCTATCTTGAGGAATACCCTTTTGAGTCAAGAGCCCGCCTTCTGAGTAGGTAACCCCATTAACTTTTTACTGTTTGATTGATCGCAATCTTTTCTGCGCCATTGTTAATTTTCAGTTTGCTTGGGTAAATTTGGTGTGGTTAAAGCATGTACCAGTATGTCGACATTTCTTTCCAATTTCTTATATATTTGAGAAGAAGCTCTCATACAGTCAAGTTATGGAGTGTTACACGCTAACTCAATATATGCATTTGAAAAACTCTTGTTTTCAAGCGAGTAAATATTGGATTTTTTAACCATTTTGATTCTGTTTGTTTCCATTTTTTGTCCTTGCCTCAGCTTCCAGAAACAGCAAATATGCTAAATTCTATTTGAAGTAGTTCTTATAATTATGTAATTTAATGAAAAACTCAAAACAAAATAAATACTGATTCTGATGCATACATTTGATACCGTCGTTACAAAGTCAGTGATGAAATGCAATTGTTGTTGATGTGTTATTTTGCGTGAGATCAGAGAAATTGCGAATACCACATCTCACGTGGAAGATATGACCATGACCTTGTTTAACGTACGATCAGCCCATTGTTTCCTTTTTCCCTTTCTATTGTCAAGGTCAACATTATAAAACAGTTCAAGGTTATCAGTATTTAAATGTACGCCCTTCCAATTTATGCAGTCTTTGTGTTCTTATGGTATGCTTTCATTACCTATCAACCAACTTGGTAAATTAAAATTCACTTGTTACTCTCAGTCTTCAAGTGTGAAGGTTGAAATTATGGGTTAGTGAGGAATCAGCTCTACTGTTTCACATACAAATTTTAACAAAAATTCACCAGTCACATTTTACTTTTAGCCTCTGTGAACAATAGCTTTTTCCCCAAATTCACTCTTTACATATGTCTTTTAGATGCTTTCATGCATCAAACACTAATTTTTGCCCTCTTCACATGTCACATATAAACCCTTTACCTCCCTCTTAGAATTCTCCAGTATCTCCCTGATCTTGAACTCAAATCATTTTTCCTTGGATCATACTTTTTCAGTCACTTACTATCAGCTATCTTGAACCCCTGACATAACAAACTATTTTGCTTCTGGAATTCTTAGAAAACTCCAGGAATTTGAACATTTCTTCAAGGGCTTCGGAAAGTTCCTTGAAAATTATCATTTTTCTACCTGCTTCTGGAAAATTCCTGGAATTTAGCAGTTGAATCAAAGAAGCAAATGAAGTTGTCATTATAACCTTTGCCTCAAACATGTGAATTTTCATTGTTTCTGAGTAGTACAAACCCTGTAGGTGGTTTATGTTGTGTAAGAATATAGTATTCTTATCTCAAGGTTGATGATACCCGCTTCCTTTGTTTGTATAGCAGTGTATTTGTATTATAATTGTTACAAAAAAGTTTCTGACAAAGAAATTAAAGTTGAAACCAGTGGCTCATGCTATAGGTATAATGTTCAGTTTACTACGGTAAATGGCAGCTCAAACTTGGTTTTATTCTTCATTTAGATCTGGAGGATCAGCAGGTCAAGGAAATTCATCTTCAGGGAATAATCATTCCCAAAGTGGAAATAGTGATTCAGATTCAGGCAGTCCTGCTCAGTCAGAGGTAAACTGACATATTTAGCCAGACTGGGAATCTTGCCTCAGTTTTTCAAAGAGTGGGTGGTGCCATCCACCCATAAATCACTGTCCCGTGGATAACATAGTCTGTTTTGCCAACACTTATCTACATGTAGTGGACAGTGATTTGTCTTTTTGATAACCTTATCCACCCTTTGAACAACTAAGGCCTGAACTCTGAACTGAGAATTGAGTTCTCTAACTTACTTCATTCTTCCCTGCTCAAGAAACCCAAACTTTTTTTAGAGATTACTTTGTCCTGCAAGGTCTCAGCTTATTTTTGTTTTTTGATAAGCAACAAGCAGTGCGAAACAGTCCAGAGATCACATTAGATAAGATTAAGAGCTACTTTGTTGGTGTGGTTGTGAAATGTTAAAAACTGTAACATCTAAGTTGGGGCATTTTCCATAATTTTCACCAAAGAATGTTTGGAGATAGGACACACATAGATCTTTCTGGCCCAAAGCTGAAGCTACATTTTGTACTGACCATTATGCTTTGACTCTGTCTGTGTGGCAGAGAATTGGTTGGTGTTATAATGTTTTAATTACTGTTATTTTTTTCGTATTCCTTAGCAAGCTACACTCAGCTTTCTGCAAGCAGTGCAACAAATAAAAAGTCCAAAACACAGGTGAGGTCTTGCAACCAAGATCAATGCTATTTTTCATTTTCTTTTATTTGTGTCCAAAGCAAGCGTGAAATTTTGCTGCAACAATTTTCCATGGCCAATTATTTCCCATGATCTTTCTGGACAGACTGGACACGGAACTGAAAAAGTGTTACAGATGAAATTTGAAATCCCAGGGCTTTTAAGTGATGTTGTGCTCCTCCTTAACCAAACATTGATATGCTACCTGAATAGCAGCTGTATGAGAGATTACAGTAATACCAATCAATGTCAATACAAGACATGTATTTTAATTATATTTCTCATTAGTCAATATTCCTAAGTGATTTTGCACATCAGCCATATTGATTTACAATGTACAAAATATAATGATCTTGTATTGGCCAGGGACACCTAATTTTTGACAAAACAACACATTTCTGAGGCGTTATTGATGCCTCAAATCCTTAGATTACATATGTACACACATGTATATGCCTGCCTGAATTGAGAGAGATGTCCTCCAAATTTACAGATTAAGTTCAAATTTTTGAACATGCAAAGAATGGGGCAATAAAAAGGCCTGCTTTTCATGTAATATATCAAGCACGAAAGACTGCGTTTTTGACCACATTTCCAAACACCAAGAAGAGAGTTGAAAATACATCGCATCGCCTAGCGGAGTATTTTTGACGAACTTTCAGTTGTTTGGAAATGTGGTCAAACACTGTCTGGAGCATTTGATATATCTTCTCAATCAAAACTAAAACTAAGGAGAAACCGGAGAAATAAAATTGTAAAAATCTATGCTAATTAAGATCGGATATCCAAACTGTCATGGTCATGATTTCCTTTGTTTAAACCTGATGAATTAGTAATGAGTTTGAGAGGTGCTTAATTGCAGAGCTATTAACAAATGCATGTTAAGCCCATTACTGTCTTTAGAAAGGCTTTCTTGATGTCATACATAGCTTCAGCGTTAAATTATGAAATGATGTTAAGTGGCAATAAGTTACATTTTGTTATTTGTTTTAGTACACCGTTAGTCCAAGGTGACCATGGTAACCACCATGTTAATCTAAAACAGGAAAAAGTGACCTCAAGTGTTAAGGTACAGTGCATTGTTAATGTCTTCTTTCATGTTTAGTAATAAAGCGATTGTAGAGTCGGGGTGAATAAAATAACATCTACTTTTAATATACTCGAATCAACCGTTACTTCTTGGTTTCCACACACACTGCACATACATTATGCCTGCTTATATAACTACTAAAACAATTCTGATTATGTGATTCGTTCCTTAAACATTCCACGCATGCGGAATTAGTCATGGCAATACAGTGATCACTGGCAGTGAGCATTCTCTTATGGCCTCATTAGCATATATGTATTTAAAAAAACAGGGACATGAGTAATTTTTCACTGGCCAAGTAAAATGAAATTAGTGAAAAATGTTTTTCTCACACGTTGCTGAGATCTGGGTACAGGTTATGTGACCTATGGGGCGGGCAGTTGTTTTTGTTGCCTCGACCATTGCTGACTTTCGCGCCCATCCATCCAAAGATTTTAAGTTTTTATCCAGTACCAGTATATTGTACAATCCTTGAACTATTTTCGTTATTTCCAGTCTTAAGCGTAATGCTACTTGAATTAGCTCTGATTTTGCAATGAAGGTCAGACGGCGGCAGTCAGTTTGACATGGCTGCCAGTGGTGTGTGAGAAAATGAATTAATGCACGATAGCAACTATCCCATTTAGTAATATTGTCATGTGATGTGAAAAAAGTGTAAAGTTTGCAAAGATTGAAATATGTGATTTTAATCCTGGCTTAGTTCCTAGATGTCAATCCCTTTTCACTCTACAATACAATTATTTATTGTACGTACTTTTTTGTGGAAAGTCTCAGAAGTTTATATCAGCTTGGTTCTTTGTCTGTACTTGTCTTATTCAGGACAAGAACTTTTAATCAATTCACAATTCATCATCATTGATCCTCATTGCATCATGGGACTTAATAAGGCCTTAATCAATTCACAATATCAAGCTGCGTAAATTTAATTTGTTTCTCAGGCACTTGCTATTGGTCAGCAGATTAAAGTGCAGCCAAGGTGAAAATTTGAATTTTTCCCAGCACCATGTTATGTATTTGATAAAGCTGTTGACATTTATTGTTTTAGGATATCAATATGGTTTGAACTTTATAATTTTATACTTGAGAACTATATAAATTAATATAATCCTCTTTACTTAGCATTATAATATGGATAGGACCCTGCACGCACTCTGATTGGTCAAAAACCCATGTTTTATCAGATTATAAAACATAGAAAAAGCATGTTTTATTGTTTTTTTGCAACATTACCTCTAGTCAACATTTTTGTTACAGATGGTGAAAAACATTTTCTTTGAAGAAATTTGTGATGAAATTCTCTGTGAAGCATATTTCTTCTAAAAATATATTAATCTCTTTGTGTACATGTAGCACTATGTCATAGTATTGGTCTTGAGAGTTTGTAGCGTTACAAAATGCAGATTTCATTTAACAAGGGTGTAATACCTGTCAGTGATTATTAAGTGACGGTTCTCTTCCCAATTTCCTTTTAGCTCGTCAAGTTGTAGCCATACCCCTATTCCCATTGGTCGCCCTTCATCATACCCACCTTCCAGTAAAGGAACACCACAAGTCAGTGATGTGTCGCCACTTTCACTTAGCACCACTCCCCCTGAGGTTAGTTACATTGTATTCCAGAAAATATCCACACCCTTCCCATGTAAGACCCCCCCCCCCCCCCCCCCCCCCCAACCCCCCCAAAACCCCAACTTTATTTTTTTTTTTCTCTTTAATTTTTTTT
>Ga0126338_10000828_pt1 | contig 18250 bp, 9 predicted proteins | sample OrbCmetagenome_2_FD_92529 | JGI IMG/M metagenome (GOLD analysis project Ga0126338, IMG submission 92529) | Coral microbial communities from Petempiche,Puerto Morelos, Mexico - Orbicella C C metagenome | ecosystem: Host-associated > Invertebrates > Cnidaria > Coral | place: Petempiche,Puerto... | reverse complement strand
GTGCACAATGAAGAAAAATCAAACTGTAATCGTTTTAAGAAGATTTTAAGTTTTCAGAATGATGGAGAGAAGCATGTTAAAGAGGATGCGGGGGGGGGTTGGGGAGATACAAAGATCTACCATAACTTACTGTATGGACCAAGAAGACAAAGTTAGTAAGATTTTATATCTTTCCTGTTTGTCCAATGGGTTTGGGAAATCATTACAACTTTAAATGAGTGACCCATGTGAAAAACAAGACCAGTCACCTGCAAGTAGTTATAACGTTTTAATTATTGGTGTTCTCTAAATTTTGACAAACAAGGACCATATTACATGCCTGTTTTGCCATGCATGTTAAGCAAACTTGGCCGTGAAATAATGAGACCATTTGTCAACAAAAATGGTTTCAGCTTACAGTATCGCTAGAAAATGGCCTGCTAAATTGATCAGTCCTGGCATGCAAAGTAAGCGAGAGGTATAGTAAACTGTATTAGCAAATATACAACGCTAGATGAGTAGTTTTTGATTCTTAAAATAATTTATGATCAGTGGTCATACAAATTTTCATGAGGGAATATTCAATAATATAATAGAACCAATATTTCCTTTCAGCATCCTAGTATGAAACATACAGGTTCGTTAAATTCTTGCTGTTTAGTGTAAAGTGTGAATTGTTTTCCAGTCTCAGCTACTGGTTCAACACACATACCTTGTCTTTCCCAGAGGATCATTATCATTTAGCAAGCTGAGATTGTTACTGTAAATAGATATTGATTTAATTTATATCAATAACACAGAACATTCATGAAACATTTTGTGAAATATTTTTTTTTATTACTTTCAAAATTCAAAAGGGCTTGATCACCCTCAGTGAGATTAATTTATAATGGATCTGTGGAGACTGCAAAGTTACGATAACCTTAATACTGTTGCATCAAATAGTAGAAATGTGGCAAACACAATCATTAAGCTGCAACTATTGCATCAAAATAAAATTGTAATAAAACAATATCTCCCATTAATAGGAGCAAAATAATTATTTTTGTGTTGTAATGTGATACACAGTCAAGCCTGCTGCTTAACACAACTAATAATAGAGTCAACAATAATATTGTATTGCTGAACTCTTGCTCTGTTTAAATATCAAATAATTGATCTCACACAGCGATTTAGAGATTGATATCCACATTTTAAACCTTAAGTTTACATCTACCATGAGTCCATGAAAAACTGACCCTAAAATTAAAAAGATATCCAAGGATATGAAATAATCATTGAAGGGTGTTTTATAACACATGGTAGTAAAAACAATAACCAAACATCTTGTGCAACCATATCACATGAACTCCATTTTTTCATTATTATTATTATTTCAACTTTTTCATCTTGCCTAATTTTAATCGGGCTTGTCTTTTCTTCTTCTGGTTCTCCATATCTTTCCATGCCCCCATGATGAACTTACTGAAATGACACAAAAGAAAACATTAATTAATCTACGATGTTAGTCATTGTGCAATATTTCAAAGGAAGTACTAAATACACATCACACACATTAGCAAAGATCCTTTGATACTGGCAGATCCGAGAGAAGGGCACTCACTTTCTTGACAGGGCATTCAAAAGTCTGTAATCCTTAGTAGTCATCTACCTTGCCCACGAAAGCAAGAGAGGGAGAGGAGGGGAGGGTGAGACATCCAAGACCCAAGGGGATGGGCTGGTAGGGTAAAAGGCTGAGGAGAGGGGAGGGTTTCAAGTTTGCAGCTGTCAGACATTTCTGTGATGCAGGGGATGTTTTCTCAATGGTTTTACTAATGTTCTTCAAGAGAGAGAGATGTTTAAGTTCATAGCCCAAGTTTACACTTTCTTCATTGTGACACATAATTTTTAAAAGTTATTCTAGGTGTCTGCGTATTTGTCCATGTGTGCAATCCAAAAAATAGCATTAGGCTTGCAATACTAAAATTTGCATGTCCCTCTAATTTCATGGAAATGAAGGCCATAAGATCGTTATGCCTCTACTACTGTAAGCTACATGTAACAGGTGTGCCAAGGTAATGCTGTAAAGTGTCCTTTAGAAAGACGCCTATGTGAGTTTAAACCCCTGAACTACATTATTTGCTAGTCACAAATTGTACAGTATTGGGAAGAAAAGCAGTGAAATTTTTTTACAGTATAAAATTTTGATAAGCATAATAAGACACAACTTTTGGCAAAGTTTTAAAAATATCTATACATGGGGTTCAGAGCCACCTTAAAGTTTCGAAAATTTAAGGTGGCTCTGAACCCTATGTACAGAATTTTTTAAACTTTGCCTAAAGTTGCATCTTACCATGCTTATCAAAAATGGACAATATAAGAAGATTTCACCGTGCCATTTTTAAATTATAAGCCCCTAAAGCTGTAATTAGGGGTGGTTTTAGCAGGTCATACTGTTGCTATGGTAACCCATTGTGTCACGAAAATGATCACATGTTCACCAATCATTGGGTAGTTTGTTGATACCATGACTGTTGCGTCAACTGAGGAAGATGGTAATAATGACCCATCAAAATCTAACTGCTGGAAACTGTTTTAAGCCACCCAAAAGGATTTAAAGTTTAACTGTTAGTTCTAAGCTTAAAGCTTCTTGTTGAAACAGAGGACATGAACACCCTGACTCAAGCACAGCAATTATACCTTCACCAAAAAATCACTGTTGGAAGGTACAAGAAATCAAATCTTACTTTAATCCTGAAAGCTCACTGATAAGTCCTTTGATCATTCCCTTGTCAGAAGGCACCTCCACACTGCAATGATATCCATTACTCGTGCCAATTCCTGCCACATTACAATCTTTTAATAATTGCCTGGACATGAAAGAGCAATAATATTTACTTTACCATCAAACATTAATTGTTAGACAAATAAGTTGCCATATATTAATAAACATGTACATGTACATTCATGAAAGCCCCCATTAATTCATTTAATTTTATCAAAGTGTGTCTTTAACTTTGTCTTCGCTAGTTCACATTGAAAAAGTATTTATGATTTAAAAAATTATGATCACAGTCTTTGATACCTCAGGCAATTGAAATAAAAAAATAAACTAAGAGAAACTCAAGGGGCCATTCCCTGTACAACAACTTTCACATGCAGGTATAAAGGGCACAGAAAACTTTGCAGAATTAAGTGTGTTTTTCCAGAATATAACCATACTCCTTCCACAGAAGATTTTGGTTTCAGACCCTCTCCTGCCCATCGGGAAATTCCAGTCCCAATGTAGATGTTTGTCAGTTAAAATGAAATTTAGGTTAAAATGAAATTTCTTTGTCTTAACCCTATTATTATTCATGGATCATGAATAATTAGGGTTAGAGGACAAAGGAAATTCAGAATCAAACTAGGTTAAAATCATTTTAACCTGAATTTCATTTTGCCCTACAACAAAGACATTTGGCCTTTCAAATTGCCCTCCCTTTCAGAATTTCTGATGGCCTTCTATGAGGCTGGCATGATACTTTCTAGAACTGTTCATGGTATCTTTCCAACATTTACCTGGCATCACGTTTGTGAGACTCTGGATGTAGATTTTCATTTGAAGAATCATCAACATGAACTAATTGTGAGTCAGTACAGTCCATTAAAGAATCAAATTCCATAATGTCAGCATCAAAACCAAACAAAAAGCACCCTGCTTCCACCTTGCTTGATAGGTTCTCAGTAATTTCATCTGCCACTGTTTGGTGTACTTCACCTGTTTCTGACTTGTGTTTGCAAGAAGACTCACTTTGCAATGGTAACTCTGCACATGTCACAGTTTTGTCCATTGTTATCTGTTCATGTGTCATAGGCTCTTGATCCACCCAAAAATCTGATGCCTGAGCAGTACTAGTTTTAAGCAGTTGTGATGACTCCTGACAGGTTTCATTTGTTTTCCTGGTTGTTCTAGTTTCAGTAGTGGGGATCTTGTCGACTTGTACATCAAGATCATGACATCCATGTTCTTCTTCATCAACATGAGGGGAACATTGTTGCTCGGAACAAACACCAGCAGAAACCTCCAAATCTATCTCTTTTCTCTTTGGCTTTCTTGTAAAAGATTCCTCATCTGGATTTTCTTGCTGAAAAGTTAAAATTGTTTTTAAATAACATTCTGCAATTAAAACAACTTACTGCACAGGTAAACCATAATAAGTGATAACTATCTATTGATATGTTCATGGACATATCATTTCAACAAAACTTTTTATGTCTTCTCTCAACACTACTGCTTCACACACAAAAATGGATCGTGCACTGGGGGAATACTGAAAGAGAATGTTACAATCAAGTTTCTTGAGATATTTGAGTCCAGTGCATTGAATACATTTTGTGTGGTGCAGGTTCAAATACTCATAATTTTACAAAGACTTGTTAGAGTTTAGATCTGCCACACCAAACTTTTCCAAGTTTTGGAAGAAAAAACATCCTTCAATATTACACCCAAAAAGCTAAACATTCACTAATTACTAAGTTAGACAAACTCTTTTGTTTCTCTATGCAAAGCCATGTGCTAATGAGGCAAAATATAAACAATGAATTCCTACCGTTGCTTTATGATGACTGCACCACTTTTGCATCAGTTGGAATTCCAAATGTAGGTCACACACTTTGCCTTATTTATCAGTGTCTGTTGCAGCAAAAAAAAAAAATAATAATAAAAACTAGCGTGAGGGTACTTACCAACATAACAGGGGTGGTTTCACAATTATTAGGAACCATTTGGTCAAGGTCTTGGTCACTGTCAATTTGGCACATATTATTTGAATTTTCTCCACAGTTTCTAGACTCTACTGTACTATACACTTCATTTTCTATCAAAGGTGTATCCATGTTTGGCATATGGACAATTCCTGTAAGTTCATTTGACTTTAAGAAATCATCACTGGCTCTCTGTTGGTGATGTTCCTTTTCTGAAACATGATTTCCACAACAGATGTCTGTTGAACTCAGGTCCTTGTCCATTGGTATTGGTGACACGCTGAAGGCATGCACTTCTTCATTTCCTGATGTGATGGCATTATTAAGTGAAACTGCATCCTTCACTTCTAGGTTGGTTATTGGTGAGCCTTCTGTTGCGAGGTTGTTGGGTTCAGCATCGTTGTCATTAGCACACATTTCACCTTTACTTGTTACTGTATGATTTTGACTGTCAGGTTCATTATCAGTTTCTGAATTTCCTTGCTGCTTCACTGTAGTCTTGCTCTCATTCTGATGAGGGTTGTATGGCAAATCTCCGTTATTGTCATTTTCCAATGTTTCATCAGCATGGTTGTTAATTCCTGTGTCATATTTTTCAAAAGCATCTTCTGAAGTAGCAGTCTCTTGTGTTGAATGGACATGGCCTTCAACTGATGTGTGTTGTTGTTTGTTTGTTGTTGCTTGATTCTGTTGTTGTTGTAATGTTGTTGTTTGAGATTCAGAATTAGCCACGGCTTTGCATTTTTTCACACTTTTGGAGGGAGTCTTTCCAGTTACAATTTTTTTCAATGCTGCTTTTGTCAGAATGACAGGTTTAGCTGCAGTTTCTATATTATTCTTTAATGCTTCCTCAGATATGACATCAATTTCTTTGCTGCTATCAGTAACTTGAATCTCAATATTTACAATTGAGTGAGTATCTGTCTCTTCTACAGATGCTTTGGGTTCTTCTTTAAATTCTGTTGAAGAGTAACAAATTAATTACAACATTGGAATTCTAAAAATATCATCAAGTAAAAGGAAACAAAAGGGTGTTGATATGATGCATGTTAGAGCAATGTTTTGGGTTATTAAGGATTCAAACAGAACTACAGATTTGAGGATGTCAGATATGAATGAGGCTCTAAAACTTCACTGAGTGCATCCAGTAGCTTTCCACACAATGCTATGATGAAAATCCTTCTTTTACAACTACAACATCAGGGCTGACAATAAGTTCTGAATTACCTGTTGCCTTACTTTTCACAACTGTGACAGACGTGTTACTTTGCAGGTGAACTGCCTTAACCACAGATAAGTTCACCTGAAACATCAAGTGCTCATCAAGCATACTCAGCCATAGCAGGTGTTGCAGGTTATGGCCCTTAATGACAGCCCTGGCATGTTGACAATGAGAATCTCCAAAGATTCTCCAAAGCTGGCTGAGAATCTCCAAAGCTAGCTCAGTAGTGCACAACTCCTGGCCTGCCAATAAATTCAGTGCAAATCTGCACTTTGTAGAAGCAAACTGTTGCAATGTGTTTAATCTACATCTACATTGATCCATAACTTGCAAAATCCAAGTTGGGACAGAATTCAAATCTACCTCGTTTACTATGATCACTATAGGCTGAAGGTTCAATACCACAAGCTAAAGTTTCACCCTATGCATGCACATTCATAATGTGCTACAATGTGGATATATTATCTGACTTTGGTCTGGGTCTTAACATTACCCATTTACAAGTATTTTTTAGACAAGTGCATTACCAACAGTGCTTCTGTTATTAAATGATATGCACCCGTCTTTGTAGACAAACTTGCTGGTAAGCATCCACTTACTAACATTCAGAACTTAAAAAGGTGGAAGAGAAACAAGCAATTCTCACCTGATGTTATATTACTATTATTACCCTGGTTCATCCGCTTGTACATGGCCTCAAAAAGATTTTCAATAACAAGCATAACAATGTTTGATGTCTGTTCGCGAGCAGTTGAAACCATTGAAGATAAAAGAACTTCATCTGTTGTTACTGCAAGTTCATCTGCTGTGTTTTGACCAGAGCTGAATACAACAAGGTCTTTCTTTTCTTGGGTACAAATCATCACTTCCTCCAATGCCTCAACATCTATGCCCTCCTCTTTTTCTTCTTCTCTCATCTGTAAAGGAATTCATACCAATACACATAAGCAAGATATAACCTAGTTTGGTTCTGAAATCTCCGTCAAGGTTTGTTAAATCTGGTGTTTGACTTTCTCGGATGTAACTAATGTCACTGTACGGGTGAGCTATCAACAGCAAACTCCTTGTTGTAATAAGTGAATCTCATGTTCCCCATCATTTTGACTGTCATAGACCACAATTGTAGTCTTGCCCCTAAAAGCAATTTTAGGGAGTTTATGTACGTTATGACAGTAATGCTGAGGGCAACATTTGAAAGATCAATTCAATATATTCGACAAAGAATTTTGTCACTCTCTAGTTAGATTTATCTGTTCAGTTTGTTGACCAGTGTTGGAACTATCATCAGCTGAATGTGTGAAGGCAGCATTCAATTTCCAATTATGAAAAAACAGATCATTTATCACCATGAGGGGTGTTCTCCACAAAACATAGAAGTTGGTCATATATAAGTAATTGTTCTTTTGTATGTAGAGGACAGCTAAGAAATTAAATACATGTAAGATGCAAAATGCACATGCAGAGGCATTATTCTTCTCATTACACCTTTTGTTTTGCAACTACAAACTGTCCATGTATTAGAGATCCACTAAGTTGTTAGAGGTGTTCAAGAGCAGGGGAGAGCAGTGATAATAGGTTTCCGAAGAGAGGGTGGGGTGAAAGTTAGTCTCCTTTACAGCCCCTTAGGCCAAAGTCACAAAAAGCTCCCCCTCCCCGCATGTCAGTGTGAAGCAACCGCAAGGGGACAGGGAACTTAGGTGACTTCAGCCCAGGTGGTTGCGAAGGAGACTAGGTGAAGGCGGACCCTTTCCTGCTCTTGAGCGCAAAAATCACATCTTGAGCTCACCACTCCTCCCTCAACCCACTACACATAAACCCCCATGACAGCTGTGAGGGTAAGACTTGAATTTTCAATTTAAAGTTATATATCTTAACTGCATACCTAAATTTATACATAAACCTATGCAAAGCATTGTAAACAAACCTTTGGCGAGTCCTTCGCGCCTATCATGTCATTGGTTTGTTGATCAGCAGGGGTTTCCTGATCAGCAAGGCTTTTTGGGGTTTCTTTCGAAATCCGTTTGCCTTTCCAAGGCCGTTTTGGCCGCGTAGATTTCACATCTGGAGAAACAGAGCTCAATCTATCTCTTTGCAAGGTTCTCTTCGATTTACGAGTAAACGGTGGGACGTATTTGCTCTCCTCTGACTGCAAATCTTCCGCAAAGTCGTTGTTTGTGTCTGCAACTGTCCGGGTTTCCAAATTCGGTTGTTGTACTCGTTTGTCAGACTGTTCGGCCTGTTCTTCCAAACCATCATCTAATTTTGGTTTCTTTTCTTCAACTGAAACACTTCCATCGTTTTCATTTCGCTTGGAAACTTTCTTTGTCGAGCCCGTTTGTCGTTTACGACTCTTCTTTCCGGCCATTTTGATTATGAGCTGTCGGAGTTTCAAAGTTGTCAACGCAACCAAACACGCCGCGCCGCGGCAAGCTTTGTACTTTTTTGGCGCCAAAACTGTTTTAGTTCCTCGTACCCAGGTCTTTCCTCCTCTTTGGCGATCCTATCCTGGGTTTAGGCGCGGCGCCTGTGACGGACGTGACGGACTCCTTTCATCAATCTTAAAGGGGCTCAGTCACGGTTTGCGCATATTGAAAAGTTTAGCCTCAATGTTTCCAATTCGTCGTTTGTAATCCGTGTTAATCTTCTCCATCCTTAGCCATCCTTGTTCCTTTATGGTTTATCACTATCTCTTTGGTGTTTTTCTATCTTACGAAACTGTTATTTTCAGGTTTCCTACCATTGAAAGGTAATTTTGTATGTGGCCAAAATAACTCAAAATACCGTGACTGAGCCCTTTTAATTATAAGCTTGCGCAGTAAGAGACTCTGGTTGTGTAGCTGTAGGCCAAGTAAAAACTTGTTTTCGCCCTTTCCTCTTGGTAGAACCCCGAGGAGGATTTCCATGTCAAGTTCGTCGATGCTCGTTGAAAAATAGAATTAAACCCGAAAAGGGGGCTAATCTGGACCACCTGAGCGTGACTCAAACCTATATGAATGATACCAATCCAAACCACTCACAAATTGAAAGCCAAGTACCTATAATGGCAACGTCATCAAATGCTTTTATCTGCGAAGAAATGTAAAAGGTATCATGCTACATCTATCTTAACCATTAGCACAGTATAACGGCATGCCGTTATTCTTAAACCTTAAAAGGTTCCTTGATGCGTCAAAATACTGGCTTCTATGCTCAACGCTCCATCCCAGGTGATAACAAAATCCTCACTCCACACCCCTGAGCTAGACCACAAGCATCCCCGTCTCTCGAACACGAGGATCATCCCAGCAATGGAACTTGCCATTTGCATGTAAAGAAAATTTCTGAGTAAATACCAGCAAGGGTGTCATGACTTAAATATTGCCCCAACGGGCAGAGTTTATTGTTATCGTCACTTTCTTGTTATTGATAACTGCGGTCAAAAAAATTTGTTGTTAGGTACGTTGTTAACTAAAATGGTAGTGTCTGATCAAGTGTATGCGTTAATTAATTACGATAATATTATATCATGTGGATCTAGAGAAAGCAGGTTATAGAAAAACGACAGATAGCTCTGGCAAGCAATCGAGGCTGGTAAATTGTTTGGCAGAGTTGTAACAAGACAGAGACGTGATCAGAAAGTTTAAAATTTTGGGCTGGATACCTGATGACCCGAAGGATAGGGAACTATTTTTCATTTGGTGCATCCAGGGCACTTTTTTTTGTCAAATCCAAAAAAAAAAAAATCCTGTTCTGATTAGCTTAAACCCGTGTAGTTATAGCCCTCCTCAAAAAACACTTCGGGAACCACTTTATATTTTGAAAGAAAAAATATTCAATGGAAATAAGAATTGTGCTTTTTTTATGTCGTCCTTTTTCTTTCCAAAAAAAATGATATCGTATCACAGGTAAGAAAGCTAATTGTGTCAAAAAGTTTTATTTATAAGGGCCCAGTTTTCCATATTGATCATCTGCTGAGAGGAAGAAGAAACTGGCGTGGAATCAGTGGCAGCGACTAAGAAGTAAAAGACCCAGGAAAAATTCCACGCAATTTCAAGTTCTCCCTGTGCGGCTTTTTTCACGGGTCTGCTATTACAACTGAAATCGTCTCGCAACAGGAGTACAGGACTCCCACCCGAGATAAGGGATTAACACGTAGCCTGTAATGACTAGTTTATATGATACTCCTTTGACAACAAAAACAAAAGTACCTCCTTTTGTATAAAACTGTTTTTATTTTACAAGAATCCAGCAGAAATTGCTTTTTCCCGTCATTTTAAACTATCGCGCGCGGTAAATGCATATCTAAAATTACCCGCGGAACATGGGACCAATCAGCGTATAGACTTGATTCCAACAATACACCGTACATGAGTACTGAAGTCCTCTGTGTTGAACTCGCCTTCCACCGCGGATAATATTGCAGCATTAGCGGTCTCGTAGCTGGGCCGAAACAGACGCCAGCCATGTTTCCCTGGTAAGCATATAGTCTACTGGAGTTTTTGCTCGGAAAATACCCTGTCCTATAGCATTTCATCTGTGTGATTTCTCTTTCAGTCTGCAGGGCCTTAGCACGGCTATTCTATTATGCGTGCTTCTGATGCATGGAGTTTCGTCCCGGGACGCTGCCGTTCCCACAGGTACGCCAATTAGAATATTATTTGGTGTTTTGTAAACTGTTTTAATGACTTCTATATAGGACCTGGAGGTAGTAATCATGCAGAATATTGACACAGACTCGTAAAATAAATCGTTTGTATGGCACGCAGAACGCATGCAAGTAATGCAACCCGACGGTCTGTCCGAATGAGAATTTCTTTATATTCCCCATAACAAAGCAGGACTGTTTGTCGTTTGCGCGAATCTTGCGCTTTCCGGCTTTGATTTTAGTGTTGTCCAAATGAAGCAAGCATACTTTACCAGCATGCAGTATTCTTGGTTGTTACAATAAACTTTGGGAATAACTAGTAGAATTTTCCGATTTTCTATGTCAGTTGTTACAGGATCGCGTGAGGGTTTATACGGCGTTTCTTACTTCATGCCACCCGTCCGGTCCAGAGCAGTTAGCGCTTTGCTGTTGTTTAACCTATATTGTTTCATTCTACGACTCCCCTGTAATAATGATACATTTTTACCAAAGTTAGTCAGAGTTTTCTGCGCACTTATTTAGCCTCGAGCGCGCAGTTGGGTGAAAAGTCATTACTCATTACTAGCGTAAACCTATTTATAAACAAAGGCACGTCCTATACATTCATATGGCTGGGACATGTTAATAGTGATAGTAATAATATGTGTATTTCCCTTTCCTATGTACTGTAAATCTCGGGTCTAACGTGATGTGATGTGAACAAGAACTGCTTTATCGATGAATGTTCTATATGATTGCTGTCACTATTTGACCCAAACAATGGTGTATTGTCCGCCAAGCGCAAATTGAGAACGTAGTTTGATCGACTAGCAGTGTACTTTTCTAAACCTATCGTTACTTTTTCCTCTAAGGTTCAGTGTTCTAAATGCTCTAGTGAAACATTCAGTGGTAATCATCTCTTGTGTATTCTACAATGCTTTGCCCAAAGAGCGAAACTTGATCTTGCATGTGCTGATGTGAGACAGTCAATCATTGTTATAATTGAGAAATCCCGACGTATCGTCAGACGATCCTCGTAAAACCCTCTACCACGTATTCAAGATGTTTTGAGTGGTTTTCTATGGATGAACGATGACTTTAAGTCTAATTCGCACGCCTCTCTTCATTTGCCATCATCGGTGTAGACGCTGTACTCTGCGGATTTCTTTATGCTCGTAATAAGAACTTAGTATAAAAAAATATATTACCAAGTTAATGATTATTTGTCTTGATTTGTTTGTGATTAATGGCGATGATTGTTTACAAACTTATTTTGAAATAATATTTTTGTAAGCCTCACGTTTCGACACATTGAAAGAGAAAACGAGTGAAGAAGTGTGCGTCATTTACCAGGTGTGTAGGACATCTTCTTGGGATATCTTCCTTCGACATTTGCTCTTTGATTACCAGAAATTAAAGACAGTGCTTCGGTAGAGGATGTTTCAAGTAATTTTTGAGTACGTAAATGACCGTCTTTAGCTATTGCTATTTGGTAGGACTTTCGTCCAAATTTAGAACCCATTTTTTTCTACTTTCGTCTGAAATCAGTAACATCCGGAACTGTCTTGCGTTACCCTAGTGACCTCCAGCTCAGGATCTTTATTTCCGTCACGCAATAGCAACGTGAAGAACCTTTGACGTTTTTAATCAAATCTCTTTACTGACGAAACAATTGATTGATACATGTTTGTTGTAGTAGCTGCTTTTATCAGTTTAAATTCCACGCATGAATGAAAACAGGAAAAAAAATAATAAATAAGCCTTTAAACGTGGCTTGATATCTCAGTTGGTTGCGACCATCACACCTCGGACGCCATGGGTACAAAACCTGTAGATGAGATGCCCTAGATTCAGGCCTCATTGCAATTGTCTAAACTGCTAACGCAATTGCGAGGATCCTTTCGTGTTTGGGATTTATTTTCCCGTTTGGACTGGCTTTCACAGATGTCACATACTGCCTACTTTGCGTGACGGCAGACAAAGACCAGGTCTCTCACGGTGCCACGGGCTTGTGTGCCATGAAAAAAAGTACATTGTTGTGGTTATCACTAAAATACCTTTTTAGCTTTGGGAGTTTGTCTTCCCATTTACAGACCATGTGATATTCTCCGGGAGAATTGTTCTTTTATCCATCTAAAAATTATTTTTTTTTACTCTTTATTTGAAATTCATTGAAAGCAAGAATTCTCAAGAGTATCATCACATGGTCTGAAACTGCCCAAGCTTAATAGGTCTATTCTATCAACGTCTCTCTCTTTTACTTCATCTACAGTTTTTTTTTTAGGCCATGTATTGGTCCCTTTTTCTAGTGTCTGACTGTAGAATGTAACTGGGTGTAAAATTACGAGAATTAGCCGTGGTACACCCAAGGAGCGGCTGTTTGTCCACTGTTTCCTGATCGAATTGGAATTTTGAAGTGTTGTATGAGCTCGAGGAGACGTTATTGATCGAAGTCTTTAATGAAGTGGGATGAGGGCAAATGAACACAGCTAAAAGAAACTTAAAACAATGTTTTAAAGCAACCTATTTCTTACACCGTATCTTTGATATCTCAGATACTTCTGACGTCGTGAACTTGGTGCAGGAATTTCAATGGAGTTTGAGCGAGCTTAACATCGAGACGACCGGACTCTGCAAGAGCAGACCGCTGCCTTTCTCCGACGGCCAGCAGGGATGGGATATTGCTTACGATTTGTCATCCACCGATACAACTATTAACACCACGGTGGAGTCGCTCTTTCCAAATGGTATCCCGGAAGAATTTGTTTTGTTCGCCACGGTAAAAGTTGAGACTGACAACAGAGCGGACTTGTTTACAATAATTGACGGAAAGCAGAGTCTATCTTTTAGTTTGAATCCTGTAGAATTTGAATACAGACGACGAGGGAAGGCCCCCGTTCGAGCAGGCTTCAGAGAAAGGTTAAATGATGGTGCCTGGCACAGAGTGGCATTTGCAGTCAGACAAAGACACGTGACCTTGTCCCTGGACTGTGCCAAGCCTAAAGAGCACGCGAAGAAGCCAAAGGGCTTTAATCCGAATTTTGGCCGAAACGGTATCGTGAGATTGGAAGGAGATTTCAAGGTATGAGCAAAGACCCCCTAGATATCCATTCGATCTTTTTCTGTTATGGAAGTCTCCATTAAATTCTTAACCCTAGTGTTGCCCTTAGTATACAACTTTTATTTAAGAACAGAGACAAACAAGCTACAAGCTTACACTTCCAACCAGTGTAAGTAGCTGGTCATTTTTAACTGAGCAGCCAGCTTGACTCCAGAGCTCATGTCTGTACATATTTACGCAGGGCCATGCGCCGTTGTAGATACAGAGTAGGAATTCTTGAGGAATGTAGAGAACACTCGCCAGTGGCTGGAGCTTTCTAGATTGTTCTCGTGTTCCCGAATGGTCATCATCGTTTTTGATCGTTGGATGACCGTATAGATTGATCATGATTCATTTAAGTTAGCATGGTGTGTTTCGGGGACGATCTTTGTGAAATTGCTAAGTATTCAGATTAGATATAAACGGAAGTGATTTATACGTGAAAGTTTCCGTAAATCGAAGTCCAAGATCTGTACGTAATTGAAGTAAAGAGGGGTCGTCAGATGCAGGATAGAGTATGTTGCCGTTCAACTCCGATGTAGCAACGTAATTGGACGAAATGTTTTAAACTCTAAGCTTCCAATTATTTAACTAAAATATCAAAGAAAGCAGCCAGGCAATGAAAAGCTTTTGCCCAGAAAACATCTTTACAGTCCATACAACTACTTGACTCAGAGCTCCTCAACCTTACGCTCTTCCTACTCGCGTTTTGAGTGTCGCAGTCATTTTTTGCCTTCCGAGCTCGTCGGCTTTCACAGCTCAACTTGTGGAGAAGTCTAGACTTAGTGTCGTTGTCTTTCCTTTCAGGGTTCTTTACAGCAGCTGTTGATAGCCCCGGACGTGTTCAGAGTTCTTTCTTACTGTAAAGACTTCACGCCGGATTGTGACACTCCGCTACCTTATGCGCCCTTCTTAAGCGGTGCTGCTCAAGAGAGAAACGTACAGATCGTCAACAATGTCCGATATGTAAGTACGCATACTTAACGCTACAAGTGGGGGTTAGGTGGAGGGGGTGTATATTACGCCATTTCAAAGTTCGAATCGAAGATTTCCAGCTCAAAATAACAGTTCACAGATATGGAAAAAGGCCGAAAAGGCGACGATAAGGCATAATGAATCATCAATTGTCTGAGACTAAGACCATAGCTAACCGAAACGAAAACGAGAACATCACTAAAACACGCATGTTAAAAAGGTTGAAAACCTGGCACCTGTCCACGGTTAGGCAATGCATGTTTAGTTTCTCAGTACAGCTTGTTTTCCAATGCCGGCTAAAAGGATTGTGATGCGCAGTTGCGACAAAAGTTGTATTCAGGATTGTTCGCACTGCATAACGCTCAAAAATGTGCAAGTGAATATATGAAAGATCAAGGGAATTCTAAATAAACCAACTAATTAACGTTGTCATCTAGATCGTGACGAGTGGGAAACACTCCCACGAAACAACAGTCTGTCGATCGAGTAAAATGAACGAGAACTAGTCCAGTCAACCTTCATTAAATGAAAGATCATATATATGAACGGTGGAGAAAGACGTAAAGACATGAATAATCATCGCAGTTTTATCGACCAACTTGAGCAGCTGTGAAATTAAAACCAGAAAAAAATTTCAAGCTTGAACGGGATTTTAATTCATGACCTCTGCGATACTGGTGCAGCCAACTGGGGGCTGGTCACGTTGTTCATTTCAATATTTTGTGTTAATTGTTTCATAGTAATAGCGCGGGACAGGTCATGAAACAATATCTTGTGAATGGAATGACGATTTTAGCAGGAAAACGATTAACAATCGGCTTGAATTCTATTTTCAGATTAAGGGAGAGCGAGGGATTCCTGGTCCTGCAGGCACTGCGGTATGTACAGAACTTGTTTGTATCGTTTGATCATCGAGTATGGAAGAGGTGGATTTTTGAAAAGTTGTTCCGTTTCATTGTAACCCTAGCGGTTAAGAGAAAAACAAAAAGTTACCCCGCCCCCACGAACTAACACATTTTCAAAACCCCTACCCCCTACCCCCTACCCCCACCTCTCACACTCGTAGCAGGCGTGGTAAAATAGCATTTCCTACTTGCATAAGTAAACGTAAATCCAAAAGCAATCTTACTAACAAGTTTCACTGGAATCAAGGCAATAAAGCACGTGAAAGGCACACTCAAACCAGCAGAGCGTGCTTTTCGATTGCTAATCAAATATACCTTGCCATATAGCCAGCAGCTGTTTCACGACTTGGTTCGCTTTGCTTTCTTCCACAGGGACCCCCGGGCCCACAAGGACCCAAAGGATACAACGGACCGAGAGGCGAAAGAGGCTCTCAGGTATGATACAGACGGCTGGCCCTCTTTCAGAAGGGCTGGTTTATTAAAGCCAATATCTTGACTTACAACATAAGTCTTTCTGAAGGCCATGGCTACCAGGGCTCCCATCATGGCCCTGGACTTGTGACAAACGTCTGTTGTAAGTCGAAATAATGGGGCTCAATGATCCAGACCGTTTGCCGTTAGCCATCGAGTCAGCAGTGCATTCAGTTTTGATTATACGCTTTTAGAGACCTCTAGCGCGAGCATTCCATAGAAAGTGGTCCGGAAACCTAACCACCGCATTCAAAAGATTTCTATAATGCAGAGTTAGCAAATGATGAGGTCATATTGGCCGTATTTACCTAGGAAATACGGTTAATAATAAGTCTCAGTCATAATAAGCATCTAATACTAAGTGCGGGTAGGAAAATACGAGACGCATGAAACTCGCTCTCTCCGCCGCAGGGACTCAAATGGGTTTTTTTCGGGTGGGGAGAATCCGTTGAACGATATCTATAACGAACGCTTCGAACTTCTGCAGAGGAGAGAGAGTGAAACTCGTGTGTTGGCAAAAAAAAAAAGCTGTAGCGGTCTATTCGTCTGCCTACGTGAACACGGCCATCTCCATCTCTCGTAGACAAAGATCTAATATCAATTTACAAATTCTCTTAACCGGTTATGTCTATGCTAGTTAGGAGAGTTTAATTAAAACAGTAAAAACGTTTTCCTTCTTAGGGACCTCGGGGTTCCCCAGGTTCTGCAGGACCCCCTGGTCCACCTGGCCCCCCCGGAGACGGAATATATGTGGTAAGTAGAATCTCATTTTAACTCTTTACTCGTGGCTTACCAATTTTTGCTTATCTATGTTAGTTTACTCTGTTCCCCTTATTTCTTGCTCGACCGATCCCAAACTTTTGTCTTCTTAGAAAGTTGACGTTGTTTATAAAAAAAATCCGACCTGTCTCGAGGTTTAATTTTTGCTCAGAGCTTGAAGGCTAAAACGAAGTCGCATGTAAATTTATTTATCCAACTTGATTAGTAATATACTTTTCCATCCACGCGATCTTAATCCTTGATCACTTCCAAAAAAGTTCTATCATTTTTCTAGTACTGTTTTAGAAAATCAGCCCATTATCGTTTGGGCTCCTTTCCGTTAAGCTTGTTTTTGAACACCCTGGTGTCATTATGAGAGCTAGGCAAGAACATCCCTTACAAGTGTGTATTTCCAACATTTCAGAGATGGAGAAGACTGCAGGGATCAGATAATAAGGGTCCAGGTGGCCCGGTAGCAGGCGGACTTGTCGTAGAGCCTCCTTCGGTGGTGAGTGTTTGATCTAACTATCATGAATTTAAGGTTGCCCGTTTAATCCGGGTGTCCTGTCCTAGCCTGGAACGCAGTGGTAAATGTATTTTTGTAGCGCTCACCTTTCAGTTTTGACAAAGAAACGGACGAAATTTTATTTTGAAGACTACTTCAAATGACACAAAAATATCCATTTCAGAAGGCTTCTCCCTCAAATTTACGTCTTTGCCATCGAGTTTGAATGTAAATAGAGAACCGGTTCATGAACTAGTTACGCGTCCCATTTTACCCGTATTTTATTTAATTCTTTATTACAGTAGACGTTTTATATTGACTTTATTGTTTCCTTTAATACTTCAGCCTGGAGATCCAGGCGCCCGCGGAGCCAGAGGACAGCGCGGTCCCCCGGTAAGTACAGACCTGGTACAGACATACACACGCTAATCGTATTGCCGCCACTTCTCTAAGGAGTGAAGACGTCAATCTGAGTAATAATGCAATTCTCATTACTGAAAACTACCTCTCGTTTCATAAAGGGAGAAAATGATTGCACTAACTTGTCGAAGTATGAACTGCCTGCTGCTGAACCATGCAGGCTTAAGCGTTATCCAGCTCCAAGGTGATTAGCTCAGTGGCGTTAAAAAACGTCGAACTTCCATCAAATCTATGTTTTTCACAAGGCCACATTGTCAATGAAAACACGTGTAAGATAAAAGTAACTTGAAAGATGGTAATCATTTTTACAAACCAACAAGTCTCATTGCCATAACGAACTTCTCGTTAGCCCAGTTAATTGGCCCCCACCATCAACGCGGGAGGCCACGGATTGGAATCGCCACCAGACTACCAAGCAGGGAGTTCTGCTGGCTGTGTTCACAAATTCAGCTAAGTTGTTGGAAAGGTCCTTTAATTGTACCCTATTGCAGTGAGTTTGGGTTCAGTGAAGACCATATAGGATCTGTTTGTGGATCCCCCGCTGTCTGCCCTCCTTGCTCCTTCCCCCCCCCCCCCCCCCCCCCCC
>Ga0126338_10000827_pt1 | contig 18251 bp, 10 predicted proteins | sample OrbCmetagenome_2_FD_92529 | JGI IMG/M metagenome (GOLD analysis project Ga0126338, IMG submission 92529) | Coral microbial communities from Petempiche,Puerto Morelos, Mexico - Orbicella C C metagenome | ecosystem: Host-associated > Invertebrates > Cnidaria > Coral | place: Petempiche,Puerto... | reverse complement strand
CACAGGCGTTCAAAGGTGAGTAAAAACGGCCTTTCACGCCTTTGATTTGGTGGTAAAGGTTTATTCACAGATGATCTTTGATTCGCGTCACAGATCGTCAAAAGCGTGCAAAGGCGACCTTTAGAAAACCTTTAACAACACATTTGACGCGCGGTAAAGGCGATTTTTCGTACCACTGTAAACTCGGATTACAACTGACTGAACTAATTCTCTTCCGACAGGTAAATAAATTTCGAAAATATATGATATAAGACTTGAAATTTTCTGTTCTGCTACCAGAGACACAAAAATAAATGACTTGTATGTACTTACAAATTGGTCGTGTATCTCAGGGCCCATGGGGCAACCCTAAAACATGAAATCCGGAATCCGGAATCCGGAATCCGGAACTGGAAACCGGAATCCACAAATCGAAGAAAACAAGTTTTTCAAATACGCTGTGCATAGCTTTTGCCTGTAAAAATTAAGTGGCCAAGTGAAATAAGAATTCCTCGTCTGTCGAAATTAATTCGTGCAACTGTTATTTCTGGTAAGAGCTATGAATATGAGAATCTAAATAATGCGCACAGTAATTTGATTTTAAGCACCGCGAGAGCGTCTAAAGTAAGCTTTTGATTTCTGATTGCTCAACTGTGGATTTCAGATTTTCAGGGATTGCGATTTGCGATTTCTGATTGCTGAATTCTGGCTTCAGATTTCTGATTTCTAAATTTTGATTTCAGGTTTGAGAGTTCTGATTTGTGAATTGTTATCTCTAATATCGGGTTAATCATGGCCTGAAAATCAAATATATATTTTATATCTATAACAATCAAAACTTAGAACTGAATTACATCTAATTTACGATTTTCTTGATTTTAGAATCAGGAAAACAGGTTGGTCGCAAAGCATCCTTATTAAAAGACTGCCAGAAACTCACAGCAACGGTTTGTTGCTATTGTGCTACTCACCAGTCTTCTCAGAGCAATATCTGGATTCTGGATTCCGGATTCCGGATTCCGGATTCCGGGTTTCGGTTTCCGGATTCTGTGTTTTAGGGTTGCCCGGACTCATGAGAGCATTTGAAGTTCCCTCGTTTTGTTTCGAGTGCAAATCTCAAATCAACTGGAATTGAAAGTAAAAAATGTGCACGGTGAGGATTATATCAAGTTATATCCAATGGGTTTGTTCCGTCTAACACGTTCGAAAGTTTCCGTCTAACTCGTGAAAGTTTGAGAGAACTCGAAAAAGCTGTGGGAACACTCGCCTGCGACTCGCGTTCCCACAGCATTTCTCGTTCTCTCAAAATTCCACTCGCGTTTCTATAACTCGATAGAAAGACGGTTCATGCAAGCGTTCTACCTTATTATAATGCTGGCAACGATAGGTCCTCTACAAGGTGCATTCCATTCTGTGCAGTCCAGCCAGCATTCCAATCCTTAGTTTGGCCCTGGCCGACTTCATACTCACTGTAACAGCAATGCCATTGGGAGTTGCAGCCAATGTCTCCCGGAGCCGGTGTCTCTTCGACTTGGGGTGTCACTGGTACATTTTTAACCATTCTTTGGTGGCCTGTCTCCCATTCTACCAAACTGTCCTCCATTCTACACCAAACTGCACACTTGGGAAGACCACCATCACTCTGGTGGTTTAGTAAATTGTTAACACCCGGGGAAGTTTGCCTCCACTGGGATGCTCATGCTATCAGAAAGCAGGAAGTGGAGCGGTTTGCTCGATCAAATGGAAATCCACTCGCTCCGCTGATGCCTGGTACGTGATCTTAACTTTTGTGTGGTTCGTGTTTGCCGCTAAATGCAATGCTTTTGATGGCACAAAAGGCACAAAAAGAACGGAGACCAAATGCACCACTGACAAAACATCGCGTGACTGTGTGCAGATTCCATAGGAAATAGTGTCGATTACGTCAGAGGCTAGGAATCCTGAAGAGATTTCTTTATTTGCTTTGGCTATTCCTTCACTGATCGCCAAGACTTGCACATTCATCAATCCGATCATCAGATTTTCTGGTACAAGACATAAAGAGACGGGGCCACTGAAGGTGATACAATGTTTTCACTTCTTCAAGAATCCACGGTTTAGCGTCGGTGCGCAGCAATAGTTGATGAGTCTCATCACGTATGATGGGTGCTCGTTGCATTGTAGAGGGACTGGTATAATAGCCATTTAGGTATTGCCATAATTTTGTTTTCTTATTGCATAATAAATGACACAAGAAAATCTGGAACTCTCTGGACGGCGAACTAAGAACTGCTGTTGACAAAAAAAAAATTCACTAGGGAAATTAAGCAAGACACATTTGGCACCTGTGATTGCTATTTGTACAATAACTAAAATCTTTCTACCTGCCATATGTGATTCAATGTTTTAGTATCTCATATTAAACTTTTATTAGCAAAGCAGGACGTCTGTATGGGAGAATCTCGACCAAAGTCGTGAGTACAGACCGAACGCAGCGAGTTCTGTACACACGACCGAGGTCAAGATTCTCTCATACAGGCCGACTAAGTTCGGCTGATAAGATGTTTATTACATGGCATGGATATATGCTCACGGATTTTTTTGGTATAGTTTCTTTTTAGCTAGATTTTAAATTTTTTGGGGCTTGACTCATTAACTGTTTCTGCTACGAGGTCTAACAAGCCTCCACTACTCGAAGTTAAATAAAGTCTTCGTGTCAGTTTGATTCTAAATACGCAAGCATGTCGAGTAAATTTTGCAAAGGCGGCGGTTTTGGTCTTCCAAATACCTTCGGGTATTTTTGAACATATTCACAAACCTTCGGATGATGTGTTCAGGTAATACTCGACAAACGCCGGTAATCCTCGTTTAATCTTCGGTAGTGTTCGAAGGAACTTCTGAATTGTTCGGAAATATGATTATTTTCGCGGTTATCTTCGTAAAATTTCTGGTGATCTTTGACTACCTTCGAAACACGTTGTACACATATTGATATAAATTTACAAATTTGGAGATGTTCATCTTGCATACGGTGGCTGCGCACGCAGTGCGACCGGCTGCAACTGAACTGTCCTTTAATTATAGTCTGTTTCTTCGCAGCTAACAAAAAATAAAGGCAATGTCTAAGTTGCTTTGACCTCGTCTAATGTTATATTCTAGAATTCAGGGTTTAATTTGACGAGGAACAGCACGTTTTGTTCAAAATAACACAACTATTAATCTTCCTGGCGACAGCGATCGAAGAGCGAGTTGCCGAACGCGGTGGACCCATTTTTGGCGCCAAATTAATAACTGCTGACATAAAATACGTCATATTGTTGACTTTTTTCAACATGATATCGCTTTTGGAGTTATATATCCTCTTTCGTGAATATTTAATGCCGTTGTCTGACCTCAATGCCTTCAATGCCTATTCGCTTGTTAACACTGATGCATTTGAAGTTAAGACAGCAGAGCTTTTCACGCCTGCTGAATCCTAATGCACAGGCCATTTCAAATTTCAGGCGCACCGGGTTTGTGCAAGGTTACTTATCTAAGACAAAATTGTGGTTCAATTTTACCCTTGGTACAATTTGTTATTATCCTTCGTATAAGTGCATGGTAATATATTATTATAAAACAAAGAAAAATACAAAAATTGTGCCAACGAGTATTTTCTGCACTGTACAAATATTGAGTGATTGAGTGTACCAGCGATGGCACTCATTCATAATTTTAGTATTGTTTGAATCGATCCCAAAAGCGGGAAACTCGTTGTGATGGTTTCCCTTAAAGTAATTTTGAAAAAAACTAGAATAATACAAAGCGAGGTATGGGTTGATTACTTACAAAGACCCGTATGTTACTCAGACTGCGAAATAAACAGAAAATTACAAACAAAAGCTGCATTTGGTTGAGTGGAGACGCTTAGTTAACCAAATCATTTTTTATTCAAGATAGCTTCGTTCAATTGTGCTATTACAATACAAAAACATGCCTTAAATATATCCCTCTTATTTTACAGAAAGAAGAACAACACGGAGCTATGTTTCACGTTATATTGTGTCTTCTTTGTTGCCAAGCGTATCTTTGCCATATGTTTCTTCCCAAATTTTCCTAATACTAAAGTTGAAAAGACACCGCTTCAGTTAGAAATGAACACCTGCTCACGCACCGCGCCGTCAATAAAAACAAATTTTGCATTTGTTCGAGTTCTAGGATACTTTTACAACTTTAATTTAACGTAAATTAAGTTGTATTTTATTTAATTTTAAGCTGGCAAATTAAGTTGTGTCGCTATCTTTAATTTTGTCTATTGCTACGTAGTTTGAACGCGTCCAAAGTTTGTGGGCGCTCTTTTCTGGCTTATATCAGTTGCAAGATCTCATATGTGCTAAAATGTATAGATTGTTGCTTTTAGCAGACGGTTCTCTCCGCGAATAAGCGACAAAGTTAATAGAGTTTGAAATACGAGGAAGGATCCAATAATTCAATTTATGGCCCATTTAAACTAAAACCTGTTTCACTGTCACAAAAGATATTATATTCCCCTGTAAATTTTGTTCAACTCATCTCGTTTAGAGGTGTGTGTTTTTCCGGAAAAGTCGAAAAGATGTACTTATTAATTTGTTGACGAACTGAATTATAGCTGTAGTATTGGCACTGCGAAACTAGTAGGCTTCGTGGGATTATGAACAATTGAAAAACAACTGCGTCATGGCAAGCGAAAGCTGACTCCAGAGCGTCAATCTATGCGATGCCGCACAGATGAAGACCGCGCACTCGCTTCTTTTGTCTATGCAGTTTTACAGTGCTATACTTTTTATCAAAATACAGTTATAAGAAGAAGAAAAGGATCCATTTAAAAGCGAAACTTTCAGACAGACATATTAAAAACTCATGTATCTGCTAATGGATTTGTAGTCTGTTCCTTAACCCATTACTAAACTTTGGTTACAATTAACATTACCTAAGATTAAAATTTTCCTTCTCCGGCGAAATTATCTTTCGTTTCTAATTGGTAGTTAATTGAGATATATCAGTATTGTTTGAATCTTTTGTTACTGAATAGACTTCAACACTCTGAAAATCAAACAAAAAACAGCCCCACTTATCGCCAGCCGCGTGAGGGGTGACCACAAAAAAACCTACATAAAAAAAGCGGTAAGTTAAATTCAAAATTAATGCTTTTATGTTTTCCTTTGTAACAAGATTAGAAATCGATATATTTTATAGGTCATAGGGTTGAATTCTTTGTGGTTTAGTCAATACTAAATAGAAGAAAAATGTATCGTTTCAGATAAATTGCGAAACTGATAAAAAGGTAGATAAATGCGAATAGGTATCTTTGCGACTTCAGCAAGTAATGGAGCGGGTTGTAAGTTGTTTAAATTTGTTTATTTATTCTTTTTTTCTAGTTTAGATAACCCGCAGGCTTTTATTTTAGCATGACAAAGGAAAAACTTCAGTACCTTTTTAAAACTGTTCCAGCTTGATATCCTTTCTATTGTTTTATAACTTACGCCAATTAAAAATTAAAAATTCAAACTCACTCTTTAGTTAAACGCATATTACATGCTGCATGTCTTGCCATGTTTAAAAATTCATTTTGAGGGATCTAGAATATCAACTATCCTTTCGAGAAAGAGAGAAAAGCTTCACTTGAATAATTTGCAAGATCAAAGGTATAAATTAAGGGTGGAAATATTGCACATATTTTAAAAATCGTTTCCTAACATTGAAAACAAACTTGTCCAGGTTATTCTCTAAGGCACACGTCAAAGAAAAGCCGGGACACTTTACAATGAAAAAAACAGGATATAGATAAACAATGGTCTAATTTCCGCCCACTGGAGTAATTCTCCCAGATGGAATCGACGTATTCAGTGGAGAACACTAGAAAAGACAACCACGGAAATTTGCATCACTCAGAAAGTTAGAGAAGGCGCCGAGCAACACAGATTACCAATGAATCAATCGACGGTTCTAGTTGGCCTGCTTGTGCTATTTGCCGCGATTTGTGGATCAAAAGCTTTTACGGCAGGCATCGGTAATATGGGAATGAAAGGAAAGCGAGATCTTGCTGTGAAGGTAAACTAACTTGTCACAGAAAATCGTTTGTCGTTCTACTTCACATCGTGGCAGAGGAAATGTTAAGGAAATATTTCCAATGAATGACAGCAGTTATTTGTTTAACCAATTTTACTTTCAACACTTTTGGGCGACAACTGAAACAACTCTAAAATTGCAAATCATTAGAATAAACATGAAATGCCACTGGTTAAGGCACTTGCACACGGAAATGAGAAGGTGTTGTTGGGAAGACTTATTTCTATGTTTCTGCCATCAAAGTTCTTTCTTTTAAAAGTAGAGAAAAAGAAAACATTTAAACTTACGAATGCGCGAGGAAGTTTTCTCTTTCGTCCAGATAGAAAAGAAAGCTTTTGATGTCTTTACTATTTTCATACGCAGTGGAGCCGAATAAAAAAGGATCTCGAGTTTATTAGAGAAAAATTTGGACTAGCATAACTCTGTGTACATAGTAACAGGAAAACTGATTATAAATGCTTTCAAAGGCGAGCAGCTAAAAAAAGGGTCGAGTACATGCCGAAAAAAATATGATCGTCGTTAAAATAAGCATAAAAATTGTATAACTGAATTATTGTTTTTTTTGGTTAAAAAAAACAAAATGCGCCACGTGTCTGTTAATTAACTTTCCCTGTTAACCTTCAAAAAGTAGAGATTACTTTTGAATGCAATGTAAATTACGTTACTTGTTTGAAGGCAAACATCTCAATAGGGAAAATCTATATAAAAAAGATTCCACGCCACAGTAGCCACAGAAACAATTATGTCTTAGAGAGTGTGAAATAGAATAGCTGTTTATACCAAAAAACAGACTACGTTGTTGAAGCGGATATTCACAAAGTTTAATTTTACCGGCGGGCAAATGAAAGAAACAGTTCTCTTCAATGGCGTCCGTGTGACGTTGCCGCCGGCTTTGTGTCCTAGCTCTAAATTTGGTTTTCATGTTTTCTGAGTTACAACACCTGTGTACCTGTAATTGTTTTGTGTGATTGAGCTCCAAGCTTTAAATGCAATCACTTAACTTCAACTCCCTGTTTCAATCTCGTAATGTCAATTCATCTTCAGTAGCTCTATATTTCATTTAAATGTTAGTTCGGCGGGAAAATTTGTTGTACATGGAGATTTTGATCCATGGTTAATTGATGGTTTCTATATTCTTTGCGTCTGTTTCGTTGAGATAGATACATCGTACTATGAGGAGAAATTACACTACGCTCAATCCATGAAAGTACAGGATTGAAACTCAAAGGAAAATGATTAAAATTGGCCATGTGATAAAACCTGGCGAAAATCAAAACAAATTCTCTCGCAATTTCTCTGAGCAATTTCGACAGCTTTCATTGAGAACCTTGGAAATCACAATACTTGCTGAGGATTCGCGTTCTCATAAAATCTGATGTGGTTGACAAAGATGTAAATGTTGTTGCTAAGAGGCAGGGGTATATCACATGAGCTTCCGGAACCCTCTCACTTGCTCTGACCGCTGAGACACAGGAGACACAAGGCGCTTCGTCATTACTAGGTTAAAGGAGCCGCGTCACGGTTTGTGTATCTTAAAAAGTTTTACCTAAATTTTTCAAGTTCGTTGTTTGCAATCTGTGTTATTCTTCTCCGTCCTTAACCATCCTTGTTCCTTTATGGTTTATCATTAAATTGTCTGTTTGGTGTTTTTATAGCTTAGTAAAACTACTATTTTCAGGTTTCTTTCAATTTAAAGTGAATTTTGTACGTGGCAAAAATAACTCAAAATACCGTGATGGAGCTGCTGTAATATGTCACACGTGCCCTGCATACTCTGGGGTCAGCAAAAGCTACCTAGGTGGAGGGAGATAAAGAAAGATAGTACATTTCAACGCTGCCGTATGATATGAGAAAATGAAAATTCTGATCTGTTGTGACGAGCATGGGAAAAATAGAAGAAAAATCTGAGTCCTCGACAGATTTCAGCCCAATCCATGACCTTTTACTTTGTACCCTTGTTGAACGAATGTCATTTATCATTTTTCATTTCACGTACTCAGTTTAACATTTACCATATATAACATTTCTAAAATAGCTTATTTGTAATGTTTTCCGTACAGACTCGAAGAGAACTTCAACTGGTTTGCCATTACGTACGAGGTACTTTGACTTCTAAAAGGTCTGGAGAGAGAACATATCAGACGCCATTTTACGTGCGCGAGATTTGTGGGCTATGACGTGAAGAGAAATTGTTACGGCAGTGGGAAACCGGACAATTTGGACGAATGTGAATCGAAATGTTTTGTCAGCTACCTTGTGTAAAATAATTACAATAAAAATCCGCTAACTTATGACATTTTCTCCTCTGATTCCCGTTTCACCCTATTTTCACCAATTTTTGCGCTCTATTTTGTTTGAGCGAGGATTTTGCCATGACATGTCGATAAAAAGAAAGCATTAATTTCTGTAAATAGTTGCAAGATTTTTAGACTTGAAAAGAGTTTCAAGTTGGCCCTTTTCAAGTGGGAACAAGATGGCGTGGCAGATCTTGCTTTGACTCCAGATCGAGCGGTCCGAGTCCAAGCCCTGCTCGGGCCAGTCATCGAGTTGGATATGTTCTTGGGCGCAAGACACTTTACTCTCACAATGCCTTTTTTCACCCAGGTGTCCAAATGGGTACCAGAGAGCTAAATGCTGGGGGTAACCCTGTAATGGAATAGCACCCCATCTATAAAGTCCGGCTGTATGGGATTCCAGGCCCAGTGCGGTCGTTATATCTTGCCTTGTTCTGGGCCACGCCCCATTGTGAAGCTGAGGCTTTTCGGACTATAAGAGCTAGTATATGTCCAGCGCTTCCAGTACTTTTGATTATCATCAAAATTCTTGATCAGCCTGGCCCAAAATGTCGGAGAATGAAACGATATTGTCTCACCCAGAATCACTTTCCAGGTTAACAGTACTAGGTGCTTGTACGAGATAAGAAAACCTTGAGATAAAAATGAATGAATCGAAGCGTAAGCATAAGGAAGTAAAACGAACGAAAAATTTGGTATTTTAGTCTGAAAATAATGTAAGTTGATTGAAAATTCAAAATCAAAATGAAAAGTGACAATGCGCTTATTTTGCAATTATTGTATTTAAAACTGGAACAAACGAAGAAGTTTTCGAAAGACAAAATTTGACTAGACTGGCATATCAAATAAATGCGGTTGCTATGGCAACAGTTGACCCATCAAATTTTCTGCGAGAGATGATGAACAACTACTGAAAACCCCCTCTCTTCTCCCTCCCCTCAATCCAGTTGTACGTCTGCGGGTAATTAAAGTTTCAAATTAAATTTTTCGTTTTCATTATCCTAAACATTTTCAAACAACTTTAAAAACGGATTTGGCTAGAAAAGCACTAACCAATTTAAATCCTTAGATCTTTAAATATAATATTTAAATCGTTTTTACCTTGATTTCTTGAAAATATAATTACAGCAAAACGGCTTTGTATTCTTTTTAAAACAATGTTTTTTGGTAGTCACTGAATTCACTTTATGCGTCATGGCCTGAGTGACGTTTTAATTTTTAGAATTTTAGTAGTTTATAACTAGGTTATGGACTTTTGAATTGAACATCTTAAACGACACAGGCTTTGACCATCGACGGAAGAAAAGAACAAGAAAACAAGAAATAATTATGTTGAGGTTTTGACCACTTTCATTTTAAACCAGTGCCTTTTCCCTCATTTGGGTTCACACAGGCAAAACAGGCAAGCAATTACTACGCTCCAAATGTGTTGGCATTGGATTAACTTATAAAACGATTCACTTACAAATCTGAAATTTTCATTTCACATGGAACCACAAAAATGTTCACGAAGCCTCTAAAACATTGTTTTACATTATATTAAGGTACGATAATTGCAAATTACGCTATGTTCTGGGCAGCAGCTGCAAGATTCGGAAGAAATAGAATGTTTGTCAAAGGTGCCAGAGATGAATACAACATATAAAAAGTGGGTTTAATGGATTAATAGGCCGTTAACATTGCCTGAAAATTTATGTTGGTTCAAAACTGATTTTGTAAATGCAATTTTCTTCCATGAAGGAATGAATAACTGCAAACAGTAACATTAAGAGTGCAAAAACATACACTGAGGAGGAATTTTCCGCAAGAGTTGATTATGATAACGATAAATCTCTTTATTATTATATTATTTTATTTGAACTCTATTTCTGCGGCAAATGTTGGATATACAATAATTATTCCATATTTGAAGCCGCATTTCCCTACCTTTTTAAAACTACACAAGTAAAACCAATTGTGTGATTTAAATGATAAACCAACTTAAAATCTATCAACAGAAGAGTTTAAAATGACAATTGAAAAGTAAGCCTTTTGCGGAGGTAAAGTTTTTGTGATAATAATGTGACCACGTTATTATCTCCGCGAGATAGTTCGGATCGAATAAATTAGAGTTTCCCAAAGAGCTAAACAAAGAGTGACCAGCAGTCAGGCGATTTTCAGATGATAAAACTAATATAAAGTTTATTACACCAAGTGAGATATCTTGTCAATTAAACAAATATATATTTTGATTTTGAAAATGAGTTTATTTTCAATCACAGATGATAAACAAGCGCAACAGTAACAATAATAATATTAAGAAACACGGTTTTCGGCTAGTAGTGCTTTGTTCACGTTGAAACATTATATTTTGCAATCATCAAGTGAAAGATTTTGAAATCATCAACGAGGGAAAGTCTTGAGGCTAAATTTAGAACCTTTAAATTCAAAATCAAACTTTACCGATACAAACTTGTGATCTGAGAACGTTCGAACATTTCACTGAACATTTTTAACCGTTGCTTACGAGTGAATCTTCAATTAACTTCCTGGAATGAAAGAGATAAGATCAAGATTCGTGTCTAGTTTTCGAAAGTTTTAAGTTCAGGCAATTTCTTCCTGATTTTGAGAAAGAAGTGGGCGAATTCGGAGTTGTCAAGGCCAAAGTAATTAGGAAATATTGTCGGCGAAATCGGGGGAGGTTAATAGAAAATGCTGCTTGGCATTGAAAAGGAGCTGAAAACAATAGAAAGCCAAACCAACTTTTAAGAGACGTTTTACGACAGAGGGGCGGCAAAGTTTCCTATCTCTCTGGGATTATCATCCCATATAATTACATTGACTTTAAAATAAATTAAACATCTGAAAAAATTATGCAAACATTATTCCGTGTACGAAGAAACCAGGTATTTATTTGGTCAATTACATTTTGACTGCTACAGATAACATATCTAAAAGGCTTTACCCGAATACTTTAAGAGCTTTCCGGAAAAACACAAAAGCAAATTGTTCAATGTTTACTTTAACAATAATTCTCGTTCACTAACAAGTCTGTGGAATCATTTTAGAGTTTCGTAATTTCCGTCGACAGCAAAACTCCACGCAAGCTATTGCGGTACTTTCTGTAATTTTCTAATTATCGCTTTGGGATAATGTACCTGAGATCGACCATGACCAATCAAAAGAGGCCGCCATTACTTTCGGAAGCTATTTGCGCTATTCAAATTACCTCTCGAAGAAGAAAGGCTTGCGGAAACGCGCTAGATGAGAAGCAGCTAATGAAGACAACTGAGTTTTCTTCTTCCTTTCTTTAACAAGGAGGGAATAATTGTGAGCAAACAGTGTTTTAATTCTATTGAATGCAACGCCAATTTCCTCGATATGTCGTTATAAAAGAAGCCGACAACTTCGTAATCTTCACATTTCTACGACCATTCCAGCTCGGGTCAATCAAGCCATCACCTCGCAGTGTATCCACATCAACCAACAACATGAAGGCAGCCATGATGTTCCTTGTCCTGTTTTTTACTGTAACTTTGTTTTCAGAATCTGAGTGTTTTACTGCAGGGATCGGAAACGTAGGAAAAAGACAGTTCAACAAGGTGAGTTATTAATGTTTGTTAGCCTCGGTGGCTTACCGTTTTACAGTTGCTGGTTTTAAAAAGAAGAAATATTGTTGAACAGTAGAAATTTATAGTGTAAGTCATATTAAATGATTTTAATTTCTCTTTTGCTATCCTCTTCATAATTTTCAAGATTTAACAAAAACGTTAGCGAAGCCTTTCCAGTAACATTTCATCTCAGTTGAAGAAAAATTTCATTTAAGGCTCGAAGTGCGAGATTTCATAGAAATATTTTATTTCTTCCGTTTCAAGTGAAATGTAATTTTAATAGGCTATCAACCTTTGCAAAATCCCAACTTTTCCTAATATTTCTAAACAAGATGTTCGACTGTTCAACCGAATTTTTTCAATTTTTTCAGATAAGAAATTTTCCGCCTTTAAAATACAGGTGTTCTTTTAACGAACTTGGTACAACTTCATTTCAGACATACTACATTCCTTGGCTTATATTAAATATTGGCTTTAAATTAAAACTCAGTGAAACAAAACGTAACATACAATGAAAAAGTACAAAGGATTCTTCACTGAGGCCATATTTTAGGAGCCTCACGTACGGCTAAAATGTTAAACAATTCATTGTCACAATATTCGAAGCTTAGAAAATTACAGTAGTTCGGTTTGTACTTTATACTATATCGACTCAGTGCGTTAACACGTTAAACTTCAAAATATTAATGTATCTACGGTAGATAGCAGCTCAGTGATTGAAATATGGAGTCTTGACAGCGGAATAAAGCTGGAAAAAAAAAAAAAAAGAAAAGAAAACTGCTGCAGAAATTATAAGAAATTCACAAATTATAATGAAAAATACTATTAGCAAGGCAGGGAAGCTTTTTTAATCTTTTACATGACATCTTTTTGTAGGAAAATAAAACCAAAGTTTGCATTGAAATAAACTAATTATTCTTCGTTTTGGTTATGCTAAAAGCTGACCAATGAATTATTGAACATTATTAATCTGTATTTCTTCAAGGATGCATACTTCAAAAAAATTGTCTGCTTCAGTTAAGTTTTGAATTTGCTCGAACATAAAACGGATATTTCGATGCCGCTCTATTTGCCAGACACTGTTTACACACAGACTGATCGAGAATTAGTTTCTCTTTATATTATTTCTAAAATGTTATGAAGAAAGGTGATGAGAATAAAGAAGTCACTGGCAAGGAAATTTGTCTCTGTGCGCCTAACAACTGATCACTACAGATAATTTTAATGATTCTAGATTTGACCATGATTGTTGCCAATGTAAAAAAAAATCTTGTCCGATAATACTCCAGCCTGCGAGTATAATAACCAGGAGAGAAATTATAATATTTACTTAACTTTGGTGATATGAAGTAGCAGCCGAAAAAGACCGATCGCAGCCGCAGGCTTATCATGTCACTTTCAGCTGTCATTGCTTCTGCAGAAACATTTGACAAATGATTAATTGCTTACGACCGCCTATTTATGCCAACGCACTTTACTTTTCAACAACTTTTTCCTACTTTAAAAAGTACTTTTATACTTCTAGAAGCGCAAGTTCTAAGCATTAGTGAAAGAAAATAACCTTGTATTAAGACTGAACTGGACATCAAAACGCGGATGCAGACTACGTTTCTGCTTGTGTCAAATTTTCTTTTTGTATAACATGCTGCATCAACATTGGGAATACATTGTACCACTTTACAAAGTTTCTCATTCAGTGCTGCAAAAGTTTACACTGTAACTATGTTGCCATTTACAAGTGCTTGGGAGAAGCATGCTTGTGCTCAGTTCTTTTGATAGAATACTTAAGTCCCGTCCACACGTATCAGAATATTTTTGAATCCGCAACTTTTTCTTTCCGGATACGGCTTCCGTCCACACGCATCCGGCGAATTCGACAGCGAAACCGGATGTTTTTGAATCCGATCTCTAGAGTGGAAAAAAATAATCCGCAACGAATCCGATAACGTGCGGACGGTGAATTTTCGAATCCGATGACGTAGCAGAATAGTGTCCTAGTTTCTCTAGAGTGAATCCGGATACCATCGGATGCGTGTTGTCAGGCGAATTCGATTTGAATACGCTACGTGTGGACGGGGAAAATTTTGAATCCGGAAAGGAAAAGTTGCGGATTCAAAAATAGCCGGATACGTGTGGGCGGGGCCTTAGTAAGTAACATGCATATTCCAAGTCAGGAGGTTAATATTGATTGCATTCGATTTTCCTATTCTTCAGGTGTATCAATCACTAGACCGCGTTTGCCGTCAAACGCAAGAAATCTGTTCGGAGGCCGCGAAGGAATTGGTCCGAAGATCCAAGACGGTGGAGAATTCCCGAGAAGCTACGATCAACAATTGACATTAAAATTAACTAGGAACATATTACTGAGTACCCAAACGCAATGACAACAGCTCGCAAAATATCGACCGCTTACAAAAATGCAGGCGGACAGTTTAAATTTTACGGAGAGCGATTGATTAAATTTGTGTATAAAATACTATTAATTGTAAATTCGGAATTACCCATTTACGATGCAAATGTAAAAAAAAAAAATTGAAGAGGAAAAACCTTCAATAAATTAATTACACACACAAGCCTATGATGTAATAAAATATACGGGTATCACTAGGCCTAACTAACATTTTCTCTCGAGCTTTTTTAAGTGTTCCTTTGACCCTATTAAGAAACATCAGGGCGAAGTTAGTTTTGTTAGTGAAAAATAGATCTTTTTAGAACTGCCCTTACCTAGACGATCACCGGTACCACGAACTAATGCTTAATTACCTCAAGATGATGTTGGGAGAAATTCTTTTCCGATGACCCTTGGAAATCAAACGATGTGACCCTTCCCTGACACCTATGCTAAACTTTTAATATCCCAAGGGAAAAGATCGAAAATGGCCTTAACCGTTAGACGATCATGCTATACGAATTACTGAAACTCCGGATTTTAAACTATCTGTTATGATCAAGCATACAGGTTATGACAATTTGGATTGTGAAGGTCAAAGTGAAACTGTCTCGATATTTGGGCAGAGATAGGCATAGGAAATTTGTATGTTGTTGTTCATAAGAGCTTAATGTAACAAATGCATTAATCTATGAGTATAAAGAAATGTAGCAAGATTTTATGACGGACGGATATTGCGAGAGTGTTTTCTACTCTTTGAATACAACCCTAAAAGATACCTTGGGGTAAAAATAATGTTGTTCTGTTTTGAACAATCAAAATGACAGTTCAGCAAAATCGGAAATTTGTACAATTTCATGTTGAGAAATTGATCTTATAAAAGATCAAAAAGCAAGGACAGTAACTGCCTTATAGAAGTGCGCATCCACCTGGGTACGTTCTGGCTTTAGATCGCTAATTCAAATCCGGCTCGAGGGGCCAAATTAATGTGCTGAAGTTGCATTGCAAAATTTACGATACTTTAAACGAGACGGGGAACTAATCTTTATATCGGCACTCTATCAACTACAAATATCAACTACCAAACCAGCGACAGATCATCCTTACGCATGGCTCAAGTACGAAAGGGGTTTGAGGTGTGGTGATAAACCACTGACCGGTTAACCGGCGACAACAGGATTGAAAGTAGAAGTAGGCAAAGTTTATACGTAATGCACGACGATGCGACAAGATAGTGCGCGGTGAACTAAAATCCGTTCAGTTACCACTCCGCGCTGAGTTCATGAGACAGCTGACGCCATTGAGCTGTATGTATTTAAAAATGGTCTCGAGGTAATTTTCCCGCCCGAACATTTGAGCACGCAACCTTAACGTAACGAGGTTTGCTGACTGCATTATTACTGCACACAGCACAAAATACTCTCAATCATACTGGTGTAAATGAAAAGACGATAAATTTTGAGTAGATAGTTCGATACAACAAAAGAAACAGTTTGTTTTAATATGAACCTTCTACTGAAGGTGGGAAGGCGTGTGAACTCAGAAGTCTTATGGCTGCCGCACACTAGCCGATTTTTTGTCGTAGAACTACAGATTTTTTGTCGGGGTCAAATCAGGCTAAAATTTGTCAGGACATCAGCTTCTCGCACACTAGGGGATTTTTTGTCGCGACTAAACGCGTTTAGGCTTGGGGCCGAGTCATCCAAAATCAAGATGGCGCCTATTCCACTGACGTAACTCTCATGGCATTTCCTAATTGGTTGAGGCGCGCGCGAGCCCCGACACATTGTCGTAGTCCACCGCACACTAGCCGACAAGGCTCGACAAGACGTTTTGAGATCTAGCAGTGTCAGATATCGCCCGACAAACCCCGATCTTGTCGCAGACTTGTCTGAATTCACCGCACACTAGCCGACAATTAATCGGCTAGTGTGCGGCGGCCTTTAAGAGTCATCTAAATCTTACGGGGCTTCCATTTCCACTTTTACAAAAGCTATATACAAAAGAGTGGTGATTTTTTATGTTTATTTTTTCCTTCCGGTTATTAAGTTGTGTTGGTATCTGTTAGTACTCGCGCAAAAGTTTTAACATAGAAATGAAATTTTATTAGAGGGCCAAAACCTTCTGTCTAACCCTACACGTTAACAGAGCGAGAACATGAGTGGCTGAATCTAACTGACCCTGTTTTTAATTTTTCTCTACAAAAACCGATTAACACTGCTTGATGTGCAACAAAGAAGTTTATCCTCTACTAATGGAAAAGATCACTTAGATGTTTGTAATCATCTCTCAATATCCCTGTTATTCCACAAGCCCTGCCTAGCAATAGTATATAAGTTAAAACGTTCTTTTCATACTGTTATTTTGTAGCAAAACTCTGGATCTCAGATGCTATTGCAAATGTTATGCAGGCTGTTCTCGTTGGTTCGGGAATTCCATAACATGTCACTGTAGGCGCTCTCTAGAGTCCACTTTACGGACTGCGCATGCTTGAAATCTCTAACCTCGACCAAGATATTGCACTGTTAAATAAACAACAGAAAGTCTGAGAGAGGTGTTAAAACGACGTGTAATACCGACAAAGTATTCCAACTGCCGTAAACGTCTTGCAATGAGCTTCCTCCAGAAGGAAATACCCCCCTTGTGGCTTTTATCCCCTGTCCTCCAAAGCCCCATATCCCAAAAACAAATTGAGCCCCCCTGATAACCATCAAATTCCTGAGTATAACACTTAGAAAGAATTTTGTTGTTGTTGTTTTCAGAGTCGTTAAAGGACAGTTAAGTCTCTGCGTCTGTGTCTGTGATCAATAGTTAGTTTTACCATTTGATTTTCTTACCGACATCACTTACAATATGTCTGATGCAAAATCACTTCTAAAATATTATCCCAACCAATTTTGAAACGTAAAGTTTCTTTCTGTGGGGTAATAAACCTAGCCCCTCTTCACAACGACAATCTTCCTTCTGACAATAAGCCCATAAAAACCCTTTTTAACAAAACCATGTCCACGGCTTAAAATGGGAATTTAATGAAATCAATGAATTGCCTACAAAAATGTTGGTAAACCCAGAGGAAAACAACAACAAAATTAAATAAAACTACCTTTAAAGTGAAAATGCTGTCGTCGATTAGTACACGTTCTTGAGTCATATCTCGGATCCTAACAATAAACAAAGATACATGATTATAGTGAGCTGTTTCCCAGCTAGTGTGGCTTTAGGGTTGTTCAGTTGATTAATTCTGGATCCACGGGGAAGGATTTCAGCCCTGATCGGAGTGACGTTGTGTCGTGTTGTTGCACAAAATCCATAACCCTCATGAAAAAAGCTCTCTCTTACGGGGAAGGTAAATAGGTATCGTCGAAATGCTAGGGGCAAGGAGGAGTTGCTAGGAGAGTAAAAAACCTAGAGTTGGGGTCATACACTAAATACCCACCAGGAAGACCAGCAATACTTGATTAACAAACTGAACTTGATTAATAATGGTAATTGAACTGAGTGGAGTGCAATTTGGTCTGAAATCACAGGCATGATTTCAGACCAAAACTGCGGGACACGAAGTTCAATTGCCACTTAATTAGATCCATTTTGAAATCGCATTGTTTTATCGCCTTAAATTTTAGGTATTTGGTACATTGTTCCAGTAGCCGGTTTGTTAAAAAAAGCGGAACCGCAAACGCCTTTACGTCTCATTTAGTATGCAAAACGTGTCATGTGACGAAACCTCATTCGAGCATGACAAAGAAGCAAGCAGTTCTGAAGTCAGAACGAAAATAGTCTACTTCAGGTATAAAAATTCAGTTCTCGTCACCTGAATCAATTATGGAAGGCCTTCCTTTCTTCTGTGGTTGAGGCTGAGACTTTTCATTGTCTTTGGAGAAGGAATTTGAAGGTGCATATCCTGTGTAATTCTGCGATCGATTTCTTTTGAGT
>Ga0126338_10000826_pt1 | contig 18251 bp, 15 predicted proteins | sample OrbCmetagenome_2_FD_92529 | JGI IMG/M metagenome (GOLD analysis project Ga0126338, IMG submission 92529) | Coral microbial communities from Petempiche,Puerto Morelos, Mexico - Orbicella C C metagenome | ecosystem: Host-associated > Invertebrates > Cnidaria > Coral | place: Petempiche,Puerto... | reverse complement strand
TTTAAACTTGGCGCACTGTTTTCCATATAAGGTAAAACTCCGACTAATGGCTCATAGTCGGAGTTTTTGAGCCAATCAGAGAGCTAGAAATGCAATAGTCGGAGCTGAGAATATACTAAAATCTCATATTCATTCTTTCTTTTTCGCTTTTTTCTTTCCCGTTTTCGTCCGCTCTCATTTTCTATTTTCATGACCATTGAATGACGTCATCGTTCAGTTTTAGTTTGCAAACAAATCGCTCGTCCGCCATTTTGTTCGTTGACGAAAACAAGTTTTCTCGTAATTTCTGAGCATTGTAACCTCCAAAGTCACTTCAGCTGTACTTTAACCGTTTCTTAGTATTGGCTCACAATATATTGTGGGTTGAGTTATCGAGTTTCTAAGCACTGGAGGAAAACTTCTTCATGCATCCGAGCGAGAGGACACCCTTTGTCAGTTTCTCTGTGGAAAAATTTGGCGCCCAGAGTGGAAGAAAGCCCCGATACCATTCTTTTAACAAGAAGCCGATTATTAGTTCGTGTAGTAAGCAGGTGTTGCAACGACAGAGACTCTGTTAAGCTGACCAGAGGCGAAGTTTGGTGAACAGGTAACGTCGAAAGATTCTCGTGACAAGAAAGCGAATATTCAAGGCCTAAAGTCCAACTTGAAAGACGAAAACATGAAGCTTTTGGAAAATGCCCGACTGGATACGCTTAGTGCGGCCATTTCCACGGACAAAGGAGACAGCCAAATCGATGGAAGGTAAAACATACTGCTTGTTTATTTTTATCGCAGATGTCTTATCATGAAAGGAAAGCTCTTCTGTATTTTACTTGTACATGTAAACTTAAGCTTAAGCTTAAGTCTTCATGTTAAGCTTACTATTCATAATTTCGTGGTGCCAACAACATGAGAATTGAATTTTGAATGTGTCCCTTCAAAATTTAAGTTAATTCAACAGAAGCTTTGCAGATTTCGACTTGGCTGTCATAATCAATGTTTTTTTCCTGAACTGTCAAAATATTACAGGCCCGCAATATTTATTGAGAATTATACGTGTATGTCAAAGTTCCTCAGCGGGCGATTTCCCTTGAACCACAATTCTTTCAGCTGATGCAAGAATTACAAAATGAAGTTTTCAGGAAGGTTTTTTATTTCAAAGCGATTGCTCCGCTCGGGGAGTTTCTGTTTCCTGTTTTTAATTAGAACTGTAATGATTTGATTTAGAGCCCTCCTTCCGATATGTATGCCCTTTCTCATAAGTGCTCCCCATTAAGTGCTGTTTTTCTGAATAAGCACTCCTATTCCATTAGCTCATTTATTTATATATTTTTTTATCTGCTTGCCGTATCATTCTTTAACTTTTAGAATTGAAAGTTACTCTTGCAAGATGGCTGGCAATGACAAGAAGCTATACAAAACCTTAAATGAAGGCAGTGCACCTAGTGAGCTTCAGGCATTGTCACCACCCCAAACCACAAAGCCAGGAAGCATATCACCCACCAACAGCAGCTACCCAGCAATCTTTGCTAATGCACGGCAAAGAAGCTTAAGCACAGGAAGTCAAGAGGAAGCAGTGCTGTGTGACACTATCAGTCGCAAGATGTTATTCTACCTGATTTCCACCCTTAATGCATCATTTAATCCAGACTACGACTTCAGTAATGTAAAGTCACATGAATTTTCTCGTGAACCAAACCTCCGGCTGGTTGTTGATGCAATCAACGGTAATTTGTCAGCAATTAATGGTGAAACGTTTGTTGCTCTTAAGTCTGGACTGTGGGCTGCTGTTGATGAGGAGATTAATCTGGCCGAATGTGAAATATACAGGTAACCATGTTAAATAGTTACAGAGTTTTGTTGGGTTAAGTTTTATATACGTTTCAGAATGTCTTGTCCACTCTTTAGTTTAATAGATGATTAACAATGTGAAAACAGAATATATATGAAGCTACAGTATTTAGTGCTGGACACTGAATCAAGCATTTTGGGGTTTTCTCAGTCATTGTTTTGTGTTTTTGGGCAAGATTCTTTACCTTGGCAGTGCCTTTCTCAGCCCAGGTGCTTAAATGGGCATCGTCAAAATTTCTAGACCAGTATCCCATCCGGTAGGGATAGAATTACCCCCAGTCACTTTATGCTACAGAAACAGGACTACATGTAGGCCACTAGGCTCAAATGCAGACTTTACCTGCAGTATTGAGGTGTACCTTAGTATTTACATAGCGCTGATGATACTTACACAAAGAAGAAACATTCATTGAGTAGTTTTTTCTTTTTATTATGCTTAGTTATAACCCTGATCTTGACTCAGACCCTTATGGTGAAGAAGGAAGTCTCTGGTCCTTCAACTATTTCTTCTACAACAAGAAGATGAAGAGAATATTGTTTTTTACGTGTAGGGCAACAAGGTAAGCACTACCATATGACCAGAAATAAGGTACAGGCTACACATGTATAGCTGTTCTGCTTTAAAAGAAATTGGGTTGCAGTGATTTTTGTGCATCAATTGCATATTCATTTCTTTGTAGTCCCTTTTGTATCTAATCTGAGTCGTCTATAATAGTGTACAATGTACAGTAATGTATTTGGTGTTGCTGGCTTTTGTGAATCACACCTAATTTAATTTTTAAGCTATAGTTTACAGTGCCAGTTAGCAGCTGCTTTTGGGGGTGGTTCCCACTTCCAGGGTTGCCATGGATACCTCCCGTTCCGCATACGGCTTCTGCTCCCCACTAACCTTTCATGCACCAGTTCCCAAGCTCATCTATTTGTGATGAGTTTAAAGCAAGATTACACTGTATTTAGAGTTGAAATTTGCCAAGGATGTACATCTCATTTGCCATCCAGGCCACTCATATCAGCATTTGTTTTCTATCAGAGTCTCTTAAAACATTTTCGGCACCTTGAGAATTTGATTGTCCTTATTTAGATTCATATATTTATGATTATCATCTTTTAGTAAATTATAGCCTGATATGTGCTATGCTAATACCTTCTCTTTTGTTGTTTCAAGTGCACAATACCAGTCTGATGACGATGAGCAGTTTGAAATGGAACCAATGGATACAATGTTTGAGGAGTTCTCCACTAGCAGGTACTGTATATTGTGTGTACATGTAGTTGTTGGAATCATTCAAAGGACAAGCATGATGTAATCATTTAATGGCTGTTCTGGCTGTTCTGACTGTCCAGTAACAAGTAAATTACAAGGCTTAGGGTCTTTTCAATACTTACATCACAGCAGTTTGGATTTTCCTACAGGAACAAGATATATATATATATCTGTTTTGACACTGGACAGAACCATAGCAAAATGAAACCTAATGCAGGTGAACACCTTCTTCCCAAAATTTCTTACTAGAATGATTATTTAATTTAAAATTAAATTGGTGCAATAATTTCATCTCTTACAGTACTTCTGTAATTTGATTTTTTTAAAAAAAAAATTCCCTTAAACTACTGTACGAGCCCAACAGGCAAGCAAAGGACAGAATCGTCTATCGCAACTACAAAATCCAATAGCCCCTGACTATCAGACATAACTTTCTTTGCATGCTGGGTTAGGTTAACGTTTGTTTTGTTTTTTTGGCCTTGTTTGTTATAACAAATACAGTATTGTATTGTTTGAACATGGAGAGGACTGATGGGAGGTTTCTACCACTAAGCACTGTTTTTTCTTCTTTTGTGTAGGAATTCTCCAATACTTATATCGTAGATGGCACTGGTCAGCAACTGTGAACACCGTTGTCTCTAGATTAAGTTTGTACCATACTGTAATTTGACTACTTGTATATATGTTTATGAAGAGGATAGAAATGTGCTGGTCTTGAGAGCTGTTCTCAAAAATTTGGCACTGTTTGAGATTTGTTTCATAAAAATTTTATTCACCTTGTTTTAATTATATACTCTTATGTTTACTTTACCATACATTACCATGCACAATTTCATAATGTATTCATGAACATGCTAGCATTTTTTGTGGCTTGTTACATGACTTTTATATGCAGCAGGTTATTTGGTCGCAAGAAAGAAGAAAAATTAGCTATGACTACAGATTTTTAAATTAAGTTATTATTAATGAATCTGCAACATAACAGGTGCATGGATACTTGGTTTGTGTTTACAGAACAACTCTTTCATTACAATTTCTCTTCTCTACAATTTTAACTGTAAGTTGTGCTCAGACATTCTCCAAAAGAGACAAAAATGTATCAGATGTAAACTGGGCGAATTAGGTGTTGCCATTTGCAGTTTGAGGGTTTTGGTTGCGTGAAATTTTAATTTTCTGTTGACCGGAATATTATTGTAGTGTGTGCAGTTCTCAGTGGAGAATGATATGTATTTGTGTGCAAGGAAAAATGAGAAATGGCTTATGTCAGAGCACCTACTGATTAAAAATATGGTATGCGTGTCAAGTACTGTTAAATGAAGAATGCTATTGAGACCATACTATATACAGTAGCTCTGTAAGCATTTTGAGTTTTCATACAAGGCAACAGACATCAGGGCCATAGCCTGTATGAGGCAAACCGAGGCACTTGCCTCAGTCATTTCTTTGAAGGAAAAACACTGCTTAATACCTCGGAAGAGAATTTAACCATGGACATTGCCTCGGTCATAATTTTTTTTTCCGCTACAGCCCAGGACATGCCATCAGCTACATCACTTTTTGTTAGCACATGATCTAAATGAACATCACAAAGTGCCAGCCGATTGTTCCAATGAATGCTGTTGAACCCAGCCATCTGAAACTCTCAAGGGAAATGAAAACAGTTTGAGATAGCCAATAGCAAGTGACTGAAAAGCATGTTCAGTGGAAAATGATTTGAGCCTGAGATAACCAAGTTCATGATAGCAGGGTTCAACTGAATTGAGAGTCCTGAACAATATGTTTAGTCTCTGTTTCTCTCTTTTTATATAGCATGAAAAGGTGAGAAGGCTCAGAGTATTTAATTAAATGTAATATTATTTTCTTTTTTGTTTTCCTTAAGTACAAGACTAATATAAAAGTCATAGCATTTAGGTGAGTTCCACATTTTCATCAGAAGTCATTGTGAACTGAAAAAGAAAAACCAGGGTTCAAGTGTAATTTGAGTTTGCTTACTGTCTTGAAGATTTGTAAGTCAAAGCTAGGTTACCTCAAAGGTAGTAAACAAAGCAGTGACTCTAAAAAGCAGCAAGTTGCATAAAAATGGTTTTATAAATTTGGCCCCATTTGTTCGAAGGCTGGATAACTCTATCGACAGGACAAATCGTTTTCCAGTGGATAAGCGTTGCCAAAACAAATCACGCTATCCGTTGGATATTGATTTAACCAGTGGATAGCATTATCCACCCTGGCCTGAGACCTTGGAAGGTACCCTGTTCCAGGTTGTTACAGAACAGAAATGGCCTACTTAAATAAGAATAGTGGATGTCAAACCCCTTACTTGACTTCATTTGTGGCTGAGCGGTAGAGAGAATTGGGAAGTGCATTTTCACTGCTATTGTTAAATGATCAGGTATGCTGAGAAAAATTGATTCTATCTTGGTCCAAACGTAACAAAAATATACTCTTCCTTCAGAGAGAATGAGTTTTTGGGTGCACAAAAAGTGCAACCTGTCATAAGGTACGTCCCCATATAAAACATTGTATGGGAGTACTGCTGTGCTCCAAAGAAGACAGTTTCAACGAACTCCCCCTCCTCCACATATACAGTAGGATTGTGTTTAATGAAAAAACATGTAAAAGAAACATAACTGAGTGTGATGATACAGAATTTCTATGGTTGAGTTATTTTAAAGTACTTTAACCAGTTATACAGCCTTAACAGGGCTACATTTTATTTTAGTTTTAACTTTGGAAAACTTGTACATTATATTTCTGGGGCTATTTTAGAGAGTTTACAAGTTTTTATATATGACATGAAGTTTTCTTGGGTTACGTGTACGTGATAGATATTTTACTGTTTTACTTGCCTAGTTCCTTCCTTCCTTTTCCTGTTCTGCCATTTCACAATGTATTAACCAAAATCTGCATTTACACTGCATGACCTGTAACAGATTGGCTTTTGTCAAATGAAGGATTCCAGGATCTAGGCAACTATAATTTTTAGCAGGTTAAATATTGCTATATGTGAAAAAAGTATTGCTGGTTAGTTCAAAAGGTATTAGTTACTTGCTTATTTTGCATTGGTTTATATTGAACAATGTTGCAAGTACTTGTTGTACTCATGTAGTTCTCTGGATGTAGCCGGAATGAAACTAATAAAAGCTGTACTTATGATATATAGTTTACTGTATTTCATTTACTTTAACTGGATACAGTGAGAAGTCCAAATCTTTCCCTGTTTTTATTTGGGCCACAGAAAGCCAGGGAAATGTTGTCTGCATCACCTTTGTTCCTTTCCTCACCTTTCCTCTGTCTCTCTGTACCTTTCTTTACCTCCACCCTCCTTACCTTTTTTTCCAGTCATCTACTACATAAACAGAGGATTATGAAATTATTAAATCTTGGTGAAATGGGTGGAGGGCAACGACCCAACTGTGATAAACTACAGTGGGATGCTAGTGATGCATTAAAGGGCTTCTTAAATTAAGAAAATGTTGTTGTTGTTATTGTTGTTGTTGTTGTTGTTGTTTTGAAAGGGGGGAGGGGAAGGTTAAGTCTGCATACAAGCCAAGTGGCCCATCAGGCCGGAGCTTATCCCGGTTTCTGTAGCATGGAGCGACTAGTGCTTCGATATTCTTACAAGAGAGAGATACATGTACGTAGGTGGTCTTTTTTCCTTTTGCCATTTTCTTTTCCTTTCTTTCCTTTGTTTCTGTTTTGGCTATGCTTTGCAAAGACAACTAATTCCTTGGGGCCGGGGGATCTGAAAGTTCCACACCACTTTTACACCCCTCTATTAGTATTCTCGCTCCAGTCCCTTCTCGGTGAAATTAACAACATGGCGGCGGACGATGATGGAATGGTGTTTGAAGAAACTAGTGAGTTTACAAATTCGGAGGAGCATTTTTTACCACCAGGATGGGAAATTAGAACAATGGATGATGGACGGATCTACTATGCAAAGTAAGACTCTTTCTTGTCACATAATTAATGGTTATTAAAGTTTTGGTTTCAAAGTAAGCTTACATATTCCCGGCATATTACTGGAGCGCGCCAAAGTTGTCCAGGTTTTCTGACGTTTATAGAAATTTTCGTTGCTTTTTTTTGGTTAAAATTTTCAGTTCTGTTGTTGAGTGTTATTTCAGTAAATTAAGCGATATAATTCATCCACACAGGCTACATGTATTGTTTGAATGAAGATTACTCAAATTAAATTTTGAATTGAACTTATTAAGTTTGCATGAATCATAGTTACTAACTATGCATGAATAGGACCCAGCTTTTGTACCTAAGCTTGAATTAATCAAAAGAAATCACTTTACAGCCACTTGACAAAATCTACCCAGTGGGAACATCCAAACTCAGGAAAAAGATACAAAGTTTGTGGCGGTAAGCTTAATTCCATTTGAATCAGTATGTTAGAAAATGAATGCTCTGATTAAAATCACAAACTTAAATTCTCCTCTTGCACAGACACATGAATTAACCTAGACAGGATCCAAATTGGCTGTCAAAAATGGTTTGAAACATTAGTTTAATTAACAAAGAAAAACGAAAACAAACGTTAGTCTCACCTTCTCACAAAGTCTCACTTTGACCATTTACCAAACCCCCAAAAATGCTGGACAGCATCAAAATATTAATGTCCTTCTTATGGTAGATACTACTCCCTTTTCTAAAATCTGATATACTTTTAATTTGCTATGTGAGGTTTGGTGAGGTATTACATTTCAGGTTGTACCTTTTATTTACTATAAAGTAGATGTTGTGATTTAAATTTGTTTTTGGTTTTTAAAATTTTTCAAACCAGTTTCATTTTTCATTCCTTTTATTTCAGATTGTGATAAATGAACTTGAGACAATGGAAAATAAAAATCAATTGGATTGAAAAATTTTGTTGAAAGTAAGATTTAAGCCACAACATATAATTTATGTAATTTTTTTTTAGAACTTCCACCTGGCTGGCAAAAACTGTTCGATAGTAAGGGGAATGTTTTCTTTTTTGAGTAAGTACAAGTCACTTTTTTTAATATTGAGGAATAAAGAATTAATAACTTTTAAAATTTGAAGATGTTGGTAATAAACTAAGACTAAGATTAAGATTAAGATTTGTCTGACATGGTGGCCTCATGGTTAGTGCACTTGCCTCCAGATCAAGTGGTCTGGGTGCAAGTGGAAGCCCTGGCCAGAGACATTGTGTTGTGTTCTTGGCAAGACACTTAAGTCTCACAGTGCTTCACTCCACCCAGGTGTATGAATGGGTACCAGTGAACCAAATGTTGGGGGTAACCCTGCCACGGACAAGCATCCCATCTAGGGGGAGTAGCTAGAAACACTCCTAGTTGCTTCATGCTACTGAAACCAGGATAAGCACCGGCCTGATGGGCCACTTAGCTCGTATATACAGACTTAACCTTACCTCTGCTTATGATAGAATCATGATTGGTTTTCATTAACAGTTCTATGAACAGACTTACAACATATGTTGACCCAAGATTGGCACTTAACTTCACAAAAAACAAAGAACATGAAAAGAGACTAGATGGTCACTCCACTGCCATGCATGTATTAAATGGAGAAGACCTCACTGGGAAAGTTGCCATGGTGACTGGAGCAAACAGTGGTATAGGTCAGTTACTCCTTTCCTAATAAATATTATTGACTACATTGAAAGTCATGCCAGACCCCCTAAATAATACAGTGTTGATATACAAAGGTAGCCTGGGGATAGTCAACTTTGTAGACAGGCTAGTGGATTCTGTTCTTTAGAATGAATGTGCAATACAATTTATGGTCAGTGGTCCGAATCACCTTAATAAACTAATAATGTAAGGAATTTTTAGTAAGAAAGCAGGGTTCTCATTAAGTGCTGGCTGCGAGCTAAAAAATTGGTTTCTTCGTTTTTAGCCACCTGTTTGTGAAATAATAAATTACATGTAGCTAGAGTGGGATATGTTTTGAATTAAACAAGAATTATGGGATGAAAATTGAAAAAAGTCTTTGTAACACTTAATATTCTTGGCATTTTGACCTTTTCCAAAACTGATGTTTTTTTTAGGAAATTTCTCAGAGAGGGTGTGTAAAATAGTATTTCAGAGCCTCTCAATTTCAACATTTTTTGGGGGAGTATGCACCCAGACCTCCCTAGAGGCTGGTCCTTTCAACACTTGAATTGGTGTCAGTTGTCTACTTCATGAAACAAGCCCCATACTCCCTAAATAAATGAGAATCCTGCGAAAGTAAGAAATTTTTAAGGGGCTAGTAAATTAAAAAAATAACTTTCATGTTAGTACATGTACATCATAGTTTATAGCTTGCCCAAAGCTGAGAGATCTGGGGACTGGCACTAGTTTCCAATTTGAGTCAAAGAATTGCCCATTGGTACAATGCAAACAATCCCTTCCTTTGCTTGTGCTAATCAGAATTGACAACATAAGATCCAAGGGATGTTTATTTCAACAGCAAAATGTTGCTTCTTTCATAGAATTTGAAATATACATCCCTTGTGGATAAGTTTGTAGTAAAAAGGTCTGCTTTTTCTTGGACTGAAAAGAGTAAATCACACCTTCTGCGAAATTTAACTGCGAAAGAAAGAGCAAGAAAACTTCCCTTGCTTCCACGTAGATAATAAACTGAAGATGCAACATTGTGATTGATCATCTTCAGAAGTCCCTGGTGGGCAAGCTCCTTGTATTGAGTCTTTTTGATTGCAATTTGAATAATGCAGAGATGTTTAATTTGTGTTCCTTTATGTTCAATTTGTCTTTGGAGCAGCCCAAAAGTGCTTCTCGTCTCATGAAACCTAGTAAATTGTGCTTAAAATAGCTCAGGAAAAAATTGCATAGTTTACATAATTTATCACGTAATAGCAGCCAGCCGGCCGTTCTTATCGCAAAATTTTGCATAATATCTGTTTTTTTATTGCACCCTATCAGAGGGCCTAATCGGTTTTGTATCAATTAAAAGTAGACTGAAAATTGATCAAGGTCAGCACCACGGATTCATTTTACAAGTTTCATGTAATCAAACTTGGAAAAATATATGCTGACAGAAACACAACCAACTCAGACATAAGATATGGTAGGAATGTAAGGGAAGTACAGTGTTGTTTACTCTGACTCACATACAACCGTAATATTGTTTTTAATAGGTTTTGAGACAGCTAAGGCCTTAGCACTGCACGGAGCACATGTGATCTTAGCTTGCAGGGACATGAACAAAGCAAACAAGGCAGCTGCTACAATCAGAGCAGTGCAGGTCTGTCTGAAAATAGTACCAATAGTACCACTTGCAATTAATAATTTCTCCCTTCTGTTAACTATGTGTTGGACACAGACTAAGGATAATTTACTATTAGAACCAATTATTAAACTTTACGTTATTAACATTTTTGAGTCTGGGTGATGTCAAACTGAATAGTTCAAAATGATAAGTGGAAAAAACAGCCTTGATGTGGTGAATGAGGGTAATTTAGGGATAATTAGCTTTTCAAACATGTTACCAGGTCCAGGAGAGATCAATGAATATCAATGTTTATCACTTCATCATGACAAGTGGGATAATCCCATTGAATTCTAGTGGTACTATGATGTTCAGTTTGATCTCATTACAACAAAAATTAGTGGAGTTTGCGAAGCATTTAACCCTCCATTACTTCCCCATCTATGTGCCTCCAGCCCCACCCCCCTACCCCCAAAAATTGAACTGCAATTTCCTCTATTTTGTTTCCTGTCCATGCCTCTCCGTTAACAGCTACTAGAAATTGTTCTCTATGTACGTGTATCTTTTCTCAAGATGAGTGATTTGATTGTATTTTCTACATCTACCTTATGGGGGTCTTGCAAAGGGAGGCATGCTCGCATCACTACAAGACATTAAAAAAATAAATAAATAAAAAGCAGGTTGGGGGGTGAGGGGTAAAAAAAAAAAGAAAACCTTAAAAATATATAATAAAATATGTACATAATTTAAAAGGATTACTAAGAAAAGTCAATTAAGATTAAAAAAATTAGAACCTAATTAAAATGTCATCATTCTAATCTAAGAGCATTCTTGAATAATTGACTTTTTTCAATATCTAAAACATCATTAGGTAAGGCATTCCATTCTCTAATAGTTCTACAATAAAATGAGTTCCTATAGCTTTCTATGTTCGGAGTTAGTTCGATGAACTTGTCTTTGTGAAAAGATCGAAGTTGACAAGTACGCCTTTTGATATAGCATGGGATTTCTAATCCGGATTCACCATGAATAGCTTTATGAAGTAATGTAAGGTGAGCAGATTTCCTTCTGTTTTGAAGAGAGGGCCATTCCAAATCGTTAAGTAAATTGGAAACAGTTCCAGGTGTTCGCTGCCAACAGTTCTTCACGAATCAAGCAGCTCGCCGTTGGACATGTTCTATTTGCTTTATATGCTTGTCAATCCAGGGATCCCACACCGGGCTTGCATATTCCAGATGAAGTCTCACTAGTGCTTTTCTAAGCAAACTAAAATATATTGAAAGTAATAAGATGTAAGTGATAATTGTTTATATATTTATTAAACTGTATTAATAAATACAAACTATTAAAAATAAATCCTCTCTCAATTCTTGATGCACTGAAGACTCCTGAGGCTTTTGTTGAAACCATGTTGCTGGACTTAGCATCATTTTCAAGTATAAGAAGCTTTACAGAAGAGTACAGAAGGAGGAAGCTGTAAGTGTTTTAATAGAGCTGTTCCCTCTAGTATTACAGCAGTCATCATTCACATTACATGGACCGTATAGCGGCTGCCAGAGGCGCCAATGTATGCTTTTGGTTTGACCTTGTTGAGCTGCGTCGTTGCTGTACTTTGCAACGGCGATTAGCCGCGACAATTATTATTATTATTATTATTATTATTATCATCATTATTAAAAGGTTACCGTATACCTTCAGGGGTGTCTTGTGTGCAAGCGATGTAGCAAGTGCAGTTTAAGCGGTACATACCTAAACCCCTACATCAAATTAAAGCTTAGGTGTGGGTCGCACTTGGGAAAAATTTTCATCTTTGCTGGCTAAAAAACCACAAAAATTTGAAATTGCAACCAGAAAGGAAAACTTTTAGACAGAAACGGAACATCGCACTAGTGGGAGATAATTGTCAGTACCAGATTTCAAATTTATTTGCTTGGCGATGTCATCCCCAGCTTTGTTGGCTTGACTGCTTTTGATGCGATCGAAATTCTCGGCCCACAGGTTGATAGCATTTTTTTTCATCATCTAACCGTCTTTCATAAGATCGTTTTCCAGTATCTGTGGGTTCAGGATCAGGAGACTATTTGGAAGATGAAGATGACGACGCTTGTGAAGCGCTTGCTTACATGGACCTGGCTGGTAGAGTGTTTTCCTGCGCAGTGCTCACATGTGAAGTGCTCCATTGCGTTCCCCTTCCAGTCATATCATAGTAGACAGGAGCATACTGTGGGTATTCCATGCTATCGCTGTAAGAACCTTGAAAACCTTGAAATTGTGTGGGATTATAATAATAGTCAAGTCCGTTCATAATGAAAGACCGTGAACTAGAACTGGACTTCCCGCGTGTATCGTTTTTCATGTTACGCTGACAAGCATTGACAGTTACTGCGGTGATTCCCATTGTTTGGCTCGACTTTTCGAAAATCTGCCTGCCCCACCCAAGCACTACGGCGTCTTTGATGTTTTGCTGATTCGCAAAGTTTTTGCCAAAGCAGAAAATGTGCGGTCGCACTAGGCAAAGGCCTGCGATGACAGATTTCCACCGCAAAGTAAACAAATTCTGGCAAAGATTTCCCAAGTGCGACCCATACCTTATAGAGCTGGCTATCAAACTATACCAAAAATTTTAAAATTTAATGAATTGTTTAATTTTTCACGACCATTAAATGTGAGCACCCGAATCACCTTATGAAAGCTACAAGTCAAAGTGAATTTTGTTTTCCCCCAATTTAATTTTTTACTCTGTTTCAGGGCCCAAAGCGCTAAAAAACCTGTCTGCGTTTTGCCATATTCAATTGCAGTAAAAAATTATAGAACATTCTCGAAATCGGATTGAAAAAATATGGAGTGATAGTACAAAAATCACTCTCGAAGAAAAAATTTTTCGAAATAAACAATTCGCAGACATGTTTTTGTAGTGTATATGTTAAACTAGCTACTGTCCAAATTTGAAGGCAATTGAACAAATTCCCTTTGAGTTATAACTCTTTAAAGCGTCTGCTTCAAACAAAAAAATTTATTCGAGAAAACAGCACTATGAAAAATCTTCTTCACAAACAAACTCTGCCCACAAGCACCTTTAACTGGGTTCTCAGATAACTGAGCCAATCAGTGCAGGGAAAGTTTACTACCGTTAACCTCCTGGTGAAATTTATGTGCAAATCTCCAAAAAACCCTCGTGTTTTGCAATGCGCTCAAGGCACGGAAGGCGGAAAGATAATTTTTCTGTAGCTCAGTTTTTCTTGAAGCTGGTCACTCTGGCAAAATGGGGAAGACGAAAAAAGGAATGCGCGGCGGAGCAACTGTGCATGGACAATATTTCTGTCAATGGGTCTCTATGAGTCCAACGATTCATCGATATCTCTTACCTCAAATATTTGGCCCACCTCATATGATAGCTATAGCTTCATCCGTGTGGTGAACTTTCGCTTTTTCACTCATTGATGTATTTCATTCGTTCTTCACTGTTATCGCTTTTGCGAAACTGGTCCATGTTTTTAACGTGGTCTATGTTTACTTATAACTTAATAGAATTACACCTAATACCAAAAATGCTTGGTAGTCAGAGCAACAATGCTGATCAACTGAGTAGTCAATTTGTGACATCCGTTCAGGTAATTCCTGCGAAAATCGTCTCGGTTAATTGCATACACACTATAGGGCTGTCAATCAAGAGGTAAACTTTTATTTCCGGCAAAAACGTTTGTTTGCGATGTATGTATGTATGTCCCCTCATTTTTATTTCAAAATTTAAGTTCCTATAATATAAACAATCGATAGGCAAAGTTTCACAAAAATCTCAGTGTAGGTTCTATTTCAGCGGAATGACCTTAAGGGTGAAAGAGTCAAGACAAAAGTTCAGTTTTGGTGGAGGTCAATCATCTCTGCCTGTTTGCCTCTTTGGCCCATTAACGTATTGCTTTGATTGCAACTTTCCTCTGCATTAATCCACCATCCATAGCAAAAAGCCATAGATGTGACATTAACTAAAAGCCTCCACACGCAATTTTCTGTCATGTTTGTTGATGTTTTCCTTGATTCCTATTGCTAATAATTTGACACATTAAGCTAGCAAGTTGTCAATTTCTTGACACCTTTGGAGGGGCTGTACAGCTGTATTTGGATTGTGCAGGCTTTAATTTTCTCTGGCTCGCTTCTCTCCCCGACTCACCTCTCACGGCTTTGCCTTTGCTCATACTGGAGCACACAAGAACCTGCTCACAGGTTATAATTTATAGTATAAACATGTTTTCCCTTTTGTACTTTTCTGGGAACTCTGTAGTTAATTGTATGTCTTAAGTTACAGAATTGCATTACGTGTGCTGACCTGGGAGTGTTGGATACTGATTTTTCATAAACATCTCTCAGTATGCATAATGCAACCAATCAAATAAAATGATTAAATGGCAACCACTTAGAAAAGGTGTTACGTTCTGATTTGCTTTGCTCAACCGAACGTAAATTATTTAACCCTTCAATTCCAGTAAATAATCAAGCAAACAAGAAATATGATAGTATTTGCAAGTTGATCCAAATAATTTATGAGAAAATTGTGAAATTATGAAGTATAAACTGCGTGTATCACCAGCGTGAGTGAATATTCAGTGATCAAAGAAGGTGTAAATACATGTACAAGAGACTAATCCCAAGTTATGCATAATTAGAACAAGCGAGTAGGTGCGACAGTGGGCGTAAAAGTATTTGAGCATAACTAAATACTGGAATACCAGTGCAAAATTCGTTTCATGTATGGGTGATCAGATGCGTGGGTCTGGGATCATGCACACCTCCCCAGCACCTCCCCTCAGCTAACCACTATGGGGATCAACATTGAATGCACTCTGCAATAACCTTTCAGCTTCAAATTGGAGTCATGATTGTCTTAATCTCTTTTCAACAGGCCCCTTCATATCCTGATCTGTAATGCTGCAGTGTTTGGTTTGGCCTGGACAAAGACGGAAGATGGAATTGAGAGCACCTTTGGTGTCAATCACCTTGGCCATTTCTACCTGGTGAAGTTGCTAGAGGGTATTCTCTGCTCATCATCTCCTGCCAGAGTTGTAGTTCTGTCGTCTGAATCTCACAGGTGTGTATATGACCCTGATGTTTATCGCATAAGAATTCTGAAGTCTGGTAAACTTTCAAGACAAAATGAATGCAGCTGCAACTAGGCTTCTAGGTTAGTGTTACATACAGTCATGTATTTGCCTTGTGAAGGCAAAATTGGTCATTTTGGACAAGGTGACTTCATCATGTAAAGGCAACTCTGTGAAAATTGGCTAATATTGATGGAGAAAGATACACTCATCTCCAAATAATTTTGCCAGAGGTAAAATTGCCAGTATATATACATGTCAAGGTGTACATTCTATCCCAGGCAGTGAAAAACCTTGCAAGATCTTTAAGAATCTCAGGTTAAACATCTTTGAAAGATCCTTAGTAGTAGGATCTTTGTGAGGATTGTTTAAAAGATCCTCAAGGCTTCGCTGAGGATTTTACCTGAATCTTAGAATACAGTGTAAGCTTGTAGGATCTCACAAGATCTTTGAGGATCCCCATGTACTGTAAATGAGGATTGTTGCAAGATACTAAAAGTTAAATTAAATAAATGTAATTTTGTGCAGTATCATGCAGGAACCATGATGATTTTGATCTCTAGGAATAATTATAAATAAAGGCCCTTAAACAACTTTGTTAAGGGTCTTTAAAGACCCTTGAACATCCTGGAAGTATTTTCAGTGTTGCCAGTATCAGCAATGCGGGAACAGTTAACAGCTTACATGCGCATGTACACCAATAACCTTCCTTAGCTTTTCCTGTGTCTGTTCTTTTTTTTTCCATTAGATTTCCTGACTTGAACTACTCCAAAAAGTTACCGCTATCAGAGCTCCCACTTTCTAAAGACAAATACTGGTCCATCGTGGCATACAATCAATCTAAACTTTGTAACTTGTTGTTCTCCATGGAACTGAATCGTCGTCTGAAACCAAAGGGAGTGACATGTAATGCTGTTCACCCTGGAAACCTAATCTACACATCTTTGCCAAAGAATTCTTGGTTCTATTGGCTGCTTTTTCTTATGGCAAGACCTTTTGCCAAGTCATCAGTAAGTCAAACAAAGTGTATGATTTTTTTTGTTTACTGCCACATTATGAAGCTTCTCATAATAAAGAGAATGTGGAATGTGGAATATTTATTTTATCGCTGAACTGGTCCATGATGTAAAGGAAAATTCTGATTCGTTCTCAAAGCGGTCTGAATTTTGCAATATGGACTGCTAAGATGACCGCTCTCAAAATTAATTAATTTCAGGGAATTGCTTTTTCAACAGTTCAATTTATTGCACAAGTTAAGTTTTTTGTTCAGTAGCTTCATGTCTGAAGGACAATTTCAGTCATGTCACAAAAGCAAATTCAAAGCGACATGAGAAACGTTATATTTAAACGCCTCCCTTTGGAGTGCACGTTTACTGAGAAACATGGATCACGGAGATGCATCAATTTATCAGCAGACTAAAAAGAGTCATTATGATAATAAACACTTTTATTATTGAGCTAGCTTGTTTGGTCCATGTTAGAGAACATTGGTCTTGTTCTTATTTTGCAAGTTTAATGGTCGTTGCCTGTGGCTTGGTCCACAAACCTCTTAAGTAAAAATAGTAGCTCAACCAAATAAGTTCTCCAACATGGACCACACATTAGTTCAATAACATATAATGTATTAACTCACCCACTGGTGACCCGTTCACTGGTAAAAGTGTGGTACAGCTCCCCAAAAATTCTGTGGGCTGTCTCTTGGCTCTGTGTCGCCCAAATGTACTGCTTCAATTAAAAGCTGTTGAAGATCATATTGAAAGTAAAAGAGCTCATTATGTTTTCACATTTCTAAGTATCTGTCAGTATCGTGTCAAAAGAGTGTTGGTACACAGTTGGCCAGCTGGTTAACATCTTGACATGTTTATGGAGAGTCTAATTTGGGGATGTTCAGTTGTTTATATGTATATACACCCATTTCCTAGTGCCCATGCAACTTTATGCATTATATATATCAATGAGAAGTTTTGATAACAAACACTGCAAATATTAGAATTCTGTATCTGCTATATTTCACCTGTGAAAAAAGTGATACATCCAACGACCTTCCCATATAGCTTTCTTCACATGTGAAATATAACCAATCAATATCGGGATCTAGAGCAGAAAAGACCCTGTCAATCAGAGCACAAGCACTCAAATGGCTTCAATGGTAGTCAAGAGAACAGTACAAAAGTTTTCTTCAAGGCTGCAGTATGATGTTTAAGTATTGCAAGATAACTGCATAAAGCACAAAAGGGAATTTATAAAAATAATTTTGTCTGTGATCTGAAGGTATATGGCAACCTTCCATTCTTTCCCCCAGGAACAAGGTGCAGCCACTGTTGTATACTGTGCCACAGCAAAAGAGCTTGATAAAGTGGGAGGTCATTACTTCAACAACTGCTGTGTATGTAAGCCATCAGAGGAAGCTAAGAATCCAGAAACAGCTGCTAAACTTTGGAAACTAAGTGAACGACTTGTCAAGCAGATTACACTGAATGAAGCAGACGTTGTGGACTTGTGACTGATGGTCCAGCAGCCTTTGTTTATGGCTATTGTAAAGGTCTATAAGGTCTTGCACTATGTGACTTTCAATAAGCAAATTTTATTCACAAGTAATTGGTGGCAGCTTTCACTGGGAGTATTGCTACATGAGTGAATTAGCTCCTCCTAGAACAGAGGTGACTTGGCAGTAAAATCTGCATTACTGGTTGCCCCAGGAAACAATTTTTCAGAGCCTGTTTACACAGCTGGAAGCAGGGCTTAAAGATAAATTTGTACTTCAAAAAAAAAAAAAAAAAAAAAAAAAAAAAAATAACACAACATTTGTTTGTGTTTAAAATGTTTTTTTAAAACATTTTATACCAAACATAGTTTTTTTTTTT
>Ga0126338_10000825_pt1 | contig 18252 bp, 19 predicted proteins | sample OrbCmetagenome_2_FD_92529 | JGI IMG/M metagenome (GOLD analysis project Ga0126338, IMG submission 92529) | Coral microbial communities from Petempiche,Puerto Morelos, Mexico - Orbicella C C metagenome | ecosystem: Host-associated > Invertebrates > Cnidaria > Coral | place: Petempiche,Puerto... | reverse complement strand
AGTCAACAATTATTTCCACCTGACAACACAGGCCTGCAATGCACACAAATGGCTACAACTACATGTACACTGCTGTCTGTCTGTCTGTCTGTCTGTCTGTCTGCACATAATGCATGTATATAATGCTAAATGCTATTTAACTATTTGGTGACATAACTCCTTTAGTTTAAACATTAAAGGAGCTATGTCACTATAAGGTAGGCCATTTTTCAGATGGAAGAACTATTGTTTTCAAACTGAAGGAAGTCTTAAAATTTTAGCTTTCTAACAGAAAAACACCAAAAAAATATTAATAACTGCACAATAAACTGGAAAGGAAGATTAATATGGACTACAAATAACAATCTTGAAAAAAAAATTGGCCAATACTTTTTAATAATATATTCGAGATACAAATTGTACACATTGCAGGGCCCAAAAAAAGTAGACTTTCCTGATGGGCAAGTTACTTTTCAAGGGTAAGGTCAAGTCATCTGCCAACTCAATCAAGAAAAGCAAGCTACATGTAAGACAGTAGACTTGCCCAGGGAAAACAAAATTTGAGAGCTGCTTGTCCAAAGGGCAAACTGGAAATCAAGGTTTGGTTGAGCCATGCATTGGATCTGAGAGAAAGCTCCTTTTATTTGTACTGAGCAATAGACTTATAGTGACTAAATATATAAGCAGTTCTAAAATCAGAGAGAAATAAAAAAAAAAACATGTAACACACATACCTTTCCTCCAGCTGTCACTTCTAAGCCAGTGGCAGTTGACACATCTTTGACATGTATCAGTTGAGCCACTAGACCTTTTACCTATAAAATACATGTACATACTGTTCATCTGTTCGTCTGTTCATACATACTGTGATGCATGTACAGCACATAACCAAAAATAATGGTGTTGGCACCAATTTATTATGTAGATCAGTGGGATCATGTGTACTAAAGGCATCTGCGAGCGAGTGTTGATCGATACCCCTGAGCAGCACTTGATTAGCACTCGGTCAACACTTGATGGCATGTCTGCAAAAATTAGTTGACTCTTGACTGACTGTTGATCAAGTGTTGATTGAGTGTCATCCTAGGTGTTGATCAAGGGTATTGATCAAGGGTATCGATCCAGGGTATAGATCGAGGGTATCAACTGAGGGTATCGACCAACAATCGACCACAGATGCCATGATCGGATGATCAGTGTACAGCAAAAACTCACCTTGCTTCGGTTAAACCCTGCCTCTGGATCTCTGTACTCAAACTGAAGGTTTGGAAATCTGAAACAGGAAACAAATGCACTCAGAATGGTACTGAATGCTTCCCCGATACTCAAATTGAATTCTTACCACTATTAAATGAGAACAAAATTTCAACATACTTTGCTTCAAGAGTTTCCACTTTTGTCCTCAGAGCCGAAACTTCAGCTTCCAACTCCCGTCTATGACAATAAGAAAATTAAAGCAAAATTAAAACAAGTAACCATGTATTCAAGGTATTTAACTCATTCTGGTTACTCCAAACTAAAATGTAAGCCCATAATACAGATCCCATGAAGGGGCTTTTCCATTACATAACTTACAGTAGTTTGTTTGGAAGATACACGTACAAGGGACTATTAATCACAAATGTGAGACTTGTGGGATCATGTGCACTAAAGGCATCCGTGGTTGAGTGATGATCAAAACCTCTGACCAATACTCTTGACCGATACTCAATCGGCACCTTGGTGAACACACGATTGACATCTTGATGGACAGATCAAGAGTGAACTAATTTTCACAGACCTGCCATGAGTATCAATCGATACATATGAGTTGGTCAACACTCGCCCAACTATCGACTAACTGTAGATCAAGTATTGATTGAGATGTTGGTAGACTGTTGACTACATGTAAGTGTCGACCAAGTATCAATTGAGTGTCAATTGAGGGTCAATCAAGGGTACTGATTGACACTCGACCGCAGATGCCTTCAAAACACATAATCCGATAATTTGTGTACTGTACACCACACCTTTTGGCAGTTAATTTTTCCTCTTTTCCTTCTTCATATTTAAGCTTCTTCATTTCATCCTAAAAAAAAAAAAACAAGCAACATCAGATGGTGCAATAATCACTGCAAACATTACTTACACATGAAATTGAAAGAAATTTCATGTGGCCTATAACTGAGCTACATGTACATGTACAAATTAGTCAAAATTTCTCAAAACTATTGTTTTAATAGTTGTTTCAGGGAAATCACCAGTAGGTCATACATGTACAAAGTCTTCCAAACTAACTTAAAAAATAAAACTCTACATGTTCTCTGTGAATATTTGATGTCATTTGAATTGAATTTTGTACATAGCAAGCTCACAAACATCTCTTTTTCCCCTTGTTTTTTCTGGTTTGCTAAAATAAAATGTAAACTGTACACAAACCTCCAGTTTGGATTTACTCTTTTCAATTGCATCATAAACATCCTTGTCTTTCTTGTAACTTTTTTCTGTGTTTTTCAGTTCAGACTGTTTCTTCTTCAATTCTGACTGAGCATGTTTTAGTCTGAAACAAAATAAAAGAAAACAAATTCTCATTTAAAAACAAAACTTAATCTTATAACCCAATTAAAAAAAAAAAACATTTAAACTAAATCATGTGAATGACCTACTTCTAAGAAATAGTGTAAAGAGAAATACTTAAAGTTAAGTTTTATTTTTGTTATTTGTTAGCTTTCCACTGAATAGAATTACAAATTTTTATAATACATTAATTTATAAATATTAATGATACAGTTAAACCCTGCCATTTCAAATTCTTAGGGAAACAAAAAGTACAGCTGTAGTTTGAAATAGCGGGAGTTTGAAATAGCCAAAAGTACTGTAAATGACTGAAGGGCAAATCCAAGAGAAATGGTTTTGAGTTTGAAATCACAGGGAACTCAGAAAAAGCGAATAAGCAGGGTCCACCTGTATTTCAGTCCTTACAGTTTTGATAAAATTATTGATATTGAAATAATGCTCACTCACTTCATCTGGGCCTGTTTGGATTCAGTTTCAGCAGAACTGATTTCATTCTTACATGCTGTGAATCAAAAGCACATTGTTAGGGATGTTTGGCTGAGGAGAATTGTTCAAGCTAAGGAGTAAGTAGCACATTTCTCAAAATTTTGTGGCACTGTTGCCTAGATAAGAGGCCTAGATAAGAGGCCTAGTGCAAAACCACCTAAAACGGAGCATAGCAAGTAAGGTGTTCATTGCAGTATAAGTTGCAAAAAGTATAACGTAATTCCGATTTGAACAATACTTGCTGCAATGAAAGCACTGCAAGACATGTTCAGTTTAGGAGGTTTTGTACCAGGTGATTGTTCTTGCCAATTGAGTCCAATAAAATTGAGACAAGTTGTAAAAACATAGCCTCCATGGTAGTGTAATAGTACCCTATCTCTTTCTGTGCTCTTTTGCTACCAGCAAGAAAATACACTTCCCATCAAGGAAGGTTGTTCACTTACTCATGATTTGGTCTGCAAGAGTTTTGTCCTCGCCACCTTCATTACTGGATAATCCAGCCGACACAGCATGAAAATGATCCTGTGCCACTTTAACTGCTTCACTGTCTGCTTGACTTTTCTCCTCTAGCTTGATGAGAAGATCACTCAACTTCTTTAGTTCTTTCTCTTTGTTTTGAAGTTGAGATTGATCCTTTAGCAATATTAAAAAATATTCATTATAAACAGTTTCCAGGTTTTATTTTTATGGAAATCAATTATTTTTGGTAGTTGAGTTTTATTTAATGTAAGTTCTTTAAGGGAAAAATATTTTGGTTGTTACATGTAGAAATTAATCCATTTAAAAGAGGTTGGAAAGTGTTCCATTAGGGGTAGCCACCATTGAACCAAATCAACCAAAACTAGCTACAGTTTAAATGGTCGGCTCATCCCCAACAGAGTGAAACTGTTGTAACCGACAGCAACAAGAAATGTCACTGCTTGATTGAAATGTTGCAACACTTTGTTGAGTTAATAATATTGTTACTCACATCATCTAGGCTTTTCAGAAGAGTTTTCTTCTTTTTCTTCTCAGCTGCGAGGGATTCTTTCACATGTTTCAAATCAGAATTGGCTTTGACATCAACCTAGCAAGGAAATCAAAATATAATGCACTTTGTGTAAGCCGAAACAAAAGGATTCATTTTGAGCAGTGCTGCAGACCAGGCCATAGACATCAACATGCAAAGAAAGTCGTGTCTGATAGCCTGAAAACAGAGGATTTGCAGGTGTGCTAGTCTATTCTGTCCTACACTTGCCCAACCCACATGAAGTTTCTATGGAAAATATTTTGAGCAAATTTAAATTACAGATTGAAGTACTGTGAGAGAGGAAATTTTTTGGGGGGGGGGGAGGGGGAGGGGGCGGGGGCTGGGGGCACGGCTGGAGGGGCTAGGGAAAGTGAAATTCGGGCTAGTAGAAGGGATAACCCAAAAATTGGTTCTTTGCTCCCTGAAGTAACAATTTTCATACATGTATGATTTGCACACTTATATACTCATTGCAGGAAGATGTTAACAAAAATCAGACATGCTTATGTACATGTGTGATTGAGCATTTTTACCTTTGAAAACTCATCAAATTTCTTTTCTAGTTCTTTCATGGCTGATCCTGATTCCTGTTGAAGGAATAAAGAAAAAGAACATTAAATTGACATGTTCTCTGGTTGGTAACAAGGGAAGCAGAAAAGAAGAAAGAGGGGAGCACAGGGGAAAAGAGGGAAGAAACTAGGGAAGGAGACAAGGAGAGAGGGATGGTTTCAGGAGAGAAACAAAACATGTTTCTTGCTTGCGGGGGGGGGGGGGTATCATTTTTAGGAATTTTGGTACATCATTTACAAGTAATAGGATATTGTCAAAAATAACTTTATGGTAAAATGTAATTGAAGGTGCAGGGTAAGCTTTGCATTATTAGTCAGTCAGTCAATATGCCAATTTTGAGAGTCTCTTTATATCATACAGCTGTAGGGAGTTTTGCACTGAAGAACTTACAGCAGTCTTTTTCTTCTCTAATTCAGAAATGACTGCACTGATTTCTCTAACCTTCCCTTCAATCTGTTGAAATAAACAAAAAAAGTGTTAATCAAATACATGAAGTAATATTGCTATTTTTACTGTCTTTTTTGTTTGAAAGAGTTGCGTGATGTTTCCTAGTGAGACCTTTGATCAGAAAGATCCATGGGAATCCTTGATACTGCAGCCACTGTTGACCTTTTACCATCTCCCAAGGGTCCTAAACCATAAGCATTTTAACAGTTCTTTGAATAATGGTACTTAAAGACCCCAGGTTTTTAACCACAGTTAGTCTCACAAAGTTCCAAAACTAAAAACCACAATGACCAATCATAACAATTAACCATTACATTAAGAGAGGGCAAAATACATGTACATAATGCATGTTAGAGACATCTGGACTGTTTTGTGTCAATCGTAGTCTTGCTCTAATCACACCTGTAACACATTTGTTAGCTTTTGAGTGATTTGCTTCACCCATAACATGAAGGGTTCATCAATCATACTCAGCCATGGCAGGTGTTCCGGGTTATGGTCCTTGACAACCTTATTCAAACTGTAAAGCATAACATTACCTCCTCTAATTTGTCACGAAGTTTTACATTCTCCAGTTTAATATTTTCCAGTTCAACTCCAGACTTTTTCTGCACATCCTAAAACAACACATCAGAACTTCTGTTAACAAACACAAATACTATGATTAATTGAAATGAGTCTGATGATAGTCTTGAGCTTAACAACACAGCATGCTCCAGATTACCTCAGCCATCACAAACTGGTGAGCTATATAAAGCCTTGAAAGGTGCTCCACTTCTCTCATGACTTTTTGGTATTCAAGATAAGAAGCTCTTTCCTGAACAAAAAGAAAGAAAAATATACACTGTAATGTAAATCCATGATTCTGATTATTCTAAAATTATTTTCTGGGTACACAGTGCAGAAATTAAACTTTTGTAAATTCATTGTGTCAAGTTGAAGATACATGTACTACTAAAAGTATTTTTTCCTTCCATTGTAGTGGATCTGAATCATGTTAGAAAACTTCAATGATGGTCTTACCTCCTTCAGTTTAGTAAGAGTTGGAGTTATCTCTTCTGTAAGAATCTGAAATAATCAGAAAAACCAGAAATACAAGACTGTACAACATATAAGACTTCAAGAACTTTTAAGTGACATTCCACATAACCTTTCTCTGATACATGAACATATATGTTCAGATTTAAGATCATGCATATTAAAGACATCTGCCAACAAATTTCGATGGATACCCTTGATTGATCCTCGATCAATACTCGATTGACACTCCATCGGCACCTTGTTTGACACTAGATCTACAATCAATTGATATCACTGTCAACAGTCACTTCAGAGTCAACTTATTTTCAGTCGATGCATATGAGTCAGCCGACACGGCCAACTATCGACTGACTGTTGATCGAGTGTCAATCAAGATGTCAATCAAATGTTGATCACATTTCAAAAAAAGTATCGATCAGGATGTTGATCAAGATGTTGATCGAGGGTAGATCACAGGTGTTGATTGACACTCAACCGCAGATGCAGATACCTGTAAGTAATAAGAATCAGATCCAGTCATTTATTTTTCTCAACTTACAGTTTCAATCTCTTGCAGCTTGGTGTCCTTTTTCTCAATGGTGCGCTGTGCAGACTGCTTTTTACTCTCATACATTCTGGTTCCGGCTGCTTCCTCGATCATTGACAAAATCTATATAAGTTTAAATGGCATCATGTCATTCCTAGTTAAGTAAAGCAGGGCCAAACAGATTATTGGCCACATTAAAGAGCTTCAACATGTTACGTAATCAACATCGCCCTTTCAAGAAGTTTTCCAGGGTACAAATGATTCACAGGGCCGTCAATAAGGGGCGTAACTCGTAACACCTGTTACGGCTGAGTATGTTTGATGGACCCTTGGTGTTACGGGGAACTGGCCTGTACATGTACTTGATACAATTCACCCACAAAGTAGCAAGTTTGCTATGGGTATGAAGATCAAGGTCACAGGTGAACTTAATGACAGCCCTGGTACAAAATTTCCACAAATTCCAGGAGGAGTATGACCCTCGAAACATAATGTATAGGCTACACTAGTCACTACCGATGGGTTAACTTACAGAACTTGTGGCACTGAACTTACTTCTGGTGGTTTCATGTTCAGCACTTTGGTGATTCTGCCCTGAAATTGTAAAACAAAAAGTCCAGCTGAACAACTGTGTGTTTCTTTTGAGTCATACAAATGTAGAAACATGAGTATAAGTTTGAGGGAGCAAGAAATACTGTGGGAGCATGACTGTGCCAGAAGTGAGTATTTCCACAGCTTTTTTGTGTTCTCCAAAATTTTCACCATTGTTTCTATCTCAGAGAAAAAGTATTATATTTCATTTAGAAACACATTGAAAAAAAAGGAACGAAAAATCACTGCTTTCATTTTGCGCATCAAACTGTAAATTCTCAAGATTTGCTTGCACGATCATTGCATCAGCTTCTTCTGGTGGTGTTTCTATACATGTACTTTTAGCATACACTTTCTTACATGTACAGTATGTGGTGTTTTGTAAACAGGGATGGAAAGAATTAATTTTTTCTTCATCAGCAGGACAAAATGTAAACAACTTTTATTTTATACATGAGGCTAAAATTTGTTTTTGCTTAAAAATTTCTGTCGCCCAAAAAAAAATTAAGAATAAGACAAATACATATATAACGTTGCTTGAAATATGAAATCAAGTGATACATGTAGCTTTCCCTTTATAAAAGTGACCAGAAAATCTTTTACTTACCTGCATAATAAGAAAGTGAGGATTATTAACATTAAGCTGAACTGATCGAAACAAGTCTTGTACTCTGGTGTTGTTAGCATTGCATCCATTGATCAGATACTTGTTTCGTCCTCCAATCACAACCTAGAATTTAGACATACACTTTTGTTAGACCCACACGATCTTTAATTTTTTTGTTTTTTTTTTTATTTCATTAATTTTTATTGATTGAGGTTGTTAACAAAAATTATGATAGAAATTGTTAATCTTTAATCATTAATCTTTTTTTATACACAGTGAAAATTCACCAGGATTCAAAAATAATTGGTTGACAAGCCCGGTACATGTGACTGACTACATGTAGCATGCAAATGAAATCTGATCTACATGTAATCCAGTACTGGTTGGGATAATGGATTTCCCTTAAGGCAATCTTGCTGGCTTTATCCTAAGTTGCCTAGGCAGCAAGAAAATATTGATTGATTGACTGACTGGCATACAGATTGACTAACTGTCACTGACTGACTGACTGACTGACTGACTGACTGACCCAACAACTGACTGACTGATTACCGATTGGGTATCAGTCTTGACGGAAAGAATTTGTGTCAGTACAAATCCACCAGCTGTTTATATTTTGTAGTACATCATTGCATGGCTATATATTTTCCCATCTACAACGTATATGCAATTACAGTATTCTGCATGGTAGTTAACTTACTCTCAGATGTTCAGGGAACAAATGAAACAGTAGAAATTGCATTCACTTTGCTAAAACATGTAGGTAAATGTAAAACTTTAAAAGCAAACATTTTGCTGTTCCCATATTTTAACCTGCGTGTGTCCTTACCTGTCTAGAAACTGTGATTTCATCAAAACTTTCATATCCTAAAGGACTTTGCTTCTTGTCTGTGTTATCAAATGTAATTGTCACCGTGGCTTTTGTAACACCTGCCTGTCCGCCTTTATATACAAGTTCTTGTAAACTACTTGCTCGAACCTATACAGTATGTACAAAGTAGATAATGTCAACTTTTGTGGGGATAAATTTATTGAAAGGTTCAAAAGAATTTCATGATCTACAGGAATGGAAAATAAATCTCAATCTTTATACCTCTTTATTCTACTGCAAAGTTATATTATACAATGTACAGGTTCTTGTATCAGAGACATTCCCTGGGTGTGAATCAGAGTTTGCCATGGGGGATACATGTACAAACACTGCATGTAGTTTTAGGGTGTTCATGATTATTAATACAAATGTAATACTGCACTGTCAAATATGCATGATCAGCTTCGAAAGAGGTTTTGAATAGACATGTAAACAGAGGGGGCTTATATCTGGAGGAGGGGGGGTTTATACAGAAAAATATTTTGAAATGAGCTACAGCAGTGTTTATCAAAAATACATGTAAGTTTTTTATATACTGGTTTTTAATTAAGCTTTAAAACATACATGTAATAAATCGAGTTCACTTTATTTTAAACATGACAGGTCAGTTTATGGTATTTGCCTACTTTACAGTCACATGTGAATAGCAGGACACACAGCCAGTATTAGTGCTGACTGACAAGTAGAATTATAACTGCATGTTATTGACTGCCATTTGCGACAGAGATTAGCGAACACTTGGGTCAGAGAATCACCTATAAGCTTGTGTAGATGTAGGCTGTAGGAGGGTGAACAAAGTTTGATGACATTCAAAATTAAATCAGAATGTTAACTTCAACCATAACTGTTTTATTAACTTTGACTGTTATCGCACTTACTGCTGTACCAAATTTAAGAAAACCTTTTTAAACCAGTTACTCAATAAAAGACAACAGAGAAGTAGCAAAATTGCAGCTTGGAAAAACACAATCTATCGCCAAAACTATGAGATGGAAAACAGGGCAGCTAACTGTATTGACGAGTAAACAGCCAAAGAAATCCATATTCTTCAAACACTTAAAGTCTAAGCTTTCTAAATGACTGCACCGAATGCAAACCTACTTACCTGAGATAAGTTCGAAATTCCGAGCAAGAAGCAAATCGAGTCCAGTATGTTCGACTTGCCGCTGCCGTTCAACCCAGTGATCGCATTAAACTGCGGATCAAATCCAGAAACAGTAGTTCGTGTAGCATATGACTTGAAGCCATCAATAACTACCTGTTTGATGTACATTTTCAAACAGAAAAGATCTCAAAAGAAAAACATCAACCGGTTTATCGAAGCTCGACGCTTGGTCGCTCGTTCTTGCCGCCAAAACCTTCCCATAAGGCATTGCTGTCAGTGGATTTGTTTTAGTGCCCAGCCTACTCGAACGAGTCCAACACAGCCAGCCCACCTGGAAACATTGATCACAGGAGCCGGAAACATAAAATTGCTCTCAGAACACAATTTTCGCAGTTTTCCATATTTATTTTCAGTGGCTAATCTAGGGGAGGGGCCCGGGCCCCCCTTATTTTGAGTTGAAAAAAATTCGCAAAGGAAGAAAAGCCGGCAGGGCAAACAAGCCCACCTTCCCCTCCCCCCTTAGCTCAAGGTCTGGATCCATCACTGATTTTAACCACGATCAACGTTTCTCATCAAGAAAATGTTAGCCCCCAAGCTGACATTTTAGACACGGTAATAAAGTTTATTATTATTATTGTTATTATTAATGACAGTCCCCAGGATTCAGGAGGGGATCCTGGAAATTTTGAGAGGGGTGGGTAAACTGGGTTCAAAGTAACCAAGAAAGCTTCTGCTGTAAGGGTATGAAATGTTTTGTGAATCTACACTTTTATGACGTAAATATCTCAAAGTTTGATTTTATTTGATATTTCATGACACACATGAGCATTCAATTTTTTCCTTATAACTTTTTGACACCAATTTTTAAAAAATTAATCATTTTTGTGATATTTTTAGATTTCAATTTTGCTGGATGCCATAAAAATTAGTTTCTCAGTGATAAATCAATCAAATGGAAAGGAATTACCAAAAGAACACTACTCCTTAACCGACCTGGGATCAGTTAACAACAATAACCAAGCAGATAACAGGATACTCTCAATTTGACTTCACTTTTTAATAACCTTCTTCAGACATGATTTCATCCACATGGATTTGTATCTGGAAATATTATATTAAACACTGACCTAAATATATGTATAATTATATGAATCTGCCATTCCCATAAATACATTTTGCTTCCTCCACCATACAAATTATGACAAATAAGTTACAACTAAATTGGTTGATTAGCATAAATGTATAGCATAATTAGCACTCAAGCTGGGGCTTCAGGAATAATAATTAATGTTAACATAATTAAGTTGACTCATAATCATCTTAGGCATAAATCAGAACAGTGTGAGACAAAGACACTCTTAGCAATGGCTAATGACAGAGTGCATACAATTTTAAATTAACAGTTCGTGTCAATATTCTATGGCGTAGTGATCACTATATAACAAGCCTGAAGTCAATTTTGTCAAAAAGCCACCACAAAATGCTACAGTGGAATGCTGCCTTTACTGCCACCCCATTAATACAGCCACATTATTATGGCCACTTTATACTAGCCCAAACAAAAGCTCAGTCAGTCATTTCCTTATTACTGTGAAAAACCCATTTAATACAGACACCCTATTAATACCGCCAGACTTTAGTGGCCTGTTGGTGACCAGATTTACGGGTTCCACTGTACTCGCTTAATAAGTTAGTAACAGACAGTGACTTAAATCAACAGCTCACCTCGTGCTTTTGGCCGAGGCTCAATCATACTGCACTCAAAAACCAATAAATAAGGGCAGTTAATTTACATTTTACTAATATCCCAGCACCATGTACTAAACCAGTGAATTAGAACTGCCATTATTCAGATATGAGCTTGGTATGCTACCAGCTCAATTTCAACATCAAAAAATCCAGGGCTCAAAAAAAGCAATGTCTTTGTCCAGGAGAAGTAGATTCTCCTGCCAGGCAAGTTACTTTTCATTCTCACTTGCCCAAAGGGCAAAGGCCCCCCAAACAGCAAAGGCCCAGGCAAGTTATCTGCCAACTAAATCACAATAAAAGTAATTAACTAAGATTTGCCCATGGCAAGCAAGATTTGAGAGCTGCTGGGCAAGCTGAAATTCAAGTTTTTTTTTTCAGCCCTGGAGATTCTGGTCAACAACAACTGAGAGATTTACAAGCTTATACACCTTATAAACTGTAATTAAATACATGACCACCGGTAGTCATTTCATAACCTTCAGGGATAGTCAAATTGTCCAGCTTGGCTTGGATTTCCCTGAAATGTTCCAGAAATCCTCTTACAGCATCCCTTGTCAAATCTACTTCACAACTTAGTTGGAGAGCTTAACGTTTCACTCCATAAATTCAATGAACAGAAAGACTGGAATTAGTCACTCAAGAGTAATAATTATTGATAACACTTTTCTGAACATATGTTCACATATTACAACTAATGTTAGGTTGAATAAATGTGAATAATATTGTAATAGTCCAAAACAGTTTTTTGCCACAAAAATTGGTCAAAATTAAGCTGACCACAAAAATAAATTATTTCATAGTGGGTAAATTTAACTTGAAAAGCACATACATGCATTTTCAATCCCACAAATTCACTAATACAACTAATATTTATACTTATAACTTAAATTTGACGTCTTAGGTGGATGATTAAATAGTGTAATTAAACTGCATATTTAATATGATGACAGCATGGGAAAATACAAAGTTTAAAGCTATTGTCTTTCTGATTGCACCTGTAGTTAGTGAAATTAAGTTCCAAACTTTGAAACTAAAGATGAGCTACAAATTGTCCTAGTTTTCTTTTCGTTTCCTTTTTTTCCTGAATTTTTGCTGAGAATTTTCTTGAGGACTATGAATTTTTTTTAACCAAGGAATTAATTTTCTTCCTCAGAAACTCAAATGCGTCATTGTCATACAAAAAAAAGAGCTGAAAGAAGTCAACAATGGTGTAAACTTTGCTGCCTGTCAATTGAAATAGACATCAAGCTTGAGGTCCAGATAACTGCTAAATTTTCAATGCATTTCAAATATTACTTTTTTCCCAACAGCAATTGATAAATAAGTGTTGGGCAACTGAACACAACTAAGAGTCTGTAATAGAGAACTTGGTTACATTGAACCCTTCATACTAAACAAGCAAATTTTCCCAATAACCTCCACATATTTGTTACTATTAGTTAGGGAGAATTTGACGACCAACTTAGTAAACCCTTTGGGCTCTGATGAATCGACATACAAAATCTCCTTGCTTGTCTTTATACATTTCTCATAGCATTGGTTGGGAGAATCTCTTAAAATATCACTGAAAACAGTGATATTCTCATAACATTTTCTTAATGTTTAAGCATCAATATTTTAAGGAGAAATTTGATGCAGATCAATCTTGGGGCTCAAAGGTCTAAACTACTCAACTTACTGCTTCTCAATTGATTTCAGTATGTCTTGATTTCAAACTCAGCTTTGATCCCTCACCAACCAAAAGAAACATCAACTTTGCAGTAAAGGGTATTAATATTTTAAAGTATTGTAAGTAAAGACAAATGTATTATTCAACAAACAACATAATACAGAGGAATCCAGATTTCTTGAACCATAGCCTTCCTAAACCTCCTGATAACTCAGACCAAAAATTTTTCCCCTTGAATTTTGTTTCACTGTACTTTATTTAACTCCAATATCTAAAACTCAGAATTTCTCAAATTAGCTTTAATTTCCTCTCAAGGTTTGAGAAATAGGAATTCCACCATAAACATTTTATAGATCTGCAACAGATACAGAGCAGGGAACATTGCAAATTTTTATACTGCAGGTTTAAAATCCAACAACGTAAGTCCTAGTTGACAAATTTGACGATAATTATTCTAAAACAATCAGCAAGCACAAGAGCTATCCTGTTGCTGTGGTGGTTTATCAGATAATTTTGTCGTCCCTGGCTTCTGTCCGCTAACAATAGTTGGGTCAGAATCCAAGCTCTCTGACATCTTGTCGCAGATGATATCGACCAATCGCTCAAACACTTGCTTCACATTGACATTGTCCTTGGCACTGGTTTCAAAGAATTCAAGACCAAGTTGGTCAGCCAGCTGCTTCCCTCTTTCGTAAGTCACCACCCTGTCTTCCTCCATGTCGCATTTGTTACCCACAAGTATCACCTGTGCATTGGACCAGGAGTATGTCTTCACCTGTGTTGACCTGTGATTAAATATTAGATATTGTTAAAAACTGGATCACTGGATAATGCAATTGAAGAGTTTTCATTGGCTTCTCATTCATTATTCCATGCTTTACAAATAATTTATGGTTTAAGCATACCCATAATTTTTTGGTTCATTTCTATTTTAATTTAATTTTAGTTTTCTATATTTCGGTGTCATCCTCGTGCTTTTTGGATATGAGATGATCAGAGCTAACTCTGTGCTATGTGCCTCATTGGCTATCTACCATCTTGTATTTTATGCGCACTCATGGAATAATAATTATAGTTAATTGCACATTAAGAAAATTATACAAGAACAGGAGTCTCACTATGTGATTTAAAGGAAGTCCTTTCGTAAGGATTTGAGTGAGCCTTATGCAGTAATGCAATTTTATCAAAAAGAGCAGTTCTAGAAAATCTCTATACCAAGCCAGTGAGAGATCACTGGTATTCTGAGGGGGCAGGGGTTGAAAACCCAAAGAGTTGTTTTAAAAACAACAGGAAGCTATGACAAGCTTGAAACCAGGATGTTAGATTATTCACTTTTCTGTTAAAACAAAAATTTTGTGAAACTGCCTTTCAAACCAAAAACAGATTCCATATTAAAACATGCCACTCCCTCCGCTATATGCATTCTACTTATAATACAATTTATGTCAATATTATTCATGCAGGTTTCAAAAGGTCAAGTACAAACATGCAAAGTAAATCTCTCTCATTTAGACATTCTGGTCTTTAAAACTAAGAAAAATATTCAAATACAAGTTTTCCATTTTCTAATTTCTCTTGCATTAGCCCTTTCTTTGAATACAGACGCACTTTGTTTTGTGATTTACAGTGCGATGCCTCTTTTACTGCACTTTTTTCTCTAAGTGTGCATCTCTTTACATTCTGTGGAATAAAAATTCACTGAATGAAAGTTCCCAGCCTCCCAATATCTTTTCAGCAAAGACCAGATTTTCACACATTGCAAACTTGGGTCACATGGAGAGATCTTGGTGTCCTGATATACAAAACGACAACCACAAACAGAACATGAACCAGGCTCCACTATAGGCCACCTTGTTGTTCTGTCATGTAGTAATAAAAAAGAAAAGATGAGGCTTAACTGAAATTTCCAGAAGGGCTGGAAAGTGGCAGCATTGAAGCAAATAAAGAGAAATTCCATAAGGCATATGCAAATTTTTTGGAACAAAATAATGATAACTATTTGAACAGAGATTCTTTTTGCAAAACTTATGTCAAATGGTGGCCGGGAAGATTAAGTGAAAGAGGATGCGTCAAGCCATTGTAATAAGTTAGCTACTGCTAACAAAATTATCAAAGATCTTGTCAACAAGACAAACTATTCACATAGCACTTTATTATGTAAACAGTAAGGCTTAGCAGCAGGAACTCTTTTCAAGTATTCAACCATGAAAACTAGACAATGCTGTCAAATACAGGGGGTCATAGTTTGTCTGCGATCCAACCCAAGGAAATAAATTGCGACAGCAACTTGCACAAATGTCTGCTTATATTTACACCATTATTTTGATCATTGTTAAGCTTAAATTCAAATTTAATTTCCATGTGGGTAAAACTTGATTTGAATATTAATCTCTGCTGAGCATGAACTAAAGGTTAAAAGAAATCCAATTACTACCAGATGCCTGGAAACTTTACTAGGGAGAAAAAACACTACAAAACAAAACCATTTTCAAATTTCCCGATCAAATATAAACCTATATAAATCTCTGATCTATTAACCTTGAAGTTTATAAAATATTTTTTTGTAATTGTTTACTTTTCTGCGGCCAAAATATACATATTTTTGCAAGAAAAGATGTGTAACATTAAATAAGGAAGTCTCGACGAGACAAATGCTAACTAGTCAGCTACGCGTGAAAATTCGAGTCAAATTATAATAAGATAATAGGCACACAATGTACATTTCGATGACATGCATAATATTGAACAGAATTTTCAAAAATGTACCATACCCAACACAACAAATGTTTACTCTAGTTTTTCCCTAGTATGTAGTTTCCCTGACTTCCCACATCGCAAAAGTTACGGAAATGAGAAATGAGGCTTACATTATACGGAGCTTTTCAAAATAACATTCTTCGAATAATTCCAATATTTCTGATGTTCTGCCGACGCTTTCGTTGCTCTGCTTGTGTTGTATTCGTCTTGCAAATGATTTATTTGAAAACGAAATGTTCTTCGATGACACCGGCATAACATCACTGGTTTTATTATATCGATATTAAGTGCACTCGTTTATAAAGATGTAAGTAAAGTGGCCGGGTATTCTGAAGTTGCTCCTTTCATACCTCACGACGACCTCTCTGTTGTTTGATTTGAGCGGAACTTGCGAAGAAAAAACAAGAGCTTAATGAAATGAATCGACAAACGAAATCGAAACATGAAATGTACTTCGAAAGTCAGGTCCACAAATTGGGATTTTTCGTCGTTGCTGTTGAGGAAACACATCGCTGCAAGAGGAGACATGACAGTTTAAATAAGATCACCGTCGATAAATACGTTATAAAAATCCTCACCAATCTTGCACAGCCTGAAATGACTCTTCGTTCGTAATGTCATACATAAGAATAAATCCCATCGCTCCTCTGTAGTAAGCGGTTGTTATAGTCCGATATCTCTCCTGCCCGGCTGTAAAATAACATCAATGAGTCCAAAAATAATATAAAAAGAAGTTAAACCTGAGAAAAAAATAATAAAATTACCCGTGTCCCATATTTGCAGCTTGACCCGTTTCTCGTTCCGAAAAACCGTCTTCACTTTGAAATCGATTCCCACGGTGGAAACGAACGCCGAGGTGAATGAATCGTCGGCATAGCGAAAGAGAAACGACGTCTTTCCTACAGCAGAATTTCCAATGATCAAAAGCTTGAACATATAATCGAAATTCTGATCTGCCGCATCTTTCTGCCACTGTTTGTCGTTGGCGTTCGCCATGATCTTGAACTCTCGAACACTTTCCCACAACCGCACTACCGCGAGTCCCCGGATATCAGTATCGTTAACCCAATCAAAATCGTCCATAGATAATAGAATTTGCTAAGAACCAATCAGAAAGAGCGAAATTCACCTGTCTTCGAAAACCCGCGCATCCGCGCGAAATGGAGTGGGCGCTGTTTATGTATGTTTCCAGAATAATTTTCTTTTCCACTCGGGAAATATGTTTGAGAAAAAAATATTAGGGTTATTAAAGGGACACGGCACCAAATCTTAGCTTTTCGATCATAAAGGAAATGATCTTACAAAAGTTTGAGCGGAACAAACTGACAGATAATTTCTATTTCTTTTTCCGTGAACGACTAGTGCAAATATTTTCAGCAAATTTTGGGTTGATTTGATACGATCAAACAATAACGGCTCGGAAGTAATTTACATGTACTTCTTTTTGTTCTTATTCATTTCAACCGTGGACCAAAAATAGCAAGTAAACTTATTAAACCTGAGCGTCCTTTAGTCGCAATTTTCGCTGGACTAATCGTAATTGAACTTAAAAATTAAATCGAAATAGACGGGAAGACAACTTTATACCACAAAACTCCTGATGCGTTTGTGACGAGAAAATGAGGAGTTGCGGGGGAGGGGAGGAGGCGTTTCGAACTTGGGTTATTGCAGGAAGGAAGTGCGTTCAAAACTCAAGAGACCCTCGCAGGGGTTTTCGGGTTAAAGTAAAAAATTACGGGATATAGGATGTTTTGGTTAAACATTACCGTAAAAAACCGCTTGTAAGAACCTAGTGGTCTAATAACCTGCTGGCAGAAAGTTGCCATTTTAATTAATACCCAAAAATATAAAAACCTATTTAGCAAGGAAGATCAAGCAGGTTCTTGTATGCGGGTTAAAGTTAACTTATGATAGACATTTTAACCAAGGAGTGTCACCAGGAGATTGCCAATTTATTTTACAAGAAAATACAGATGCGAATTAAGGATCACGCGCAAGTTTTTTTTTTTTCTTTTTTTTTTTTCTCATAAATTGCCAGTAACTACCCCAAACTACAAGAATCTGTTCTGTCAAACTGCAAAAAAATGTAGGTTCTTATACGCGAGTTTTATTGTAATGGTATACTTAAAACAGACATCCCTTAATGTCCAGTAGGAAAAAGTTGCCCTGAAAAATTAACAAATGTACAGTTGTAAGCGTGGATGTTTGTTTCAGGTTACAGTTACCAGGGTTACCAGGTTCGGAGCATACTCAACGGAAAGTGGTGATCTTGCCTTAGTTCTTAGGCCT
>Ga0126338_10000824_pt1 | contig 18253 bp, 5 predicted proteins | sample OrbCmetagenome_2_FD_92529 | JGI IMG/M metagenome (GOLD analysis project Ga0126338, IMG submission 92529) | Coral microbial communities from Petempiche,Puerto Morelos, Mexico - Orbicella C C metagenome | ecosystem: Host-associated > Invertebrates > Cnidaria > Coral | place: Petempiche,Puerto... | reverse complement strand
GAAATATGTAACGTATTTTATTTGCTGTTTAGGCCACAGTGGAAAAAATTTACAACGTTCTTCTATTCCCTGATGGAGGCTGGATGGTAGATCACAGAGCGGTAAGAGTATGCTGTTTATGTTCGCACTATGGGGTTTGACTGATAACGCTTGCTTCATTTTTTTCATTTCTGATTTTCACCAAATCTGAACTTTCGTAGTATTTTGGGTATACTGAGATAAACTGTCTCGGTTTATATGTTAATCCCGGGTTGATTGCAATGACGAACAAGGCAATTCTCCTTTCATTTTTAAGAGAACTAATGATCTGATGTCGACCTAATGATTGAAAGAATTAGCATTAGTGGAGATCAGACTTGTGTACGAGTACGACTTTTCAATTCTACTTTGAAGGCTCTACATTATCACGTCACATACCCATCTCATGCCATGAGCTACCCTCTCTACCTAAAACCAACATGAAGAGCGAGGGTTCTGGAAACTTCACTGGTTTGAAATTCAAAAATCGTTCTGAACTAAAGGTGCCTATTTTGTTTGGTTTTAGGACGACGAGGAAGATTCAAACCGCACTCATCAACTAGAGTTGCTAAGACAGCTTTGCATTCCACTCGTCTGTTACCTGCTTCATAACGTGCTTCACTCAACACGACAGTACAAACAGGTTAGCGACAAATCCTGCGTGTTAAATACTCGCTCTTGGTTTATTTTTTCTTAGAGATACTTGAGCTGCAAGCTGAAAAGGACGGTTAGCTCCGATAAAGGAGATTAGTGTTTTTTACAGTCCAGTACTCTGAGTTGTGTGAGGGTTTTTGAGATAACTTTTGACTGTGATTTCTGTTGCAGTGTTTGCAACTCGCTGATGTTATTACCTCAGAACAATACCAGCTTTATGAGGTAAGATCATCCCTCCTGTGACCCTCATAAAAACTCCAGAATGGTTTCTGGTTGTTGACCTGTCAGAAAATTGTGCGAGTATTTACGAACATACCAAAGCTGTCTCCTCGCGTTATAATGTTAATAAGATCGCGGGCTCAGTCGGTCATTACTCCGAAAAATAGTATCAGTGAGGATGATGACGTAACATCTTAAATGCAGTCTGAGTTTTATTTACAGCTTATGTGATGTTGGGTAAGTGGGTTTATCACCCATATAAAGACATTATTCTCAAGGTAATCCCTCTCAAGCTATTTTTAGTCACTCCAGGGTTCGGAAATCCCAGCAGGGTCCAGAAATAACCATTCGTATGACCCAAAGTTTTCTCATGTGGACAGTTCGATTGGCTTTACACGCATTTTCATCCCCCGCGAAAACATCCACGCAACGTGGGTGATAACAGTGTCCGCGGATGAACTGGGTACCATGTCTTAATATAGCTTGAGAGGGATTACGTTAGGTATAAGATCTGTATCTCTTCATGCTCTCTTTAACCTTTTCATCCATGTATGTGCTATTGGGCTCAATTATACATTTATTTTTTTGCCAGGTATTCAGGAAAGACGAGCTACAGAAGATGCTATCGCTATTCAGGGAAACATCGTTAGCATTGCTGGGAAATAATCTGGATCCTCTCGGCTATGAAATGCCGGCACAAAGTAACAAGTGAACAAATAGACTGTCGTGTATTGTAAAGGAACACTGAGAAAGTAAACATTCGATGACGAGTAGAGAGTGACAATGCACTATGAAGCTGTAGTGGTTACAGATTTCCTGGGTATGTCGACTCGTACTTATTTTGTACAAAAAAATGTTGAGGAATTACTTTTGTTCTGAACGTTCCTCTTAACGTTGTCATATGTGACTAAGATGGACGATCTGATTTAAAGAAACTTATTCCACTTAATTCAGTGAAGTTCTCTATTTTCTCTCAAATTTCAAATTTGAAGACGCTAAAATCAATGGTGTTTGCCTGGCATGATGTGACTGTTCCTTGTGGTTTTTAGCATAAGGTGCATAGCTTACCATTTCAATAGTGTTATTTTTCTTCGTGAATCAGACCGATATACAGGCCCCGTGTCGGAGCACTGAAGAAACATTCGGCGAGGCTAACGACCTGAGTGCGGTCTGGGGAGAAAGATCTCGCTTCGAGAACCTTCTCCCCAGTCCGCGCTCGGCTGGCTCCTCGTGCATGCCGAAGTTTTTTTGTTTTTTTTTGTCGCTCTTTGCGGCCAAAGTAAGAAGCCTGTTTACGGGTACCTTACCTTATTTGATACCAAAATATTATTTTTGCTGATCATTTTCAAATCTTAATATGTCTTTGATTGCGCTGCACCAATTCATTGACTTTCTGATAATTTCTAGTTCTCTGCTTTCGTGACCCATATTGTCCAAAGAGACAAATATGTAAAACATGCAATGATGGTGTTATCTTTTTTTTATGACTCGTAAACAGGCAAGCTCTGTTTGAGGCAGCAGGAACGTAGCCAACATTCCCCGTCAGCTTGGGTAGGCGTATTTCTATGTTGCCCTCGCGCCCTCCATCCGTCATTGCCATTTATGGGTTTCGGCATGCCACAAAGCAAGCAGCGAAGCGCGTCAAACCCTGCTGAGTGCCACAGGCTATGAACTGAACGGAAAATATACATATAAACAAACGCTCTGGTTATGACGGGGAAATATATGAAGTTATTAATCACAGTTTGACAAGGTGTCGAGGTCAACTGATTAGAACAAGTAACGTGTGATCCTCTAGGAAGAAACGGCTGTCTCATGTTTTAATTCTCCTTTCTTGTTCAGTCAGTGAAAGTAGAGGCTGTGCTTGCTTATATTTGAGTACAATTTGAACATTCCACACGTCCGTGCTAAATAGCTCTGTAGTTTTGCTTGTTATCTTGAATTTTCATGGACGATCTAAAAAATCTGTTGTAATAGTTGATCACAGGGTCCTTTTTCTGGTATTTACCTTGCCTGTTTTGGCGAATTAAGTTATGAAGTTATGAAGTGATAAATCTGCCAGTAAACTTGGCCACTATTATCAACAGTTGAAATCACTCGAGAAATTTCTATTCATCCCTGCTAACTCACCACTTACTGAACTGTTTATCGAATCTTTGTCATCAGGGTCGAAAATGTCACCTAGTTTAAAAATCCGCTTATTCCAGTACGACCTTGTGATCGTTCATTTAACATTGCATTAACTGTTTTAGTGTAGTTTCTGTGAAATCTTTTGAATGCTATGCAATTCAATTTGGCTGAGAACTTGGGTAAACAAATACAACTGCGTTTTAATGTGCCCATAATGTGCCCATAATGATAGAGGAACAAAAAAAAAATTGAATTCAGTCAACTTATGAGATAAGAAAGTGTATCAACCGAACTTGCTTTCATTCCGTTTTAGGGTTTTTAAGCTGTAAATTATATCAGTATGTGCAATTGAACACGTCTTTCTTTTCCCTTATAAGTCTTTGCTAATTTGAACACGTCTAAGTTACACATGAACTTTAATTTGTTTGTAGATTAAGTTTTAATTTGGATGATCTGTCATATTTTTGTCCTATTTATAGTTCAATCTTTCTGTTCCATGCAGCCGGCTTTCTCCACCAAGCATTTCAAACCAGTCATACTAACTCTTTAATGATACACATGTTTCTGAAATTTAGGCATGTCTTAAAAATTCTACAAATACTTTGAGTTTACACTTAACTTTGTTTACCCTGGAGGTATTTACGAATATCGAACGATAAACATTACTTTATAGTTCAAAATATTTGACTGACTTTTTCCGACATCTTTATTATTCTCCGCCGTCAAAAGGTCATGACTCTTTAATAAATTTGTTCAAAGCTCTCGACCGAACTATGCTGAATTCTTTTTGTTTTCAACCGTTTCTGGATAAGGTGTTGTAATATTTGTTATTTGAAGCACACTTTCATACTTTCCTTATTTCTGTTTTGTTTTCATTATTTGTCTCTTAGAGTCTTGACGTCGCTTAAGTTTCCTTTTAACTGATGGATGTTACTCGGATCATAGTCTTGTACATGATACTTTAAAAATGCAGAGTTTCTAGGGGCTGAATGGGTCTAGTACATTGTTTTATTTGTTACAGTTTGTCAGCACTTTTGAATCGGTGAGGTTTTCTTCGAGTGGAATGTTTTCATTTAGGTCCTCGTGGCCCTCATGGTTTGGGCTTTTAGGCCCGTTTTGAGTATATAAGCTTTCGCGTTCCTCAGGTGTCATCGGCGCTTTTGTCTCGCCCATTGTCAGCAAGGTATTGCCGCTTGAGTGTTCTCTGTGATCTCTTTTGATTTTTGAGCGGCAGCGGCGAAACAGTTTTTTAAACGCGTTTCTGTAAGTTCGGTTTAAACAAGTGTAAATAACAGGGTTCAGACAGCTGTTTAAGTATTCTAGCCACTTGGCTACGTTAAGAAAAGTGAGCCCAAAGTTCACTCGATTTGCGAACGACAGAACGACTATGAAGAACGGGAGCCAACAGATTACAAATCCTCCGATCACAACTGCTATTGTCTTTGCGGCTTTAATATCTGTTGCGTAGTTTCTTCCGATGCGCCTAGCCTGGTACCGTGCCACAAGGTAAATCCGAGCGTACATAACCAGCATTATAACTAAAGGTAGAAAGAAACTCGCAATGGATACGAACCATAGATAACTGGGATATGGCCAGTTGTGTCTAGGGCTTTGGATTAGCACCGAGGATGAAATGGCTGCAGCGTAGCACCATACGAAGCATATGATACAAATAGCGCGCCGAGTTGTCAGGATTTTAACATATGTGAACGGCGACGTGATCGCCAACTGGCGGTCAAAACTCACCGCCGTCAGGTTCATGATGGACGCAGTTCCACACAGAATATCCATACAATCCCAAAATTGTTTGAGTCTCGTGTCGTAAATCCATTTATTCTGGGTCAGCTGGAGGGTTAACCAGAACGGCATGGCGATCAAGGCCACCAGAATATCGCTGATTGCTAGAGAGATAATGAAGAAGTTGCATTTTGTGCGAAGATCTCTGAATGTGTAAAAGCTTGCAATGACGATGAAATTTCCGCCAAGAGCAACTACAATCTGCAGTGCGACGAACAAAGCTGCCACGATATTTGTTGGTCCCGGGTTTATGTTGCTGGTGGATGATGGCCCAGCTTCTGTCAATACACTTGACGTCGCGTTTGTAAGGTTCACCATTGTATCCATTCCTGATTGAACGCAACAAGATACAGTCCAAATGTTAACAAATGTAAATCCGAGGCGATAAACAAACAATATCTTTGTGTTTTTAAAGCTTATAACTTTTCTAGGATACGGAACTGTTCTTCTTTGTTAGAATATTGCTCCAAATATACTCGTCGAATCTCGAAATTTGAGGAAATGCGCGCAATTCCGCAAAGCTCAAATGGCGCAAGTCTGAAATCTAGAGAGCATGTCGGTTCACTGGTGAAAAAGAGCGCATCGATGTGAAACTAATGAAACCGGTAACTTAACAACATTGCAACATAGATTCGCTCTAAATTTGCATGATTGTGCCAAACTGCATCCACGGGTAATTTACGCGCGAACAAAGCTTCCTAATGTGCGATAAACGATGCACAAAAGATTTCAACTAAGGTGGCTAAACGGACGCCTTTGTGGAATCTACGTTCGCGAAATAAGTTTTCATAGATTTTGACCCTTGAAATTACTACTCTCAAGTACACAAAAAGGCATTAAGATATTGGGTCCTGGTGTGCCAATAGCACCTTTATTTAATAAAGGTGAACATATTCAGTTTCTCGAATGCTTAACAGCTGATTCATGTACAATGTGCGCTGTTTCATTTTCTTGCACTTAATATTCTCATGCGAATTGGTTGGGAAGGGATTATTATCTTGCCAAATTTTCCAGGTGGTTTTGAAAGATCGGTCAACTTCAATCAATGTTTTTATTCATTCACTCATTCATTTGTCCTAGGTGTTCTTATTTCGGGTTTTCTAAAGAGATACTTTTCACGTAATCATTTAGCAACACTGCTTAAACTAAAAAACAAAGGATTTTGAATAATGAAATAAACTAGGATTGCTCGGGGCAAAAGAAGCGGCGAATGAAGTTCATTGAGAAAGTGTGATGTTGATACGGAAATGTCACTTTTCTTTCCAATCCAAGTTAAATAAGAACCACGAGTTTGGAGCACAACATTATCTACTGACTGTAACTAATAGTGTTTTTATTAAACGGGTAAGTTTGCGTGAAGCTAGCGTAACTTTCAGTTTAATTTTGATGAATTATTCATCAATACTTCGTGAAGCACAATTTTGATTAATTATACCCAACAGCTTTATCTCCGGAGGCAAATTTACTTTTTTTAACCACTAGGAAGACTTGAAGATTCAGAATAATGAACATGTGGACCACAAATTTTCCGTGCTGTCGATTGCGACGCGTGCTTTCAGTACTGCTCCGTTGCTGCAAGTCGCTGATGCAGGTCACCTCCATAACGGTGTGAAATGAGCAAACGTTCGATGATGTAAGTCGCAGGAAGATAAGAACTTGTAAGATAAGAAGTTGTAAGGTTAATAGTAGGTCTTCTATCTATGACACTGGTATTTGCATAACCTTTGTGTTTATTGAACAGCGGCCAAAAAAATAAAATAAGTTCCGTCTCCTAACCGCTGACCAAGGAGACAGCTGTGTTGCAGCTACTGTCTTCTAAACTGATTTCTGTTCTGTAGTAAAGGAGAATTGTTTTTCTGCATACACGATTCTTATGGTGGACGTTTTTTGAATGTATATGGGAGAAACATGAGCCCATCAAAATTTAGACCGATTAATTAATTAAATTTCACTTCACAAAATGATAGGTTGATAAAATATTAATAAAGTAATAATACTTGTTAAATAAAAACGATCCTGTTAATTAGAAAAAGGGTGTATGTATATTTACACATGAGTACAAACACCATTTTTTTTAAAAGATAAGCATGACCACGTTGTGTTAATTGGACCATAATTCAGAGTGGCAAATGTTTAAATTGGTTCAGCAAATGTAAAATCTTTGTGTCACTTCTTTGTTTACGTTTGTATCTTATGCTACTAGACATAAAAATTTGCTTGAGATTAAACTTGTCATTTTATGCCAAAACTGTGTCTTGGGTAAATCTTCTTTTTCATTATAACACAAGTGACGACAAATAAGGAGCCACATTTACGTTTTTTCTAGAGAAAACGTGCCAAACAAGGCTCTGAAATCATAAAGTGCAATATTGTTTACTTATTATTATGTCTCGCGTAGTATTGTGGTTTTCACATATTTACTTTTCATTTATTTTCGCACGGTGTGATTTACTAAGATATTTCCATAGGCCTTTAGAATCTCATTTTGAATAGTAATGTGAAAAAATTCTCATTCTACGATCCCTTCAGTAGGAAGGAAATTTTGAACAGTGTCTATTCAGAATAGCACGGTCAAAGCTCAGGTAATTGCAACAGTTTCACAAGCCCTTTCTGTTGCCCTTGATTAAATCCAACTTTAGTTTACAAGTGAAATGGAAAATTCATTAAAGGCAACAATTGGCGAAGAATTAGCCACAAACTTAAAATCTTATCTTGGCTGGTGGAAATGGTGCTGAAAACATAACAAGTCATGATAATTGAAAATTCTCAAGTTTTATGCGCGCACACCGTCATTGTTGTTTTCTGTAAACATTGTTTAAAGGTAGAAACGTGCACAGCTGGTGCAGTAATGTTTTTTTTTTTTACACCAGGCAAAACCAATACAAGTGAGTAGGGCTAAATTACAAAACCACCTACCGAAGAGAAGCGAAAGCAGATATTTCTTCAATCTTCCTCCTTGTTCGCTACTTGCTTGATATCCAGAGGCAGCTGCAACGTAAAAGCATCCGATAATTGATGAAAACACTAATACACTTTGTTGACATTTAAAAGCGAAAAAACCTCCATACGATATTCACAAACTAAATAAAGTCAGACACTCCAATCAGAACAGCCCTATTGTTGTTAATGTCTGCAATTTCAGAAAACCAAAACTCCTTAAATCACTATAAACTTCTTAAAAGCAATGATGAGCTGTTTTGTCATTGGTTAGCAGTGTTGTGTAGCACGCTGCGTGCGATGGCACACTGTGGGTATTATCAGTTACTCTCGACAGTGCTGATTTTCCGTTTCCAATTCCTTCTCGAAAAGTGAGTATCTCAATGTTTTTCTACATGTACACAATAATGTGAGTCGATTTTACAACCTCGACAGCAAGGTCCGTTTGACGCAGAACAGGAACAAACTATTTCTATTTTCTCTAAAAATGACCTCTCCAGACAAGTAATTAACGAATTTCACGAAATGGACTTGTGTTTGACAAGTGAAGAATATGTAACTATGGTAACATGGTCACGAACAGAGAAAATCCGATCGAGAAGATAATTCCTTCCTGCTCAGTTTTCAATGAAAAGATCTCTAGACAGATTTGCTTCTAAAATCTTAGTGAAAGTTTTGTTTTTGAATACGGACGAACGCTTTTTTTGTACCGGCCTTAAAAAACCCTTACTTTCTGCCGATCTTTAATATATTTAGGAATTTTTGCTTTTCTCTGTAATTTTTTAACCAAGCGTTTTCGCCTGGACTGTTAAAGGATGAAAGTCCTAGAGTAAAGAATCAGTCATTTTGGTTTTATCAGCTCACAACTGAAAACAAAAACATCTATTTTGATCAAAAGCTAAACCCCTCCGTAGTCTTGATTAATTCCTCTTATAATTCAAATGTCACTCTTTTTTTAGGGAAAATAATCCTAAGCTGTAATAATTGTCTCGGCTAAAAGTTGTTTCCGAGCAATAGTAAAACCAAAGAGAAAGTGGAAAAAAGTTCTAAATTTGTCCCGTGCGGAAGATTCGTTAAAACATTTTACCGACAAATACAAATGTTGATGGGTTTTTTTTTTGCACATTTATGAGACAAACTCCATTTTCAAAGAATTACAATCGCATTGTCATTTTACTAGATCTCATTTTAACAGCATAAATGAATAATGGACATTTCCTTTTTGCACTTAAACATAACACGGCAAACAGATAAATGGCAGCGGTTTCTTATATATGTGTATCTTGCCCTCTTTAGGAAAGAATAAATTAAGGACACTTTTCCAAAATAAATATAAAACGATCATCACCACAAGACTCACCGCAAGGTTTATGGCAACAGGAGGTTTAGGAGTGGCGAATTTGTGCGATAATGCTGATCTGTTTTGCCTCTTTTGATCTAGTTTTGTGTGCTGTTCTCACGCCGACAGCGGCAGTATATAATGTTAACAGTCGTTTGTTCTGTGGTTCATTAGCAAACTTTAATCATCCTTTTCAGTGACAGTAGACAAGAGATGCTAACACCGGCCGCGTTTGTCGCGAAACATATGGCCAATAAAGCTCACGCTAAACAAACAAGAGACTTATTTCGCCTAAATTTTGTTCCGCTAAGGTCTTTTTTTTTCAGTAATCGGCATCGTTAACCATTGAGCTAAAATTAGGGGGAGTTTCAATATTTATATGTTAAATAACATTGGTTTCCAGGGCAACTCAATATAACATTGTTTGTTTTCATGCTGTTTTTTCTCTCCAATGTAAAGTCTGTCTAGTCAGCCATCAATATGTCCTTATTAACGGAAGTTTTTGCAATATGTATTTTATGTCTTTTAGTAGGGATAACTGAAGAGGGATTTTGTTGATCAAGTTAGTGTATTTCCCTGCAATAATTCGTTTGGGATGGAGCTCTGTACTTAGTCCTTGTGGAGAGAAGTAAAAAGGATAATTCGCCATTTCCACATCCCCATAATACACCTTGCTTGACCCCCAAAATTTTGCATAAGCATTGTCTTCAGTTTCTTTTGGGACGACTTTAATACCCAGGAGAAATGGGAAACAAAGGTTATGCAGAATTTTGGGGGCAAACAAGGTGTATTATGGGGGATGTTGAAATGGCGAATGCGACCTAATAATTGTTCACGTAAGACATTTACAGTGGCAATAAGTCGAAATGCTTCACGCTGATGTCAATCAAAAGGCAACAACGACAGCAGTAAAACAACACCTGCCGCAAGACAGCAACAACAACAACATTCTGTTCGAGTAACCACAGCTAAATAAATAAGGGTCATGCTGGCATACGACCGAAGCGATAGCGATGGGGGATTTTCCTTCAGGTCAAATAGTACTTTTATTAAGAATTCGTCATTAATTTGCTTTTACGAGACAAATTGTAGTCTATGGCTCGGCAGTGGGCTAGAAGCTGGGGTATGTAGAACAAAAGGTAAAAAATACAGATTGACGAGTGAGAAAAGCAAAATACTAACGATTGTGCTACGATCGTGAAAGTTAAGGCTTGTGAATTGTCAATCAAGTGGCTTAGGAGTATTGCTTTTGTGGAAAGCATTGAAGAAATTCTGTTAGTGAATTACAGAGGAATTTAAAATTTAAATTAAGCTCATTTTATCTTCAGGAACTATCTTGTAAGTCCTTCAAGAAAACGTTTTCACTGTGAATAAAACGACCGAGGGCTAGAGGGCTTCTAATTTTCTGGTCTAAAGAAGAATTCTGTGAGCTGTCTTCTTAATGTTGACGCCCGGAAGTCCATAAGTATTCTTATGAACTTTGTTTGGTAGACACTTCCTTGTTAGAGACTTAATATCATGTTCATCATCATCATCATTATCATCCAGGCAACATTTTCGAAATGTTGATTGTGTGAAATTGAAATTGGAAATCAAAAATTAATTTTAGTGTTCTTAATGGATATGACAATCAAGAATGAATATGCTGACGATTAATACAAACGTTGTCTGGATTCTTGGGTCGTGTGCTGTTACTCTCACAGTACGTTGTGGTGCTCGGTGGTAAGATAAATCGAAACTGATATGAGTACAGAAGCAATTTAATATGGTGCCAAATTAAGATATCATGACGGTGAAAAATCTACTATCAACATACATCAGCCATACTCATACCCATTCCAATGATCTATGATGGTTGCATTTTGGTTGTAGGGCGAATTCATCAGGAGGGGTGGTTTTATTTCTTATTTCATTCTGACAAAGATTCAATTTTTGTCAGTTTCAATAAAAAATTAAGACCACCCGTCCTCCCCTCCCCCCCCCCGTATTTCAATGATGGAAAAAATGGTTTTTGCGCGAGCTCATTATTGATTCGAGAGGGTGGTGGTGGTGGGGGACGGGGGGCGGGGGGGCGGGGAAGGTTTGATTGTATTTCTCATTTTATTTTGACCAAGGTTGTAGCCTGTCCCAGGCGTTCGGTAAGTTGGTAGCAGCTTGGGCTTTTATGCCACCACGTGTTTCAAATCTTAACCATTATCAAACTAACTTGGTCATTAACCAAAACTATTTTGAGACCTGGCTGTTTGTCTTTCTCAAGTAGAAAATCTCGCTTAATATCGTATTTTTAGTCATCTGTCTGGTTGTCTTTTTTGTTTGAAAGTGAAAAGGAGCCGGCCCCAGAAAGATAAAATTCTGTTTATACGCTATTGAAATTACCAAGAACCAAACCAATTTTCAGACCAAAACTGTTTTACGACCACAATCTTCGGGTTGCACATATGCAGATGGCATTTGGTTTTTAAAGCATCTCCATGTAGTTTTACTGCAACCGGAGTTGATAAATAACTGTTCTTACCTTAAACGAACATATATATTATAGGGGAACATGGCAACTGCCTCCGTCAAAGAATTTGAAGAACTTTCTTTTCTTTCGTCTGAGTCACTTGAGCATGAACTATAAATCACTCTTTCATCGTCCGCCATTTTGGAAATTAAATAGCCGCTGCCTGTGACTTATGTAGTTTACTTGGCAGCTTAAACCACAGGCATACCAAACGGCTGTGAAACAACTCCAGCCCAAGCTTTGGAAATTGACGACGTTTCCAATACCTGTAAGCATTGTGATTTGTGAAACGTGCTTTAAGATCAATTTGAACATAAAAAAGTCCTCCGCTTTCTAGAAATAGGTAGAAATCGCTTAGAAATCATAAAGTTACCTGAAAGCAAAAACGTTGCTCCGGCGAAATGTGAGTAGTTGCCAAAAGTTGCCGAGCAACTTCTGGACAGCCCAAAGTTTGGTGATGAACAAAGTTATTAGTTTCTAAGTAAACTGCTGGGTTTCGTCGGCGATAAAAAACGTAGTTATTTATCAAGTTGAAGCTGATCAAGGTAAATTAACCGCGGGCCCGAGTGAGTTTGTGAGGCTGATGTTTCAAGGAGCGTTAGCCCTTCGTAAACGAACACCCGAAACGGCTGAGAATGACGCTTATTTACCTTTATCAGCAGCCTGGATGATGGTTCTCTACCGACTTTAATCTCGAGATTTACTAACAACTCTGGAATTTTATACTTTTGAAACGGCTTCAGGCACTGCTTGCATGTATGGTTAATATAAGCGAGGTACTGAAGAGTACGGAATATCAATTTGAAGTGCTTGTCAGTCTAAATTAATGGACCACAATTAGTTACATTGTAATTAAGAACCAGAATATGAGTTTAAAACAAAAATGTTTTGGTTTTGTTGTGGCAAAACTTATGTTTGCAATGGCAAAAATGATAAGCAGCTGGAGAACTGAAAAACAAGGAAAGCGAATACAATATGACTATGAATACAGAGAAGTGTTTGTATTGTAATTCACAAGAAAACTTGGCCTAAAACACACTTAGCGCATAAGCAACTGTTAATCATATTTTAAACAAAGGTTTATCGCTTTGTGGCACTGAAAAAATTTTAAGCATACAAAAATCATTTTCACTCACTCCTCACTTGAGTTGTTATTAACTGGCTTGTTATTTCCGTCGCTGGCCTCGTTCAATCTGTAAATTAAGAACTCCTATTTCTGAGTCAAGGTTATATATTTAATTATTAATATGTGTAAAAGCGACTATAAAAATTGTACTCCTCACTTTAAATTCCGAATTATTTCCATGTGATTGTCAAACAAACTAGCAAGAATCGCTAAGCCATTGGTTGAAATTGAATGCTTGCTAACAACCTACATGAGTGTGAAGGATACACATTAACTTGTCTCCGCATGTTAATTGCTTCCTTTATTCAAACTTTCTGCAAGTCGACTGATTAACTCTCTTCTAAATGTTTACAGACAGAATTATGCCGGTCCCGTTTCTTTTGACTCTTCATAATATCTTTATGCCTCAGATCTTAAATGGTTAAGATTGACATAAAGTTATTTGAAAAACACTGAGATAAGCAACATTTGTGAGATATGGAATTATATCTTGAAACTGAACAATGTATATCTCGAAACTGAACATCGTCATCGTTTTCTGCATCGGCTAATTTAAGCGCTCTCACCAGATTTCCTTCCCAGTACTCTAAGATTTAAAACAAACAATTAGTAGAAAGCTTAGAATGATAAGAAGTCGTACCATAGCGTTTCTTTTATCGAGTGCAGTCTGTACGTTTCTACTCTTCAGTCTTTTCACGGAATGGGCATATCAAGATTCAGCTTCTTCGGCTCCTGCCATATAACAAGAGGTTCACCGCATAGCTGCATTGAGTTCGTCTGCTCTATGCGTCACTTCGCTTCGATTTTTTTTTTTTTTTTTTGATTGTTTTATTCAAATGGTATATCGGTGAGGATGTTTTGGCTTTAAATTCCGCGTCAGATGTTGGATAAAATGAAGGCTGGCTTACTCCCCGCGGGGTCACAGCCCTACCAACTGCTGCTTGCTTATTGTGTTTCAATCAATTTTCGGTAGAATTTGCTTCGCTAATATGAAATGACTCTTTCGCCGCGGGAGTTTCACTATACAAATAATTTCAATAACGAACTTAGGAATTTCACAGTTTTCTGTATCACAAAACAGCAAATACACCCATGAAAACTGCAGGAAGGGCACTTTTAAGATCTTCGTAAGCTGTCTCAAAAAAAGATTTCCTTTGATTCTAAAACCTGTGTATGTTCACTGAGCAAGTAAAAAACTTGACATCCTTACAGCTTGTGTTTACCCACAAAACACGGTGTGAACAATATTCGACAATCGTCAAGATTAACGTCCAGGCTGGATGTGACTCATTGTAAATAAAGCAAAAATATAAATGAGTTATCCAATAAGTTAGTCTAATCGATCTTAATCTGTAAATTACAAGCAGTAAAGATTCGCTTGGAGACTTTTTAAAAAAGCAGTTTTGATGGAGGATAACTATAAAGATCTTTTAATTGAGACGGAAGTAAAATTTGGAAGTGCTAAATCTATACTTCTCTTTGTACACTTATAAAATCAACTCTCTTTAGCTGATTTTTTCACTCACAGATATTTGACTAGAAGCCTGAAGCTTGTTTTTTTAATGTTGCAGTCGTAAAACACATTTGCTCAAATTGATGTCAGTAAACTTTAGAAAAGAAAAATTCGGTTTCGAAAATTATCTTTCAGTAAGATGAATAGAAATACACTGCAGAAATTGATTTGCCGGAAATATGTCTGAAAGGAATATTAACAACAACTTTTTAAGCAGACAGTCCTGTAACCGTAAACACTATTAATAATGACCATTTACGCTTATTGTAACTGTGCAAAACTGATCTTAGATCTTTCAATAGTAAGATAACGACGCCTTCATGCCATGTTACAAAATGCGATGAAATGAAATAAAATCATTTTTGCTGGCGTTTTATCTAAATTTAAAGTTTAAAACAGAGGGTACGAAACCCCGGCTAATACAAAGAACCGCTCTTATTCTTAATGATGACAACTTACAGCAAATGAAAACAGAAAAGTAATTTCCTAACAGCTCGTGGCAAAACGAGAAAAAAAGCTATTTAATCTTGTTTTTCTTGTCCCATACCCTAAAGCGATTATCTCAGATATTTATTACCAGGTGATTTGTACTCTCTAGTTTATCGTGTTGTTTTGTGCTTCTACAAAACTGAAGAGTTTACTGAGCCATCTGATCCGTGTGGTAAACTTGAGATAAAACTGTCAGAGTCGGTATTTTATAGGTCTTTAGAGATCTCTTTCCATCACTGTTACCGGTTCATTTTATTTTGTCCAAGTCACATCGAATATCAAATAAATGGTTTTGGTAAAAAAAAATGGTGAAATAGTACGATCGAATATTTTCTTCCTTATGACGAGATGTACAAGAACTTTTTTAGACTAGTTATATCTACATTCCATCCTTGATTTTCTGCATATTTTTTCAGCAATTTTTCTTATTTTGTCTTTGATGTTATTACCGCTTCTTTCAGTTCAGTTATACGTATCCTTCCGTTGTCTGATGTTTTTTTTTTGTTAGTTTCTACCGATTATTCCATTCAATTTCCTATGAAAGGACTTTTCACCGTCCATGAACAGACGGAAAAACGATTTGCGGCCGTTATGTTAAACGCGTGGCTGAAGTGAATTGATTTTAATAGCTTTTAGGAGGTAGTTGTGTCCTTGCTCGCGTTACCTTACAGTGCATGCAATTTTATTATTTGCCGTGAATGGGTCAGTAGCGAAAATACTGTAAACAACTATGTCGTCAACATCGTGCTGATACAAACGGAAGTTCGTCTTACCTCGCCCCATGTTATGTCCTTAACATCTGGCCCAACACACAGATATCTATTCAAAAATCAAATTCTGCAAACTCCATCACTCTACAGGAAAATCACTTGATTCTACTTAGCGTGCCATGTGATTTTGATCAAGTATCTTCCTAGGCCTTCGTGCCGATATCTGTTTTAGCGGACTCCGTCTCTGAAGCACTGATTTCATGTACAAACCAAGATAAAGACTATATATGTACCGACTACAAATGAGATAACGGCGTCGTTTTCTACCTTGATAATTTTAACATATCATCAAGTCATTCCTTGTTTCACACTTGGACAGAAAGATGTCGCACGAGGGAGATAAGCATCAAAGGCTAGGTTGGGCCTCCAGTCACCATTCACCCGACACTGAAAAAACTACAAATCCTTGTTTTACAACGAATTGATACTCGTTTACTGCTGCGAGGCCAGGATGGATGTGAAACTAATGACGGTGCGGTATTTTCCCTTCTTAAGGTCGAGTTGTTTTTGAAAAAAAATTGTCGGGCAGTCATGGAAACCTTTCGGAAAGGAAACTTGATTAAATCGTCATTTTTAAGATATTCTAATCTCCGGCGCTTTTTAACCGGTAGTTGCAAATAGAATGTTGACGTGTAAAACACATTGAGAAGATTTTTTTTTCTTTTTGTTTTTCTTTAAACAGTTTGCCAACATTAATAAGACGTTACCTTTTTCAGCCCGTCATGGTTACTCGAGTTCTTTTGGCTGATTGGAATTTTTCTGGCAAGAATTCAATAAGCAAGATGTTGATGTTTTATTTTGGTGTGACTAATCACGAAAGATTATCTTAATAACCACTGATATCGACTTTTCAGGACCCTTGCAGCTTTGTAATTAGAATTGGTTAAGTATATTAAATGTTGGTTTAGAGATATAACTTATGACAATTGCATGTGATCCAATTAATCGAGTGTTTTTAATTAACTTTTCTTCGCTCGTAGACTGATAACCTGATCTTTTATCGATGGAGTCTCCAACCGTTTATCGGTGTAAAAGTAGACCGGATTGTTCAGTACAGTGGAGATATTTGAAGCACGCTATCAAGGGTCAGGCCACAATGTTTGTGGATTGATCCGGCAAAAGTTTTCCACATTTGTCCGGCCATGTCGACCTTGCAATCGCAAACAGCTGTTCTTTAAACAGTTTGATTCAGTATCTCTTGCCCACCAAAATGGTGTCGAGAAATGGAATTAATTAACAGTTTTACAGCTTTAAAACACGATTATGTGCGTGCGACGTTACATCACGAAATGTACAGTGCCGATAAAAATAAATTTTCCCGGTTAAGTACTACTGGCTTTTAAACTAAACAGATTCACTTGAGATAGGAATAACAGCTCTTCACGTACGACTTGTAGAGTGAGCTGTGCACGTGTGCGGGGAAAAAGGATCAAATCAGCTGTTGCTGAAATTACATTTCTATGTTCAAGACAGTACAACACGGTGCACAGTGCGAATGCACTAAGCTGGTAATCATAACACAGCATTCTGATCTTCACCACCACACCGAAATCCCCTTTGCTCGTTTACTTCGAGACCACTAAGTTCATGTGGTAAATCTTAGTATTTTTTCTCAAATGTAACCTACAGTTATTTAAAATTCACAGCGTCGTTTCCAAAGACGTTGTAGCCTAATTTCTGATCAACGTAGACATGTTATACAACAAAGCTTCTATATAGTGCGGGTCTCGGAGACGATTGAATTCTACCATTCTGTAGAGTTGACATGTTTTACTGAACGAAGAGATATTTAGCAATACAGGTAAGTAAGTCTCGAATATAATTTTTTTTATAAACGCTTTTGAGAACAGCCTGGGAACACACGTTATCGTGACAAACAAGCAAAACGATAAAATTAATGGTCAATTAGGAAAGTAGGCTTGTATTACCCAACCCAGTCCATGACTGGTGCATAAGCTGTTTCATAAAACATGTCCCCGTACAAGATCAATCTAGAAAAGTAAATAAACATAACTCTACCTTAGTTCAACAGCCTTGGACTATGGCGAGTTTCTCGTTTAAAGAAAATATCCTGGCGTGTTTCCTGCTCTTCGATTACAGCGAGGAAAGGGATGTTTCTATAGATAAGCAAGGGTAATTCAATTCTATCCTAAATGGAATGCTGAGATGATAAACATTTGACCCTAATTTTGCAGAGCAAATTGTTATTTTACAACCAAATGATTGTTAAATAACAGAGGCTAAAATGAGCAACTAGTTCGTTTGATTTGACAGTCTGGTATGTAAAGTTCGAAGTTATCGAATTCAGAACATAATCTTTTTGATACAGCCATCGCAATGAAATGATTCGTGTTTCATTTCACTACTAACTGTGTTAACAAAAGTGGATCGTCCTGTTTTAAGTTCAATAGAGAAATCGGTGTACAATGATAAAATACATTTGTAAACAATAAAAAGGATGAACTTTAAGCATTGTTATTATATTGCCCAGAAGGTCCAAAGTATTCTTGTTTTGATTTGATTGAAAAGACCTTGCCGTTTCACCTTGTTTATCGTTAACGAACAGAGGTAGGAACACATCGTCAGCGGGGGTCAGGTATTTCGCTCACTTAGTAACCATAATCTTAGTCAGAGTAAAATAAGAAATAAAACCACCCCTTCTCCAGAATCAACGATGAACTGGCACTAAAACCAAAACGGCCATTTTTGCCATCATTGGCATTAGGGGAGGGGACGGGGGGGGGCGGGGGGCAAGTGT
>Ga0126338_10000823_pt1 | contig 18256 bp, 10 predicted proteins | sample OrbCmetagenome_2_FD_92529 | JGI IMG/M metagenome (GOLD analysis project Ga0126338, IMG submission 92529) | Coral microbial communities from Petempiche,Puerto Morelos, Mexico - Orbicella C C metagenome | ecosystem: Host-associated > Invertebrates > Cnidaria > Coral | place: Petempiche,Puerto... | reverse complement strand
ATGTTTAAACATCCTGGAATGCAAATTATCTACATCAGTCGCTTTCTTAGTCTTGGTTGTTCACGTAGTTTTCGGACGTCATTAGCCAGTGCTACATCTTTTAAAAGAGAAAGTCTTGTTTGTTGAGATGAGATAACTTTGTGGAGCTGAGGTGTGTATCTTGCCAAGTCATGTCCAATGTTTGCGAAAAGACAGGTAAAAGCTTCCGCCATTTCAGATCAGAGCTAATTTTTATGTCCCTGATTTTAATATCAGCAATAACTTCCTTCTTATGTTGACGAGAATTCAGCTCAGTAATTAGCTAGCTGCCAAGTTGTGACAGGGATCCTTTCTGTTAGCACCGAGGCAGTTGCGGTATTGTGCGGGTATTCAACAATTTTGATACGATGTTTGGGAAGTTTTTATCTTTGAATTGCAGTATCGCGGTATTGAAGCCTGCGGGATGCATCTTTCAGCGTTTTACTGGACGAGAATCCTTTAGGCTACTGACGTGTTTCATTGTAAGCACGCAGGTAAAATCGATACCACTGATATGGCACTATGTTTTGGTTTCTCTTTTAGTTTCATTAGATATGGAACGAGTTAATGCGCTTCATGATCTTGAATAGTTTCCTTTATACTGCGGATAAAAAAAAAGAAAAAAGAAAAAAATGGTAAAGTTAAGCCAAGTGGCCCATCAGGCTAGTGCTTATCTGTAGCATAAAGCGACTGGAAGTATTTCTACTCCCCCCTGTATGGAATGCTACTCCATCGAAGGGTTGCCCCCAGCATTAAATTCACCGGTACCCATTTGTACTCCTTGGGGGAGAGAGGCATTGTGAGAGTAGTGTCTTCTCCAAGAACACAATGTCACCGACCAGGGCTCGAACCCGCACCACTCCATTCGCGTCCCCCATCATACTACGGACCAGGGTATAAAAAGTCATACAGCTTCATATGCCGTTTAGAACGCTTTGGTTTGTTTTCACCATTATCGAGTCGGAAAATGTTTTTGTTTCCTTCTTGTGACTTGAAAGCCTCATTTCTCGCGCAACTTCAATTTCCTAACAATGAGAAACTTACTTTTTTCCGTTTATGTGCAAGCCATAAAGAGGGAAGAGAATAAACAATGAGTTACTTTTAAGTTGCTCAAGCATCTTGTAATATAAACTATTTACAAAGCTGCGACTTCTTTAGCAGGAGTTTTTTTCCTAGGAAGCTGGTCGTGTCGGATTTATTTTATTTTCAAACAGCTTGTCTCAAAACTATTCAAACATTGCTGCACACCTTGAAACTTGATAGTTCCGGCTTTAGTTTTTCACTTCTGGCTTCTTTTACTAGTATCTGCGCGAAAAGAGAAATTTATAAAAAATATTTTCGACGAGCTCAATTTTGTTAGAGACAGCTCAGACGGTAATTAGAACTGCCCTAAAGCAGCTAGAATTTTTTTTTCCTGCCCTTGAAACTTGAGAGTCTTGCAGTTCCTCACTTTTGACTTCTGAGTTCTGACTTCTTGAGAAACACACGCAAAAAAGTTCTTAGACTTTTTAAATTATTAACGCTTTTAACTTCCCCAGCATTTTCTAAACAGCTGCTCATCTCGAAATTAGCGTCTTACTTTGGACTTTTGTGAGAATTATTTTGTTCTATTCAATTCGAATCATGAGTTAAGGTACATGAAAGAGTAGGAAAATCTGCCATTTCGGTATTAAATATTTCGAACAGACGAAGCTTATGGCTGTATCATTTTATTGATTATGCACTATATGAAAATGACAAGAAGACTTCTATTTTGGTAATTTAGTCATAAGACGTACCAGTTAAAGCAGTTAGCGTATGTGAAAGTAGTACTCTTTTTCAATAAAAGGTATACGAAACTTGGGGTGGGCGAAAGGGGTAGAAAGGGGTACCTTTTTTGTCAAATGGTAAATAAAAGGGTAACGGGCATGGTCTGGACCTCGGAGCGGAGCCTGTCCGTACAAAACTTTACTGAGTATGCCCTAAACAAAGTTCAACTCCTCCACGCTTTGTAAATAGCCAACTGGTCAGCCTCCCGCCAGTTGGGATTTTTAACAAGTTTCTGTTTAGTTTGCGATATTTGTTTGCTCAATTAAGTGTCCTCTATTAGCACAGTATTGCTAAAGATTCTGACACTTAAATAAAGTGATTTATTTGTTTGGGCCAAAGAAATATCTTTTCTTTCTGCTTAACGGAAGCCATTGTTTCCAACCAGCCCTGAAGGAGTATGATCCTTGTACCACTTGTGACACTGCCTTTAACGTCAGCAGAGGTTAGGGTTAGGCAAAACCAGCAACTCGTCATTAAAAAAAAGATAGATTAACGATCATCCTCAAATGTCCTATAGATAGAAGGTGATTTGAACGCCGCCTGAAAATCTTTAGTATCATGATATAAATGATTTAAGTCAAGTCCTCAGCTTGAGTCTTCTTTCTAGGAATTTCTTATCTCCAATGCAGCGTGTTACTTTTGTAATGTTTTTGAGAATTGTTTTGACAGTATCCACAAACATTGTCAAATTTCAAGCCTAATAATTCTGCATTTTAGTAACTTTGTCGAGTTGGTTACTCACTTAACAGTAATGAGGCTTCGTACATAGTTCAAGAAAGTAGAGAAATAGTTTGAACAGAACAGTTCTGAAGAAATTCTTAATGGCAGTGTTAGTTCGATACTTAAGAATTACCAGCTCATCCTAGTAAAAGCTTTGCATAATTTTAAGAATGAACTGGTGACTGAACCCATTTTTCCCCAATGCGATGCTGTATTTTAGTGTATGGGCTTGTTTAGTGGACGCATTATTTCACGACTTACCATGGCTGAGAGATTTTAAGTCAAGCATCATTTAAATGATTTTAAGCCGTGTTTTCTTAAGCTTGAGCGCTTTTTCCAGGAATCATTTAATTTCTAATGCAGCATCTTGCTGTTATGACATTTCTAAGAATTGGTTTACGAGTATCCACAAACATTTTCAAATTTTAAGCCTGGTGCAACTATAGCTTCCTTTCAGTAACTTTGTCGGGCTTTGGTTAACGACTAAACGTTATGAGTTCCCCATGAGGAATTAGGGATATATTTTAAGTAGGGCCTTTCCGAAGAAATTCCTGATGGCACTCATCAGCTTTTTCAGTATCAGCTCAGTACTATCCTAAGAATGATCTGGGAAAGAAAAAATTCCTGGCGCGATGCTGTATTTTATTTTCATGACTTTATTTTTGTGGACTCAGTATTACACAACGCACTACGACTGAAAGATTTTAATTTGAAATTTCCATTTCACAGCTCATGAGAGTGGGATGCAGAAGGTGGAAACCCTTGTTCCCACCTGTAATGGACTAGCCTCCGTACAGGGAGTAGTAACAATCCTCGTTTCTTTATGGGACGGAAATCATGCAAGACCAATGCTGAAAGGTAGGTCAGTTGGGTCCTGATGCGACTTTATCTTCAGATCAAACATGAGTTGTCAAACGAAATTGCTGAATGCTGCAATAGTTTGCTCTCACGGTGGTAGTCACACACAGTGCAAAAGAGTTACTCACTTAAACAGAATTAATTTATATTTCGAGGGTCTTGATGTCCATTTCAGACATGGAGACATGGACAATCCACAAAATGCATTCTCGTAGACCAGTTTCATTTCTGCAGATAATCATTATTCTCCCTGGTTTCAAAGAAGCAAGATGAGGCCATTTCCATTATCTGATGATTCCAGACCATGTTTCTTGCTTCAGTGCACTTTGAGATAAACTTTTCTTATATTCTCTGTAAGCAATAATAACTGAAGGAAGCTTAAGATTACTGTGTTTAGAGACGTAAGACGCCAAATGTCCCATGCTACGTTAGATATATTCAATAATCCGTCACGTACAATGTGTAATGTATTTTTCCTTCGGCCATAATTCTTCATTAGTTTAATGAATAAAGACAGGAACCTTGATAGAGATGTTTAGGTCCAGCGGTACCTGAAAACAATGGCTTTTCTGTCGCAGAAAATTGAGGCCGGAAATGGAAAGAAACGCAAATGTTTTCTTTGACTTTTACAGAAAATAAACACTTGATCCTTAGTTTATAACGGTTTGTCGAGATCGGAATCTAAGCGACCACTGAAGCTAATACTGAGCGTGGGAAACTAGCCACTGACGTCACGTTGTGCCAAAGGGAAATCACGAAAGCTACCAGTCAGAGAAGGCGTTTCTCTGACACTTCCGGTTATTTCATGCTGACAAAGGGCTCTAGGTATGATTTAGGACGTACGAATTTCGACTCAAAATGGAATTACTTGAATATCTCTGAAACACAAGGATGGAAATTGCCACACAGAACTTACCTCTAAACTGAATGCATTCAACAGTAAAATGAAAGGAACGTTAACAAGAACGACAATTCGAATCTAACTTATGAATTTATTAAGATGTCGACAACCTTCACTGATCGAAAGATCTCTACAGAATCATAGATGGATTTCGGGCTCAAGAGCAATGCAAAGACCTCAGATTATTTATAGGCGTCCAAAGTTCTGTTTACCGTCGCGTCGGCACCAGCCCGTAAAATTAATCACGCTGTGATCACGGGATAGCGGCGTCTTTAACGGTCATGCAAGAAGCATATTTGATGTAACCCCACTCCCGATAATAGATTTTAGTAGACAAAAGGTTCTTTAATCTCATGACTGCTCATAAAGAAAATGACATACAAGTTCCGCAGCATAGCTTGTCGTTTTAAAAGCATGAATTCAGATAACTCTCCTACAGGAGTTTGCTTGATGATTAATGGAATAAAAATTAATTTAACTTACTTTGATACCCAACATTTGTAAACAAAACATATTTTTGACAGATCTTGAGACGGACAGACAGACATATCGACAGGGACAGTGATGTGTGTCATTCCGGATTATTGATCTTACCGCAGAGCGCGCTGAATCAGAGCATGACACGTCATTATAATCTTAGATTGGATTCCTGCTTCAACTGGTTAATTTCCCGTTGCGTGCACTCTTCAGTAGATGACAAAGAATCAAAACGTGACAAACGCCACGTCCTTTGATTTCTCGGAGTTCATCGAAGTAGCTCAAAGTGAACGTAGAACAGACTGATCCTTCGCACAAATGGAGACAATGATTACTCAGCACTGGCGTTTTTGGTTGGCGTTTTTTTTCAAGCGACTGGCCCAGGAGAGAAAGTCTGACGAACTTTTCAAGTGAGTCGAGCCGTCCGTCCAAATGGAAAGTGAAATCAAGAAACTAAAAACCTCGGTAATCAGTACACAACATCCAGCTGAGCACCAGAAACTTTTAATTCTACGTAATCAGAGATGACTTGATGTAACATGGAACAGAATCCCAAACTTTTTAGTGGAATGGCTCAACTCTTGATCGTAGAAGAATTTACTAAACGAGTACTGAACAGTTATCGATTCGTGACGTCATTGATCGGATATACACATGCGCCGTGAACAGGCACAAAGATGTTTCGGTTTTATCAGCTCTTTGAGGTAAGAATTTTCGTTCTTTTTTTCTCGTGATTCGTTTTGTATTTAACTTTTAGTCGATCCATAGCATTGAGACACGATTTCAGTCTTTTTGGATGCATTTCAACATATTCGAGAGCCAGGCGTAGATACCAAAAGCACGGTATCAAAGCCTATGATGCACAAGTTATCTTATGTTTATCTTTTTTTTTTTTTTCAGATGGAAGGTCAGCTGCAACATCAGCTTGAGGTGAGCCATAAAAAAAACACAATTCGTAACGAATGATTTACCGTGACATCTTACAATTCTGATCCTGTTTGGAAAAAGGCTAGAGCAAGTTATTTTGCTTACACGATTTAATAACGAGTAAACAAGAACCATTTAATGCTCCTTGTGTCCAAATCAGACTTACTCGTAACCTCCCTTATTCGTAACCTGCCATATGGTTAAAAATGGATTGCAAACCGATATTATAGTTTAGTTTTTTCGTTACATTAGTAGGGACTCACTCCAAAGGCAATTTCTAAATGAACCTGGGAAAATAAATAATCCGGAATATTAATGAAGTTTCTACACACACACACCACAAGAACAATTCAACTTTATTTTTTTGCAGGCTGAAAGCTTGGAAATAAGACAACATATAACGAGGTAAGGATACAATTTTACAAAGTGCTTCCCTGCAACCGTTAAAAAGGTTTTACCTTGGTTTCTAACGAGGGATAAAATCTCCGGGCTGGCTCATAGAAGCCAAAAATGGTCCTGGGGGCAAATATATGTGAAGATTCTTCTCCAGAATATCTTTCTCAAATTCATATACTGCACTGCTTTTTGAAAACAATATTCATCTACTGAACTCCTAGTTCGCCAGAAAGCTAAACCATTACCAGAGGCCAAACCATTACCAGAGGAAAAATAGTTATTTTCCTAGAGTCCTCGAGTAGCAACTCCATCCTACTGCAGTATACTGAAGCAATATGATTATAATGATATTTCTGTAATTTCTTGCAGTTCAAACTCACATATAATTCAAAGTGAGCTGCAGGTAAGTAGTACATTATTGAACACGCTCTTTTATTACATCTGCTTGTGAATTCCATGGCATCCGTTTGCAGAACAATACTTGATAACTTTCCTTTTCTTTTCTTTCAGAGAGTTATGCATGTCATAAGACGACATTCGTTGGAACACTACCAACGAACAAGGTATACACTTTGAAAATATCAAATATATGCAAACAAACATTCTACACCAACAGATTATAGTTGTTCCCACCTTTTTAGCCCAGAAATAACCTTTTAACCTCTCATGATATTTACACGTTGAAAACATGCAAACAACACTCCTGCTCCAGATGAATACTTGACAGCCTCCATGTCCCTTTGGTACCAAGCTGTACTGAAACTTTGCGCTGAGTGCCAATATAACACTTTCGTGATGGGATATATCAAAGAATCTCCACCGTCAAACAGTTCTAAACTGTGATGAACACCTTTCTATATCACCTTCCTGATTCCTGTTGACCTTAAACATGGCTTTGATGGAATACTGCCCATAAATCATTGATCATTTGATAAAACGTACTCTATGCCATTCCGCAAAACGAGTTCCAAGGCAAAGCACTAAGCACACCAGTACTGTTGATAAGATCCAAGCCTTTGTTGAGAGCCCAATGAAGATTTACCCAAGTATTGATGAAAGCTTAAAGAAAAGCATTTACCTTTTTTCACAGACCATCAACGTGATAAATAGCTTATCTTTCCACAAACAAATGTCTTCTTTTAGATTTTTGCCCAATATCTCTCTACCCTTGCATCAGTTGACCACAAAGTTTCATCTTTGCCTTCATGATAATCATATACACTTTTAATTTCTCTCAGGGAGGAGAAAGGCATGCTTGAGTGTTTGCAGGTAATTTGCACATCGATTTCATATTGCCTTCACTTGTAAGCATCTGCGGGATGTTGTTTACTTTTCAAAGCTGTTTCCTTTCTTGAAATCGTTGCTGTCTGCTGCAAATTTCCAGAAAGCTCACAACTCACACGAGTTATCTGGAACTTTATCTTTCAGAGGGAGGCATATGCCATGCGGTTAAAAATCATGATGGGATAATGATCGGATAACGCATATCACAGGTGAGTACTGCATTGCAAAGTGCAGAATAATTCTCCTGCTTACTTCACGACTTTCACATTGTGTACCAAAACAGTCCATCCAAACATTCACCAAGACGCTCGTAGATACCAATCCACCAAGTGTATTTCGCCTATCTTTACCCAAGTGACAATCAGTGATACATCAAATGCCTGCTATCCCCAACACAGTTTGATTCATTCCTTAGCGATTTAAAAGAGGCGTGGTAATATATCTTCCAGAGGGGTGCCACATTACGCATTTTCATTTACTTCTTCCACCTTGATGCTGCTGAAATTCCTTCAGGGATTAAGGCAATCTATAAGCAGAATTTACACTTAACGTTAAAAAAGTGAAAATGTTCACATTCCTTAAACAAGAGGAGAAGAGAACAAGCCTGTCATATTGAAAGATTACCAGTAATTACCCATGCACCTTGCAAAGTTAGAGTTTGACTAACTCTGAAAGAGTGTACTCGAATTTGTCTTGTGATTCAGTTCCTCTCTATCCCAACTCGCCAAAAACTTGGTAGTCTTACTGATTTGAAAACAGTCCCCACTTTATAGAGTTAACTTATACAACTTGGTGCTTATTATCCAATTTCATTTATTTTTCAGGCGCGAATGGCAAGAGATCATATTATATTTAAAAGTTGTACAGTGCTAAGTATAAGATGAACTTAAAGAACAATAAAAAGTAAAAACCAACATCGATGTCTTTTCTATTTTTCTGAAGTGCATTGTAGCTTGAAACGCGAAAAAAAAAGAAAAAAAAAGAAAGAGTTTACCACTCCTCAGCTTAGAGGGGATTGGAAAAGAGTGATGTTCACTCTGACGGAGTTCAAAAATAATATTAGTTCGAAATTCGAAGGAGTTTTCTCTTAAAACCAGGCACTGTATACTACTATCGTAAGATTTGCCTTGACTAAGACCAAAATCGAAATGTATCCCGGACTTTTTCAAAAAACATAAAATAGACGATTTGCATGATGACGTCATTTGACTACAACTACCAGAATCCTTCACGTTTTCTGTTTCTTATGCTAATCAGGGCAGTTGTTATTTAAGGTGGCTCGTACCAGTTTTCAGGTTTTTGACGGCTCATAACTTTGCAAGAATAGAACATTATATAATTTATACTTGACCTAAAACAGCTGTTACTTTGTCGTCAGCAGTTACCATGGCAACATTCCAAAAGGATTTTCCAGACCTGAGTTTTCGCCCATATCACTAATAACTAAAAAATTAACCTGGTGACCCCGATTTTTTTTTAAATCAATAGCTTTTGGCATCTGAAAATGAAAATGCATAACAACTTTAAAACAATTTTACGGAGCCGATTTCTTGTAAACTTGGAAAAACGACAATTTGAACAAAGTGAAAATTTCCTTTCGTGGAATTTTTTTTTTCTGACGCTCCCTCTCAATAATATTATATTAAAACAATAAAAAGCAGGGGTCACCGGGCTTGTTTTCATGTAAAAGCCTTCGCGAGTTCGGTTATTCCCACGCGCGTAGACACACATTCAAAAATCCAGACTTTATAAGATCAGCAGTTGCTCATGAGCTGTTTTGACTACCGCTGACTGCTTCGTGTGCCCGCACGGGCGAGCGGGCTCCGAACAGGCGTTTTGTTTTGTATGCTGTCGTTTGCTGCTAAAACTTCATTTACAGTTGTAATTGTCGTTAAAGAAAACCTCTTGGGCTTACTCTGTAGGATTTTTACCCAAATTCTGGGTAGATTTGCTATGTTTTACGAGTCCTTTATACGTTCTCGGTGGCTGCACGATCGATCGAGTTTCCTTTGAAATTTGGGAAACATTGGATTCCCGAAACAATTTTTCTTAAATACACAGAATTGACTAAAGTTGTTCTAGCACGTAAAGCCTCCGTTATATGCGAATTTCGTGTCAAACAGTACGAAAGTGACCTTGTGCGAAAAAAGACGCGCGCCGCCATATTTGTTTTGGTCTTTCGGGTTTTAATCTCGCGCCTCTATCGTGCGTGTTTCTCACGCGTGACGCACGATGGTGATCTACTCCCCGCGCGAGAAAACTGGTACCAGGCACCTTAAACCCCACTGGGACTTCAAAATTTAAATAATAAAGAGAAAACGAAAGGAATTCTGGTAATTGTAGTCAAATGACGACAACGTGCAAATCTGCTATTGAAGTCAGAGTGCTCCTTATTTTTCGTTACAAAATCACACTCGTTTCATTTCCAAACATTTAAATACTACAATATTGGTACGGCATTGGTGAACTAATAATGGTAACCTTTATGGCATAATATGTTACCATAGCAAAAGTACAACATGTTAAAAACACCCTTAATGTTGTCTTTAAGTGCTTATAACTCAAAAAACGAGCACGGTGACCCCTTTTTATTTTCGAATTGTGATTAAGTATGATAAGTTGCTACTTTTTGAAAATTTTCAAAACATTCTGTCGGTGGGTTCAGGGCCAAATAAGTGTTCGAAAATTTAAAGTGGCTCTGCACTTCCCTAGACAGAATTTCTTAAAACTTTGCCAAAAATTGGATCTCATCATGCTTAATCACAATGTGATAAAAAAGTAGGGTTCACCGAGTGAGTTTAGGAGTTATTAGCAATTAAAGCTAAAATTAAGGGTGCTTTTAGCGGGTAATACTATTAAGGTAAGGTATTGTTTCACGAAAATGATAACACCGTGTTCACCAATGATTGGGTATTTTTTTGATATCAGGAATGGATTGTAGCATCAAATTATATAAACTGTTGCCAGCCACCACTTTCAGCACCCACCTACAAAGCTGGTCATTTTATTGATCCATTTTTTTATTAGGAGGGATGGGGGATCATTATTTCGTAGCAATTGTGACGAATTATCACGATATCGTTGTTTAAGTGTTTTTTCCCGAGGAATTTTGGCCAACGTTTTCAATTACATCCTAACTCTCGCTTTACCTGGACTGGTAATGACAATTCCGCGTAGTTTGGTAATGACAACCAACGACCGGATGATCCCAGATTAAACGCATTGATTAAAATTCAAATTCTCGTAATGGAATTATAGAAAATGCATGACGAGCGGTTATGAGAATTTCGATGCTGACCTTGGGATTAAATGGGGAAAGTAATGCCCACCAGCTCTTGACATCGATTTAGTCGAGGCCATCAAAGTTTGAAATAGATAATTAGCCGACGCATGAACTTCGCAATCGATACATAGACGGTCAAATCGTTTCAACTGGAGTTGAAATCGATAAACAGTCCGCGCAACGAGCATCTGACAATTGATTCATGTTTTAGCGTGCATTATCGAGTTATGATACACAAGGCCAAGTTTGGAGAGCATGAAAGAAGCGTACGAGCTACTCGAGGCGCAGCCGATAAATAGTTGGTGTCATCAACTGTTGACTTCGATAACTAGCACATGCCATTAACGGCTGAAATGTTCCGCTTAAACGACAGCTTTCTAAGCCCAAAAAGGACACAAAATGTGATGTCCTAATGTTTCGCTGGCAACCCCCCATTGCTAAAATCATCACTATGCTTCCCATTTTGTCATGTCATCGTCTTACACCGGTACAATCCGCACAGAAGGAAAGTGCAGGCTCAATATCTAGCTATTCTGATTGTAGACTTCAGATCACAGTCGTATTACAACTGTGGCCTGTGGACCATGATAACAGTGCAAAGGATCGAGACGCATTGAAACAATTTCCGTTTCAGAGTCGAAAGTTCAAGAATGTTATAAATAAAAATAGATGCCGCTGTCTGAAAGCGAACAGCTTGAGTCTTGTGTTTGTCAAGAGGACGTAGATCCGTTTGATGCATTATTAGCTTAGAGAATAGAAAAAAGAAATTACGTGATAAGTTCACTACATGGGTCACCGGCTAAGTTTCTCTATCAGGGTTTAGACACGTTTCACACATGCCAGTAGTACTTGACTGAAAAATCGTATGCTTTCTTAATTTTAATTATCGTAAAGGTATCAACTATGTGTCCGATATACCTAATCACATCTAAAAGTCGTTGGCATACCATAACAGCTTTGAAAGTTAATGCCTTACAGGTTGACCTCAACACGCCCGCAGCTCAGACATCTCCTCTAGAAAAATACAAAGTATGTTATTGGACGGTCGGTTTAGGCTCCTCCTACATTACCGCAAACGATGATGACTCATACTCAACGAGCCAGAGCATGCTAATAGTACACGACTTATCCTGACTGACAAAAATATTTATTGCTTCCCTATCTAAGTAGCTCTACAACGTTCCAACGTGTTTGTCCAAAGGAGCATGACGAGCTTCCATTTATTCCATGGTGTCAAGAAAAGAAAGAGAATCTCTCATTCAACTTAGAGGCCGAGCCAAACGATATGCTGCTCTTACCACTGATGACAATTATGAAACGATCTGGGTTTCTAAAGTGGCCACCAAAATTAACGTTTTCCTAATTCAAAAACATCTATGGCAGCCTGAGGTCGGATTGCATTCACTGAGACAAGAAAGTTGAGATAACGAGGCATAGTCCAACAAAAGGTAGGTTTAGGATATATTTTTCCTTTTTTATGTGAGCAACAGGCTTGAGATTCCCACAGACTAAGATATAACCGAAAGTGGTAGTCAGTACAGATGGGTTATTGACCAACCATGCGGTGTAGATGGTTGGATATTGGCCAAGTTCTTTTCTTGCGAGTATGTAGACCGAGACCTAGTCAAGGTCTGTAAACAAGCTATCAAGCTGTCTTTCACCGAACAAGCTTAGCCAGTGACGGGTAAAATGCACGAAGGGCATCACTCTCTTGCGGGACACAGCGGGCAATCCCGTGCGGGCAGATAGCCCAGTCTTACCGGCCAGGTTATTCAATCACAGCAAAGGATTTTATCAGTTTCTCATTCTCGCTAGCGGAGCAAGCCTTAATAATAATGAGAATTATCAATATTACAGATCCAAACGTACGCGAACAGATGAAGAACTTTTGGACAAAATTTACAGTTTGTATCAAACAGACTTGGTTTCAAGAAATCAATCTCTATCCACCCCTCCCCCTTGCAAAACAGACATTAAGCCAGCGGTCGTTACAGGAGTTACAGGAGGGATATTCCTTAGAACAACGAAGCTGAGGTGAGTTAAAACTTCATTTTTTATCGAATCTAAGACCTTTTAACGGCCATCCACCTGGTTCAACAGAACTTCGCGGTGTATTTTGAAACGAAGACAGGAAACGCATTGAAACGGGGTTCGTCTGACATAATTCTGATAGGATTATGTATTTTTGCTTCACGAATAGACAAAAATTTTAAGACCTTTTTTTCGGTTCATGTAAAACGTTTGAACAGTTATGTACTATTAACAAACTGACTTTCAAGCATTAAAGCGTTTTTTAAATGTTCTTCGTTTGCAGAACATTTCCAATTCACTGAAATGGAGGCACAACCTGTTCAAAGCTTAACACGAGACATTGTGGTAAGGATATGCAGTAAAAGCGATTTTCCTTTTAATATCCATTTCAAATTAAACAAAAGTAGACAACGTTCATTTAACAATATGCACTTCTACTTTTGTAGATACTCTTTCGTTTTGACATGTTGGTCTACGATAGCCAAGGATTACTGAGCCTCGTTCACTGTTCAATGACATTTTCTATATTCATCCAAAGAAATGGGTCAGTAATAATCAAAGTGTTGCAATCTGTCAAGCTGTACGATTCAATGTAAATACCTGGATTACATGCCTCTGTTAAGAACATATGAGCAAAGGTCAAACGTCTCTTTGTTATATAAATACCCTCTTCCTGTTCAGCTCACCACAACGTTTCAGTTGGCAACCTAATATCTCCCAATTGTCTTCCAATATTCGTGTGTCAATACATTCTGTATACGTTCTTGTAGGGGAATATTTTAGGGTGAGGGATATAACCCGTGGGAAAAGCGTTATATAGTGGGCTTAATTTTATTTTCCCTATCAGCTATAGAAATATTTTCTCATAGCAAAGCAGTGATCAGAACATGTATATACCCGTTTGTGTTCGAAATGTTAATTTTTCAACCAAATCTAATGCCTGTCAATTAACAATTATTTAATCACACAGTTTACACTTTCAAGGCTGGGCAGGAGCATATTTGGTAAGTAAATATCTATGACTGCATTATTTTTTTTCAAATTGTTAACAACAACTTTGTAGTCCAGAAATAACCTTAAAACCAAAAGTTTTTAAAAGCTGGACAGTAAAGTGCGTTTTATTACTAGTTCTTAAATGGTTGATGTATTTGGAGTAACTCACTTCTTCTAAAAACAATACAAAAACAGGGTGAAATTTGTAGCTTAGGTGTACAAGATAGTAGTTAGTAGTGAACACTTTCAAATTCTAAGGCATACATTGGTTTAATCTATGCAACATTCTATCTGAATGTTACTGTTCGACTGTTAGATAAAATATTACGCAAATATCATCGCTGGCAACACTATTAATTGCCGACCGTTTGTAGTAGGAACACTACACCTGAGATGCCTAAAAACCCCACTTTACAAAATAAATCATATATGATTCTTTATTTATTTATTTGTTTATTTATTTTATTTTTTAATGATTCTTTTTTATACTTTTAACAGCTTCAACTCTACCAATTACAGCTGGAAAGGAGGCCACTTCTTATTATGCGGGTCATACACGTACGATGCTTGGCAGGGTTTGTTTTCTTCGCTTATAGCAGGTAATTTAAAATTTTATACCTATTACACTAACCTTGTCAGCATGAAGGTAAAGGTTATGATGCGTACAACAACACAATAATTGGTAATACCATTCCAAAAGTGAGTACAGTACATTTGGTTTAGTATGTAGAAGGAAACAAAATATGCTAGACGTGAAGATCAATAATTGTATCTTAGCTATAGAAAGATTCATAAGAAAATTCCTTGCGGCCTGATTGCATTTGTCTCAAAGTCTGCAAAGAGCAAGATTTCCCTTATTACTTTTTTCCTGGGTATATGTAACACCCAATTGTAATTGCATGTCGGAGATGATAAGAAAGTTTTAAATCGAGGTAATCATATTTAGTGTTCTCGGCAGAGTTGTTTCTATTTACTGTTCCCTTCAAAGACTTTCTCGTATGCTATTTTGTTGTTAAGGTATCTATTTCTCATTTTTGACTGAACACAGAGACAGCCAAAGCCAGGAAAACCACAGGCAAGACAACCACGATCAAAACAACCGAGGCCAAGACAATCATGGCCAAAACAACCAAGGCCGAGACAACCATGATCAAAACAACCGAGGCCAAGACAACTATGGCCAAAACAACCAAGGCCAAGACAACAATGACCAAAACAGCCATGACCAAAATGACAACAATGACCAAAACAACCAAGGCCAAGACAACCATGATCAAAACAACCGAGGCCAAGACAACCATGGCCAAAACAACCAAGGCCAAGACAACAATGATCAGGAAGATCAGGATCAAGAATGGCTTGGAATGTCATGGGTAGGCCATTTACATGTCTGTCGTTCTCGAATTCAATTGTTTATCCATCTACTAGTGAGAGGAAACAAACATGACATGACTATTTCCTCTAACCTCCTAAATTGAAAAGCTGTAGTCATTCCCTGATGTTACAAAGAAAGAAAACAATAACACAGAGGAACCAAAATTTTTGTGATTTAACAAAATGGTCTGAATGTTCTTTCTTTGCTTTACGTGCATGTGCATCGATATATTACAAAGTGGAATAGTGTAGTTTGCATAGCAAGCGGCTTCAAAATGAGGTTTCTTGGCTGATTGGCTGTGTTCCCTTGCAAATTAATTCCAAAGACCATTTCAAAGACCTCAAATTTCAACGAGCACTTTTCAATAGGTGGCATATAATTAAATTAAAAATGGAAAACCAGGAAGATGACGACTGCAGCTGTTAAAAATATAAAGAGCGGTCGCTAAATAACCGTATGAAACTAAAACTTGCTCATCAAGACCTGACAAAGATGGCCGTCCAAATATTAGTTTTCTTTCTTTCTCAGATTTTTTTTCCAGTTACCATCCTTCTATTAGTTAAAGGTCAACAAGTCTGGTATTAAAGAAGATTGTCCACTTAAATCCATCTGCCTATTCGTATTCTTAGAAATGAGCCATTTTATTATTTCTTTTCACAGATATCCGATGAACTTTGAAGAGTGCAATCTAGAAGAACAATTTAGTAGTCACTATTATTCTAAAAGATTAATTTATCAGAGATGAGAGTATATTAAGCTGGAACGATACCTCGAGTGTTAATGTAAGACAACCGATACAAGAGGAAATTTATTTAAACAGACTTTAAGGAAGCACCAAGTTGTAAATCATTTCGTTTTCTTTGTTATTTGACAGCAACTGTAACTGGTGTTGCTGTCTTTATAATTATTACTAAGACTTAAGGCCATTATTTAAAAAGGATAACCCCTCGGTTAAAGAAGCACTGTAAACAGTTACGATTCCACTGATTTGAGGAGGCTATGTCGATCTCATTTGATTGTGCTGATGCTTGCCTATTTTCTTTTATCACAAGCTGTAAACTTCAACAATGAAACATTAATTTCCTGATGAAAATCCAGCTAAATCAAACTGACTAACGTTACAGAATAAACGTTCACCAATGTGATACGCTTCAATCTTGTCCACAGAGTTTCTAGTGATCCTTTGATGTTATTCTACAGTTTCAGATCGTTAGTAGAAGTTTAGGTCTCTTAAGGAACAGTTTCTATGAAATTAAATTACCCAAGATAGCGTGACTTAGCCTCATGAAAACACCAGCGAGTTCCAAGTTTCAATTCTGCTTTATTACTTTGATGATCCGATGATCATGTAGCAAGGCTTTAAAATAAAGGAGGAAAAAAGTAAACACATCTAGTGAGTTTGCTGGATTTAAAACGTTTAGATCACCTCAGACGTTAACTGAAAATAACGTCACGCTGCACCTTGGATATCGTGACAAAACTGCAGAGTGTCTGCCCGGCACCCTGTCCGCTGAATAGATTTGTCATCATATCCAAGTTGGCGGGTCAACGATCATGCTATTCGACGATCGAATCGGTCACAAAGACTGTTCAAAAACATCAAGCCCTCCGATAAAGACAACACGAAGGACTGTGCGGCATCTGGTATTTTTTGGCTGTTCCCTCATGCGGAGCAAAAACAAAAGGCTTTGTTTGGTGAAATTGGTTTTCATCAACAATTATTGACACTGTTTCAAGGCACATTGTTAGGTTAAAATGGAGTTTCGTATCTTTCTCATTCTCTCTCTGGACAAAATCAATATAACTTTAAGCTGCTTTCGATAAGCACTCCTACGATACTTATTGACTTTTATTTTATTGGTGTTTTCACAAGTTCCAAATTGTTTAGCAAAAGTGGAGGGAATTTATTTTTAAACCTGCCATTCGGTAAGTTTACGCAGATTCATTTCAATAATAAACATGATATCAAGGTCACCATGTATCATTAATTGGATTCCTTCTCACAACATTTATGAAATTCAAGTCAATTTTGTTCCGCTGATTTTCGTTTCCCATTCTTCTCACAGCATTGGCTATACTTCATACAAATGTTAAACAGTTGTAAGACTGCACCAGACAGTAGCTTACAAGACAAACAAATAACATCCGCTTATATAGCAACAATTCTTTACGCAGGCTTGAGATCAGAAGGTCACAGTTTTGAGCTAGTTAATTGGTCGAAAAAAATGCTAACCAATCAATGGGTGTTCCAAGTTTGTTTGACAGATTTAATTTCCGAGAAATCTTGAATAGCTCAACACTGCGGACTCCATCAAAATTCAACGCCGCGCAAGGACATTCTAAAGTCAGAAAGTAGCAGCGATACTGAAGCTGGTGGTCAAATCGATTGTATGCAGCTGGCTTGAGTATAGTGTACTTAAAATAACAGTGATAATGTGTCACCGTGCTCAGAGATTCCTACCAAAAAGCCAGGAGTTGAAGCGGAACAATGTGACAGGATTACATTCTTTGCGACAGTCATCGACACCATAAATGATTCTCACAACACGGCTGTCCTACATGAATAGCGATGAGACCTGTTTCATTTATCCTTGCTCGGTTAACAAATCCAGAAGGGTGAACCTGGTGGACGTGCTAGTACTCGCGAGAAGTATGCACAAACAAAACAAATTGATTTGCTCATCTGGAAATAAAGCCTCTTCACAGGGCACTACGCTTGTTATTCCAATAGGGAGATATGAGGGCGGAGACACTGGGTACAGACCGTGAACTCAACTCTTTCGCTTTCACTCTCAATGACATGTTTTGATGATACGCATGTAAAAGGCACGTTGACTCGAGGTCGTCTCCATTGAAGGATAGTTCGCCGAAGTTTAACTAGGTAGGAGGAAGCAACAATCTATTTAATTCCTGAAAGTAGAGTCACCAATGTCATATTTGTCTACCACATTTAACTTTTCGACTCTTTCTCTTCGTTTTTCGCGTGATACCTTTGTTCGCTGAAAGAGAAAACGCCACGTGCCTTTCTTCTTGTCTTCAGGATAGCTGGCGATCAAGAAACGTGGTTAAATCCATTCGTGCTGTGGAAAACAAAGTAGTATATACGTGGAAGCATCTTTATACGCCGATGTAAGTACATATAAAGTGAAGTATATATAGGTTGTGATATTTATAAGCCAGAAGT
>Ga0126338_10000822_pt1 | contig 18262 bp, 10 predicted proteins | sample OrbCmetagenome_2_FD_92529 | JGI IMG/M metagenome (GOLD analysis project Ga0126338, IMG submission 92529) | Coral microbial communities from Petempiche,Puerto Morelos, Mexico - Orbicella C C metagenome | ecosystem: Host-associated > Invertebrates > Cnidaria > Coral | place: Petempiche,Puerto... | reverse complement strand
GATATAACGAATTACAATGTCAACACGCGACAGAAGATAAACGCTGAACAGATCAACAGTCAACAAATCCTTGGACTGTAAATGCTTTTGGCAAAGGTACAGACATTAAAGCAAAAACATTAAATCTTTGAAATCCGGAAATGTTGGGAAGTGCAACATAACAACACTAAAGCCCGTTTCCTTGTTTATATTAGAATATTTTCTGTATGACCTCTATGTTGCAACATTTTTAAATCGCTACTCTGAAAGTGTCGTTCTTTTGTAAACAAAAGCTGCGCGTCTGCTCAAAAGTGAAAATAATCGATAATGAAAGCCACAATGCTGAATGAATTTGCATCTCAAAACGCAGCACTTCTGGGTGACGAAAATTGCATTGAATTGCGTGATAGAAGTCACCTGTTACAAATCAATCCTTAACTATGACCTCGATATAACGAACCCTCGATTTAGCGAACAAATTTGGCCGGTCCCCAGCGACTTCGTTAAATCGCGGTTCCACTGTAACACCGCGCACTTTTAGGTGGTCACGTTTCACTCGAATCGCGAATCATTAATATTTGATCGATTCCTCGAGTCGTGAGTTTGGGACGAACATTTATAGTAGAATGAAATCCTACCAAAACCCTAACTCAAGCTGAAAAGACGAATGGAAACATGAAGATTACAGCGAGAAGCAACAAAACAGCTATAGCGCGCGACGGAGACTAACAGTCCCGGCCACGGTTACAGGTGAATCGATTTACAGTTGAGGCATGAACCAGTGAGTAACTCAATCAGTGCCCCAAACATTTCTGTGTAATATCAAATAACATTTCACTCAAATTGTCCCTTAATCACTATATGGTTCTTACATGTTTCATTCTTAGGAAGGTAAAAGAAACCTATGAGATTTTCAATCAACCTACTCTTTGTCCACGTCATGCAATGACTAGAGCAAACTGTTACTTGCATTCTTTTCAGAGAAACTTATCTGTAACTGTGTTACGGGTAAGGTGGAAGGTTGTTTTCCCAGCGAGATCTAACCAAACGTCCTGAAAGAAACCCAACACTATTTACATTTTGACTGTAATATGTCATTTTCGGGGAATCCCCTCGTTCAATTCAATTATGCATAGCACCATAAATGACAGTCGCAGTCACGCTACTTCACACCTCCCCCTGTCTACAAGTCCCCTCGTTTTGTATTTGCATTTCACTCGGTCACATGTCATTCCCATGTCGGAAACCCTGGAAAGAACCTTGTTTGGAAGTGACAAGCGTGAATACACATCCCGCGAACACAAAATTCCTCTGCGATCTATTTACTGTTTACTCTGACGAAAAAATAAGACCTCCAACCTCAACTTACACATATTTTTAAAGAACAGGAGAGAAAACAACTGGTTATAAGCTGGTTGTTGTGAATCGAAGCTACGGTCAAAACAAGCCTGATTCCCTTGGGTCACGACGACAAATTATCCTTGTATAAACTCTACTCTGTATTATATGCCTTGTAACTGACAGAACAGAATTTACAATCATATATTTTACCAGGGTGGCTGGTTTTTTTCGATTGGTAGGTTTTCTGCTGCTCTACCTTGTAATTTTCTTTAAAGGAGGATAGCTTCGCCAAAAACAAGATCAAATTTAGACTACTTTATAAAATTTTACAACACTGTTCAACTAATGTTTCAGAAAAAGATCGATCGGAGACAAGGGACACTAGTAGGTTCATAGACTGAAGATTTTGCGGTAAACATTGCCCATGTTTGCCCGTTTTTGCTGTCACCATGGACTTCAATTCTGACAATGTTGGCCTTTTTCGCTTTAGGGAAGGATTTTGTGGTCAAGATATTTTCACCGCAAAATATCCGTCATTGGCACTGAAACTAAAACTCTTATGAAACTACCAAACAACCCTGAGCGTTAAAATATATAGGGTTTGGATTTTTCAGCAACACGTCAAAGTGTAAAGTTTCTAAATTCCGAGCGGGGATAACACTTTTAGATATAAATACCCTAATTAAATTTTACCTGTTAGATACAGTAATATACACTCACTATAAACAGCATCTTTCGTCGTATTCCTGAAGAACATTCCGAGATTGCTGAAAATCTCTCTGTCCACTGATCTCTCTCGGCGTGGCTCCTTGACTTTTCAACTTAAACACCGGGTTGTCACAATTCTACCGATCGCTACACCAATCATTCTGCTCCAGAAGAGTTTTCTAGCGGGAAACATTTCTTTTTATCGAAACATGTAGTTTCATACTGTTGGAATGATTTGTTGCGAGTACTGATAGTTTAATCTTCTCGTTTATTTTCCGGTGCTGTCTTGTAATTAAAACGAATGCCGTCTGATGAATTTTAAACTCTCTGACCATGTTGACTCCCACACGTCTTGCGCGGTAACGGACACTGCGTGACGCGCTACAGGCTAATTTAAAACCAAGCAAATATATTTCCGCGTATAAATTTGTCCCTTCTACCGCCAAACGTGCTCGCTTTTTATTTGTTGACAGTTTATTTGTTTGCTTTTCATGAACCATACAACTACTGATTGAAGTTCTTTTCATTGGAAAGAACTACGAAAACAGCGACCATGCTTCTTTAGGTTGAAAGAACAACATGAAGGATAAGATCCTGTAAATGCGATCATTTCTGCTGTGCACTTAACAACGGCGGCCATGTAACAGTTAGATTACCAAGTCACTTGGGTATCTATATCAGTGTATACCTTTTATAAGCAAATGTTGTGAATACACATTTTACTCTGAACTAGTACTGTTTACTGAACAAAATTAGGCCACAAATTACAGTTTATGACAAGTTTGGTGGGCCGTGAACACAACAAAGTCACGGCAATAAAACGGAGCAGTTCTTGGACATGAATAACAGTTGATCAACACAATGTACGGTTATTTAACAAGGCAGTATCATTTACAAACACAGTTTGCGGTGCTTATATTTCGTACTCTGCATCAAACAAGTATCCACATGGTTCAGAAAAAAAAAACAACTACGCACTTGGAAACTGACAGCTACATATGATAGTTACAATTCTCTGCTTTATAACTGTCCGCGACAACTACCGGCACACTTCAGTGGTCCAAGAAATTATGGTAATTCAGGTCAATCTGACATCTAAGGGTTAAAATATTAAAATGCCGGCTGTAAGTATTCCCTTCCGCTGAATATTCCTAGAATCAAAACAGAACAGAACAGAAACATCAATGAACATGAGATTAATGCAAGGAGAAAGGAAGAAAATCCATTAGACTTGTCCACAATCTTTATATCAACTCAAAAGAAAGTCCATGGTCCTTCAAAAAGGTCGGTCCGATTGCAAGTTTAATGTATAAGTATATCTCGCGAAGCTGAACGTGCATATCACAAGATACCACAAGGGATCGGGATAGACGATCCGATTTTCGGCCGCTTGTAGCCTGATCGCGTGACAAACGCCAGTTATGCAGTCACGCTGCAACGTATGCTAATCGCGCCTAAACCGTCAGGACAAAACCAAAACATGACAACGTTACAAAACTGATTTGCAATTTTTCGTCAAAATACCTGTTACCTATCCTCCTCATGCCTCGTAGCATCGACCTTTTTCATCAAAATAAACCGTACGTAAAAGTAAATACGAAACAGCGATGAACTCTAGAAATAAATCTAGAAAATTTTACAATAATAAAAAAAATCTTAGCGTGGCAGCTCTTAACAGCGCGCATTCTCTACTTCTCAACATTGACACAAACCTTTTCAGATATATGTCGCCTAGGAGACATCCAAACTCTTCGTGCTATTTTTGATATTAAAACAACCACACACACCTTGTCAACAAAACCTCTCGTCGTGCTCTTGTGGCTGCTTAGCTTCGTTCAACTCATCTTCTCCTCTGATCTCTCTCTGCGCTGCTGCTCCTTCGTCGCCTTCTAACAACTTGGAGGCCAACACTGCAACTATCCCGCCGATGACGACGAGCACAACACTCTGCAAAATTTCTTTGCCAGAAAACATATCTGCTTGATTTTGTTTGGGTATGAAGCCGCCGATTGAACGAACGATTATACGAACTGTAACACCACCGCACATTCAAAGAAAACTGCGGCCACAGGCACCAAAAATTTGGCTTATTTACCCCACAAGGTTGTTTTTGAAAAAAACTGCACATAACTGAGAGGAGGTACGTACGTATACCCATCAATTAATACACCAATCAAAATTACTTTCATTTCAAGAGGCTCATCATGATAACGACTGGCTGCTTTCAACGCTTGGCTGCGCATGACGGGCTTTTTGTCATGCGTTACATGGTTACTTGCATGCTCCCATAGGACCTTAAAGTCAGTTTATACTAATTTACATAGACTCCAACGCATTCCTTCCCCACGAAGGAAGGAACGCGTGACGAGCCCTAAGAGCGTCCACCTGGGGGCTAACTACTTTCATGGTTCCTAAAGAATTACCGTCCGTCACTGCAAAAACCAAGGATGAACTAGACCGCGACTACCGGGCAAATAACAAGTCCACCGACTAATACGAGCGACAGAAAGTACTTCAGAGTACACAACTGAGACACGAACTTTTGCCGCGCGAACAAGGTAAGTTTGTTCTCTATGTCGTCTCGATAAACAAGAAACAAGACTTTGTTGCCTCTGTTAGCTGTTTTGTTGGCCCTAACATGGAGAACGCTATCTCTCAGTTGCCAAAATAAAAGTGTCGATTACTTCTGAAGGTTTTCTTGCTACAATACAAGGAAACTTGATCGTAAGCTCTAACCTATTTATAATCAGAACAGAAAGTACTAAAACCTCTCGAATGACGAGTTCCTCGTTGACTCATCAACATAAAACAGTGTGGACATCACGCTGCCCCAGAAAATGAAGTGTATCTTTTACTGCCAACTAGGAGTAATCGTTCGTCTTAGTTGTGTGGCTGCAGTTGGATGGGGAATGTTATTATTGCTTTGTGTTTCAATGTGCATGAGGTCTTGATTTCTACATGCAGTGTTTAAAATAATAAGTCAATATCTTTGGGATATGACCTAACTAATTCTTTGACTCGCAGATTCGGTAAATTCATGTTGTGACCACAAATCTGACCATTTGCCGTCGGCGAGCCCACAACTAGGTATGTGACTTATCTTGTTAGAAGAAACCGTGGTCGTTTTCTGTTGGTGAGCTACACAACTCGGAGCAGTAGGTTTTGTTTGATTCATGCAGCAACAGTTGTTTGTTGTCAAACGCGACCGACCACAAGATTCGTACACAAATAAATGTTAGCTTTTGGAGACTTATAAGTAATAGGGACTCTTGAATCCCAACTCTACAGCTGATTTGAGAAAAGATACATTCCTTAACACCAAAGCCACAACTTAAGTCGCGAATTCCACTTTAATTGTTTTGAAGATAAATGCACGCGCCGCAAATTTAGTGAGTAATTAAAAATCCCACTTCGCTGAGTTTCTTGTTTACTATAATTTTTAAAATCCAGAATTTCATTTCATTCTTACAAGGCCAAAAAAGAATGAAGTAGATTTTCAAGTATTTATAGCCTTGTAATAAAATTATTATAGAGATGCAAACTGCTACCTGAAAAGTACAAACAAATCTGACCGGTTATTCGGCGAGATATCAAAACGTATTATGCTCAAAGCGGAAGTTTCCACAAAGGAATCTAACACCATTACGCTATATTTCGGGGATTCCCCTAGCCACTATTTGCATAATCATGGCAGCCTTTGGACGTCACGCAACCCTCACGTTTCGTGCTTATTCGAACTCTCCACTGGTCCTACTGTTTACAAGTCCCCTTTAGGTCTATTATTTTATTTCATTGTTTCACATGTCATGCCGCTCTCGCAAATTCTGGTAAGAAACGTGACACACTTATGAAAAAATCCACTGCGATCTATTTACTGCTTACTCTGAGAAAGAGATAAAAGTTCCCACAAAGTTTATATGAAAACGGCTTACACTTGACTGCACATAAACTGTAGTTTAGCAAATAAAAATTAACACAGGTCTGATTCGCTGGCATCACGACGACGAAACATTCGTGAATATAAAGTGAAATCAACCACACAATCAGACAAGTGTATGTTACTCATTTATCTTCAAAACGTATTTGGAATAATAAGGACCGGCCATAAAGAAAATCAAAGACGTCTTTACAAGAAAAAGCAGGTTTAACATTCTTGCTTGTGTTCTGTATTTCTAGGAAGAAAAAAGAAAAAAGAAAACGAATCAAAACTTTATTTTTCTTTCCTTAAATCCACATGACAGAAAATGAGGAAATTCAAATATGTTTGTTAACTTGTGTGACTAGATATGCTAGTCACGCGATGTCACAATGAACAAAAACAAGCAGAATCTCTCTCTCTCTTTCTTTTTCTTTATCCTTGCTTGTTCGCGATCAGGCGTTCTTGTTTTTCGCAGCGAAAAACAGAACACCAGATCCATTGCGTGACAAACAAACGTTATCCACAAAAGCTGCCGCACATTCCAAGCTAATTTAATCGCTTAGGGATCGGTCGTGACATTTGCTCAAGGATGAGTTATTTACAGGCCGGCAAAGTGGTGAATAGTGGATAAAATGGATACAATGGTGATGGAATTTTGATAAATTACACAGCGCCGTCCGAAATCGTTAGAAGCTTAAAATCTTGTTGCTACGTAAAACATATTCTTGCTAAGAAATAATTATAAATAAACTGTCGAAATACACAAAATAGCACCTAGAGCCATTTTATTACAAAACAAACTCAAACTAAGCATATGTTGTTTATTGCACAAATTCATATAGATGCTAGAAGTATTCTTCGCAAACGAACAAACTGCAAAATTTCAAATTTAGTCTGGGGGAAAACTGACAAGCGAAAGCGGCAATGACGAACTAGACAAAAAACTGACAGCGTACCACGGTCAATTTTGAAGATAGTTTACAGCGTCATAAAATGTTTGATTTTGGCCAAAACGGCGACAAACTGGTCCAAACATTATCAGGCTGCAATGAAACGCCGAAATTTTATGATACAGTCAACCACACCAGACTGGGCCATGGGACCAAGGGTATCTACTTGTGACGTCACTTATACAGATCCCGAAACATACATCTTTTAACACACATCGAGAATTAAATACTGTTTATAGAGTCAGCCTCACGTTAAATTGAAATGAATGAGAAAGCAAAGCTAGGTCTTGTTTAAAAAAGAGTTAAAAATCACGGCGAAAGGTACATCTTATGGTGCCACCCGGTTCATGTCAAATTTTGTTTGAGAAAGAGTGGCAAGAATAATCGAGGCTCTTTGACAGACTGAATAAAAACATTTCGTGTCAATAGTTCGTCTTTCGATTTCTCAATTTTTTCATATTTATTTCAAACTCACCCACTTGCTGTAGTAATCAAAACCGCTCATCATGTTTTGTAGGCCGGTATTTAGATTTTTTCCCAGCTCCAGTCTCTCCCAGCGCTGCTCCTTTCTTCTCCCACAACTTGAACAACACCACTGTAATTATTCCACCGATCACTGCACCAAACATTGCATTTTGCCAAAATTTGTCACTAGGAATCATTCTTTCAGTTTGTCCGGATCACAAACAGATCACACAGCACAGGGTTAAAGAAATTTGTAGCGAATCCTCGTATATATGTACATATTATTACGTTTTATTTCTTAATTTCCGGTTTGCAGTTGGCCATTTAATTCCTGGTTTGTCGTTGCCCAATTGCTATTGGCTAATTTTACAGACATATCTAAAATGAACTTCATAATTGCCATGTTGCTAAGAAGCAAGGGGATATTATACTTCTAGAAAGTTTGCATTTAATTAAATCAACAGAATAAATTCTCTCTGCAAAACAAATAATTTTCATTTTCATTTATTACCGATCAAAACGTTCACCGTTAATTAACGGTGAAGTATTATCTCATGGCACCAGACGATGACACTTAGCTTGAAGACTTGAAGACAAAGTTTGCTTTTCCTTATTTGTAGTTTACTAAGAGCTGGAAGACTTTTATAAAGAGGCTAAAGATTGACACCTAAACAGATCGGACAGACCTGAACAGATTCAGTGTTAGAAGAAACGAAGCAACAGATGTTTTGAGGAGGAACTGCATGATCGCACTAACCTGCCTAGCAGACGGTAAACGGGGGAGGGGGAGGCAAAGCGCGCTACCCCTTCCCCGTTTACGCCTGCCACGCAGGCTATCGCACAAGCACAACAAACACTCATCAAGACAGACCGCAGAAAATTCTAAGTAACGGCTTGCCGAGCCGTGGAACCAAACTTTACTCAAACTTAATTCGAGTTAAAAAGACGAATGGAGACGCGAAGTTTACATTTCCGCGACAAACGACGTCAAACTGGAATCGAATGGCTGATAACTGACTTGCTTTATAGTTGACGCGACGTGTTAGTGAAGTTACTTCTTGTTTCTGAACTGTTCTTATTATACAGCATTATAGGGCTTAATTCTTATGAGGGAAAAAGATTTTCAATCGCAGGTTTCGCAATTTATAAGCTTCTAATCATAGATGCAAATTGAACGCCATCGAGTCACACGCGTGTAAAAAGGCTGTAAGCCAAACTGCTGCCTGTGAAGCGTCCGATTAGTCGGCGAGATATCGAAACCATTATGTTCAAGGCGGAAGACAAATGAAAAGCAACACCACTGTCATATTTCGGGGATTCCCCTGACTGACTTGATTTGCATAATGACAGACCGTCACGTGATCCTTGCGTGTCTTGCTGACTCGAACCCTCCGCACGTCCTACTGTTTACAAGGTCTTGAAATTTTATTTCACTGTCTTACATAACTGCACAAAACAGTAGTTTCACTATTAAAAATTACCACAGCTCTGATTCGTTTGCGTCACGACGACAAAACATTCTTGTTTACACCAGCTGTGTTTCCATCATAGAAAACGACATTTACAATCAATCAATTATATGCTACTCATCGCTACAAGAACAGTCCAGAGAAAGAGTTATGATATCTTGCAAGGCAAACTATCATTTACAACTCTCATTTCCGCATCTGTCATTTGTACATCTGACTACTCTTCAAAACGTATTGCGCATCATAAAGAAAATCACAGACGTCCTCAGAAGAAAAAGCAGGTTGCAAATTCTTGCTTGAGTTCTGTATTTCTAGAAAGCAAAAAAATAAAACTAATCAAATCTGTTTTTCTTCGTTATTTTTATTATGTCTGTTAACCTGTGTGACTGGATATCGTTAGTCACGCGATATCTCAAAGAACAAAACATGGACGATAGTTCTCTTTTCCTGTCTCTTTATCCTTCCAATTTTTGTCGGCCTTTGCTCTGGATGGTAATGGTGGATAGAATCTTAGAATTTTGAAACTGATAACACAGTGCCGTCCGAAATTTTTCGAGGCTCAAAATGGTCCTGCTAGGAAAACTATATTCCTGCTCTGAATAAATTCTAAAAAACTGTTGAAATGCATGAAATAGCACCTAGGGCAATTCCGGATTTATTTACAAACGCAAACTGGTTGCTGCACCAATTTATATATACTTGTTAGAAGTATTCTACGCAAGCGAAATATATGCAAAATTTAGCCTAGGGGGTGACTGACATGTGAAAGCATCCGGAAACGAAGACAAACTTCATAAGACGGGATTTCGCTTGTGAGTGAGTGTTCTTGTTTTGCCGGCGATCCCGAGCGTGACGCGAGTGACGTAATGGACTTCGAAGTCCGTCGCGGCTTCACCCTAGCGAGAATAAAATGGCTGTTCGGCCACCAAAATTGACTCGCTGACAAATCCTGCCAGGTACACAGGCTAAAAAAACTAATAATGTTCTACGGTCAAATTTTGTTTGATATTGACCAAAACTGCCACAAAGTGGTCCAAAAATTATCAGGCTGAAATGAAAAGTCCGAAATTTTATTGTACAGTCAGAGCCTAACCTAACCAGACTGAAGTGTGTGACAAGGTTTATTTACTTGTTCGCCGTACTGGTCCCGCAACGTGGAGCGAGGGACTCGAAACAACATTTGTTTAAAACCACATCGTATATATTGTTAATTGAATGAGCCGAGCGTTAAATCGGAACGAAAGGGAAAGCAAAGCTGGTTCTTGTTTAAGAAAGAATAAAAAATAACGGAGAAAGTAAAATCTCACGATGCCGCGAGGATTCAAGTCAAATTCGAGGGACACGCAGCGCTCACACGCAGGATAGTCAAGTTCGACAAATCGAGCCTATTTAAAACTTTTACGGTCAATAATCCACATTTTGAATTTTTTCAAATTAATTTCAAACTCACCCTCTTGCTACAGTTATCGATCCCGCTCATCATGCTCCATTGGCGACTTCCTAGCCTTTTTCCCAGCCACAAGCTTTCCCAGCGCAGCTCCTTTCTTCTCCCACACCTTGAACAACACCACTGCAATTATTCCACCGATCACTGCACCAAACATTACACCTTCCCAAAATTCGTGAGAGGAAAACATTCTTTTAGTTTGTCCAGATCAAGCCCAAATCACACCGCACACTGTGAAAAACGCAATTTCTCTTACTACCTCTGCTTCTTCACAATATATGTATAACAAATAATTGAGGTAGAGCAGAAGTAGCCAATAGCAAACCAGGCGTTTTCACTCCCCCAGTTTTACTAGCCAATACATGTAGGCTTCGCCAACATAATTTCCGGGTCTAACTACTCCAGGAATTTTAAGAGTTCAGCCGACCACAGAAGAAGACCACAAACAAAAACCGTTCGTATCTGCGTGCGGATAACAATTCACTTGCCAATATACGATCACCTCTGCCCTGCTTCCAGCGACAACAGAAGCCCTGTAACATACCACGGACATGACTGGCTGGGACTCTTCTCACTCAATGTAATTATGTATAACAAAGTTTATAAACCGTAGCAGTCGTCATTCAGCGATACTTCTTAACTATCAATCAATAAACAGAAAGTAACTATGAAACTTTAGTTCCGACTGGCGAAGGACATTACTTGCTTTACTGAGCACTTACCTTGATACGTTAGTGCGCAGATTAGCAAGGTCCAGTTCAGAATGACTTCATCTTCATTGTCCGGACAAAAAATCTTATTGAGTAGGAATTAAAGGCATACCTTTGATGCGTGAGTTTATAGTACTGACTTTTTACTCGAGTTATGGGAAAAGTATGATTATCATAATAAAAAACCGGTATTGACGCTGATTAAAAATTATTATCGTAACAGGTAACAAGTTTCGGTCACTTCAGTGACCTTCACCACTCGCCACAGTATTTTATCACGAGACTGTGGTGGTTCACAGCGTATGTCTAAAATTAACGACATTAACTGCTATCTTTAGTAAACATCACAAGATCTATCTCTATGTCGGTATGTCACAAACACGGCATGATTTCAAAAGCCATGACAGAACTCTTCAGAGTGAGGAACTTTTCAGGCAAACATGATACAAGGAAAACAATAAGTTTCGCAAACAAGAACATGACAGTACAACAAACCCATTGTAGAATAATTTGCCAACACCTTGCTAATAAGTGAATCCCTCACCATGACAACGAAACACTTCGTCCATTTGACAAAGCAATATGAAAAATATGTTTGGATTAAATTACAACAAATGTTTGGCTTTCACAAAGTGCTGCGTACATTTTCAAGAAAAGGAATCCACTTGTTTTCCGTGAATGGCTTTGTTGGTAAAAATATCTAGAGTTGTCACAAGTTGGCATTTGATAATCCTTCGCTTATTCATCTCCCTCGAGCGACGAAGTTGCGAGCGACTGACAACAAAACCAACGAGCCAGGGAAAAATTAGTAAAAAGGACTTAAAGAAAGTCTAGTGACAGACGTAACAATCTTGATTCAAATAACTGATTCATTTTGAAGAAGCAAAACACCCTGTAATATATAAAATAACCACGTTCTCATATGAAATAAAAAAAAAACTCTGCAACCACAACACTGCTCACGGCGTAATGCGGATTACACTTCACCTTTTAAGCCATTGTCAACATTTCAATTCTCCTTAATGTTCTCCGCATACTCCTTAGAGCACAAGTTAGGAGAATATATATAGATTGTCAAAGCACCCGATTTTTTCCACTAGTTGCGAAAAAACCGTGAGAAAAAGCTGTTTTCACAGAGTAGATACATGTAAGCGAATTGCATTCGAGTCTAAGTCGTCCAACACGAAGACAAACACCACCATAAGTATTTCAAATACTGATCAGTATTTTTTTCTCATTACAATGTTAATACATTGTCAAACAAACAGGTGAAGAGAATAAAGAAATTCATCAACTTGGCACATTGTCTCGATGTACTTCAATGTTCTCCCCACTAATATTAGGATATTAGTATGGCAAATAGCAGAGAGAATTCAATATTTCACTTACCTTGCAGTAGCTGTTGTGTCCTTCTTTGCAGGTCGTTAAATTTACTGAGCACAATTTGCCAGTGTCTGTAACATTTGTAAACTTCCTGCCACAAGGAATCATCCTGCAGATTATAACTTCGAGTAACAACAGCATTGGTAAGCATTGCCAGTTTTTCATGATCTTCAAGTAGTCTGTTAGCTTTGTCCTGGGTTTTGCTGTGTTTAGAAACATTCCCCCCATCAAACTCTGCTTCAAGACGCTCAACAAAATGTTCACATGGCCAAGGTTTGTCGTCTTTTTGCACGATCTTTCTCAGTTCAGAACACAGCCTTTTGCTTGTTGACTTCAGCTTACGGTATTTAGCAGGTAATGTAAACTCTGCATTTTCAGCGAAGGATCAAGCCAGGCTTCTTTCCCCGCTTCGAAAACTCGTTTGTCTGATTTAGACTAGTGATCCAGCTTACCCAGCACAGAGGACTGGCCTGGTCTCCCTGTGACACTTTGCGGCTTACCCAATCCATCATTGAGTGTTGACTGCTTCATATTATCGACTTGTAATTTCCTTCCTTGGGATTCTCCACAACACTCGGTAGATTCGTTCACATTATCATTCTTCTCAGAGACTCGTGAATCTTTCTCTGACAACAAAGCAATTTGTAAATCATGATGTGATTCCAGTTCAGAATGAGTTATTGTGTTGCTGTCCTCTTCTTCAAGATTTAAATTCTCAGCTGCTGCCAACCTCCGTGTGGCCTTGTCAGTGGGTCCTGCTTCAGTCCTTGAAGAAATATGTCCTGAAAAACATAGTTAAACTTCACATTAAATACCCAGGGGATACTCTACAAACTGTTATACAGGTAAGCTCTGCACCGAGGTTCAACCCGTTACCCTTTTGTAAACCATTTTGAAAGAAAAAGCACCCCTTTTGCATACCTTTAATTAAAAAGGTATCCCTTTCACATGCTTTCATAACCAGCCTATATTATGAACAAGTTGTCAAAAAAAGGAAATCTTGTCATTTTCATGTAATATATCAAATGATCCAGCTGTAAAGTGCATCTATTTGTATATATTTTTATTAAAGACCCTTTTAAATACGTAAATGACAGATTCCACTACCCTGCCATAAACCTCAACTTATGAAATCCCTAGCCTTTAATTTACCAAAAACCTGATAAAGGAACCCCTTTTGGGTGGAGCCTCCCCATATCAGAAATAGTTGCAGGTTTACTTTCTTCTTTTCGTGGGAGAGCTGAGTCTTTCTAAGTCATCTCTTGAGAGGTCTATTGAATATTAACGAGGAAAGCGCATGAGGGGCGTCCCTGAGAAATTTCATGCAGACTCTTTCTCGACATTTGTTCCTTCAATGGACCTCTCAAGAGGCAACTGGGAACAAGTCAGGTAGAAGAACATGTTATATGAAACTTGCAAAAGAATCTTTGGTATTGGTTAATGACAAGTTAATTGTCGCAGAGACAATCTGTTATTATTTAATTATATAAGGCTTAACTATTCATAAATTATCTCATTCTTGTCCATCATCAACCACCACTATGTTAAACCTCCATTCCACTTTGCTAAAATACAAACTAGGAATATTCTCTGCTTAATCAAGAGCCAACATTCAAAAAGCCATTTGGAACTTGCTAATTAAGACTGTCCCGCCATGGGAAGCGGAGGTTTTCTCGTGGAACTACTTGTAGCTGTATAACAATTTGGGTTTTTGTTAGTCTGACCGTAATGCAGACCAGCAGTGACCATTCTCCTTATTATAGAAACAATGCACAATACAGAAGAACCTAACAGAAAATAAACAAGAATTCTACCAGGAAAAAGCGAATCCTTCGCTTCATGGTTGGAAACTCCCACCCCATGCTGACCTTGTGCTCCCTTCCCAAACAACCATGACATTACCTTGCTTTCTGGACACGGCTTTTGAATCAGTTCCATTCTTTTTACCATTGTTCAAAATACTGTCTAGATACATCTTAGCAGACCCCTGTGAGCTTGTGGGTCGCATGATGGATTTTGCTGAGGAGGGTCTCCCATATGATGTACTGTACGTGCTCTTTATGGCAGGCTTCTGTGTCACAGATTTTCTGATGGGTGCAGACTGTTTAGGCTGAGGTTTGGAAGCCTTTGGAAGAGTTTGCTTTGCTGTACGTTGCATTGGTTGTTTCTGGGGATGCTCTGAAAAGTTAATAAGCAAGAAACTTGAACCTCAAGGTGTCTCTCCATGCAAGAGCATACAGGGGAATTATAAGTTGTTAAGGAGGCCATCTAAATGCTGATGTAGATCTCTGATGGACTAGCAACTCATTCGAGAGTAACAGCAAGACTTCTAGCTTACTTTAACAAAAACATTGCCACAAAGGTGCAATCACTACGGTAAATGCCATAGCATGCACTATTGAGTTATGGATGCATGTGGGAGGTTGCTAAGCACGAAAGAAGCGTAAGAGTTGCACGAGGCTATCGCCTCGTGCAACTCTAGCTTCTTGAGTGCTTAGCAAACCTCCCAAGTGCATCCATAACTCAATAGTGCATGCTATGGCATTTACCATTTGTTTTATAACATAACATTGAGACATTGGAACAAGAGAAGTTCTTTTATTGAGCTACATCACAAAAAAATGTTCGTGTAGTCTTACATGACAAGAGAAAACAAGCACATGAAAATTCATGACAAGTGACTGCACACCAGTAACTCGATAAAGTTTCATCTTCAGACAGTTTCGCATTTCTGGCAGATGGACGTCGGTCATTACTTTGGAAACAATGTCTGTCAAAAGATTTGCTTTGTAAACATTAGCACACACGTCAACAGCGTACACCCATGGGCAAATAGTAGACGTTAAATTAACCAATCAGAGTGCGCGCTTTGCTTTAGTTATGTTATAAAATAATTTTAAAGTTTTCCAGGACTCTTACACATCAAAATCCTTATATCAGTAAGTTGCTAAGATCCTAGACTATGTATAGTCCCTGTTTTCCATTAATGCATTGAGCAACTAGAACAAAAATAAATTAACGGAAAGAAATGTCTGCATAAACCCTCCAGGTGACGCACATCTTCACCATTTTCTCCTCATTATGTATTTTTTCACATTCTCATTGTTCACAAAGAACCTTCCAAAAAGGACTACCATCCTAACTGTAATCTTTGTGTACACAGTTGTACATGTATTTACTGGTGGTTACAGGGAGAGGCTTTCTGGATATCTTCTTCTTCTGGTCTACTTTGGAAGTAGCTTCATCAATCTTTGAAATAAATTGGAAACCCCAGATTTAAGGTTACTGGAATTTTAGGTAAGAAAGTGACTTACTTGCGAGTTGCCTGAATGGTATCACAGTTACATTTCATTCAGACTAAAAAAAAGTCCAATAAGTTTCAACAATATAGAGGTCAATTCTGGCATTGGTACTGTTATTTATACATAGCTTTGTCTGTATGTGCCTTGCTTTTTGTGCCTTGGCTAACAAACTTTCAAGTGCTGCTAAATCTTGCTTCTCAGTTTCCTTTGCTGCAACAAAAGCAACTAGTTAAGTACCGTTTAAAAAGGCAATATAGGCATAGTAAGATCTGAAACTCATTCAAGAGTTCAATACCAATTTTGGATCTAGCCTCTGAAACAGACATTCTGGGCTTTCACAATAATGTGTTGAAACCATGAATTTCACTGAGCCAACACTTAATTAAAAGCAATTCTTGATAATACTGTAAACCTTTGACTTTAGTTTGGTGGAGAGAATCAAAGAAGGACTCATCTCAGATGCCAATATAGTAGTATCATCTCTCAAAGTGTAAACTAATTGCTAAACAAAACACCTTAAATTCAGTCCTCACTTTTGATTTTAACTTCTGTGTCTCCTGTAATGAGTCCTCCACCCTGCATAGATTGTGACTGTCCAGTGCCACTTGCGCTTTGTTCATTTTCTTTATCCATTTTAGATATCAGTGGCCTTTATGCAGCACAAAAAAGTCAAAAAAGAAAGCACATTGTTTGGGAATTAGAAAAAGTTGATTTAACATGACAAGGGGAAATGAAAAAGTGTTAAAGAGAGGCTTTCAAAGCTCCAAGGGGGCAGGGAGGGAAGGAGGGAGGGCTCTCAAAACAAACTGAGTTTACAGGCAGCCTTGCTTTTTCCTCATCCAGCAATAACACTATCCAGCTGCATACATTGTACATACATACAGTCTCAGTAATTTCTACAATGATGTCTATTGACCTTCCACGCCTATTAAAAATGCAAACGCATTTATATCTTTTTAAAATTATACTCAAGACAATTCACCATAACAGCAGTAAACATCCCACAACATCAGGGCTGTCATTAAGTTTTGAGATGCCTGTACCCTTCTTCTCCACATCCATAGCAAATTTGTTGCTTTGTGGGTGTATTCTTTCAACAACACGCAATTTCACCCATATCATCAAGAGAAAATCAAACCTAGTCAGCTGTAACAGGCGTTACAGGTTGCAGCCCTTAATGACAGCTCTGAACATCATTACCAGGGTCTGTCTTCTTCCCATCCCTAAAAGTGAGCAGGAGCACCCAAAAGTGTAGCAGCTCTTGTGGGCTTCTAATTCTATTTGTCATCAAAGTGTAGCATCTTTCATTGTTTTGGGGTAAGGGCACTGTTTCTGTTCTTTGTTCTGTTGTAACATTGCCTTGTCTGACGTGCACTGTTAATGAGAGTAATGTTATGCTTATCTATCACAGAAGTAATCAGCAAGAAACAGTATCAAACGGTATTGTGCCATTCACATGAGACCCAGAGCACCAGGAGATGAGATAAAGAGACCCTGAGACCAAGGTTGTACATCCTACATGTTTTGAATGTATTTTGAATGTCTCTACAAAATTGCGTGGTCAGCAGATTGTGCAGGTTTTCCTTACAGAGAGTAGTGGGAAGGGGTTGAAGTTAGTTTTCACTTGCAACAGACTTGAAGTTGGAGTCATAAGAGAGCTTAAGACCTAGAGAAAATTGAAAATTGGAGTTGTAAGCAGAGTCACAAGCTCAATGGAATCAGAGTTTGAAGAATCAGAATGTTACCATTTCTTACGACTCTGTTTACGACTCTGTCACTTATGATCCACTGAAAACTAGGTTGTTGGAATCACAAGCAGAAGAGGAAGAACCAACCAAAAACAAGGCCCAGAATTGAAAATTGTGATTGGTTTATTCTTTCACTTCTGCTTCTGACTCCGACAGTATAGTTTTCGCTAGATCATAAGTAGCAGAGTCATAAGCAGAATGGGTGTTCAGCTTCCAATTCCGTCTGTCTAATTTTCACTGGACCATTTCGCTCTACGCTTCTCATTACCACTCCAACTACGAGTCTATTGCTAGTGAAAACAGGACTTTAACAATAAGTTTCCTTGCTACAAGGGAAGTGAGGCAGCAACTGTCACAGCAACAATTGCCATATTTTTGGTCAAAACAGTGCTTAATTAGTAACATTGCTTGTACACCAAATGCTCCCAGGACAACAAAATGCAGATATCAAGGGACGTCTCTTAGTTGCTTTTCAGACATCACACACTAATTTTTGTCCTCATCACGTGTCACCCATAAACCCTTTGTCACCTTTTGACGTCTTAGGATGCAAATCCAAATGGCTGTGCACATTTGTTTTGTCGAGTCAAGTTATTTCCTCTTAAGCTGAGACCATTATTGTTTGCCTCCATAAGCATTGATAAGGTAAATTTCTAATTTACATGAAGATTTCCCGAAACAAATCAACGTACCATGGTTTTAGCAGATTTCGACATTGCTGAACACAACATTCAGTTTCCTTTCGTCTCTGCAAGCAGAGCTTGTGTGCCTTTGTTATTTGCTCATCAAGGCTTATTAAGAATAAATGAAATACAGTTAAGGTTCATTAAATCAGAAAACT
>Ga0126338_10000820_pt1 | contig 18272 bp, 9 predicted proteins | sample OrbCmetagenome_2_FD_92529 | JGI IMG/M metagenome (GOLD analysis project Ga0126338, IMG submission 92529) | Coral microbial communities from Petempiche,Puerto Morelos, Mexico - Orbicella C C metagenome | ecosystem: Host-associated > Invertebrates > Cnidaria > Coral | place: Petempiche,Puerto... | reverse complement strand
TAGGGGACGTAGTTCCCGGTGTGGTGGTCTATCTCTCATCTGATGGTTAAATGCTCGGAGATATTAGCTGCATAAGCTACTCTGAAATCCGAGGGTAAATAAAGTGATGTATGTATGTATGTAGTTGAAAATACGACGCGCAGCGGAGTAGTTTTGACGAAATTCAAGGAGTTTGGATAGCCGATGAAACACTGTCTCGAGTGTTTGACATATCTTCTCAATCGAAACAAAAACTAAGTAAACGGAGATGCACAATCGTCAAAATCTATGCTAATTAAGACCGGGTATCCAAACCTCCCTCACAGTTGTGATTTTCATTTTTAACTTGATGAATTATTAATGAGTTTGAGAAGGTCTGAGCAAGGCCAGCGGTTAACTCTGTAGCATGAGTTATCAGCTATTCTCCTAGGTGAAACAACTCCCCCTGGATGACATGCTAGTCCATCGCAGGTCAACTCGGTGTAGTCTGTCACCTTACCCTTACAATTTGCAGGTACCAAGTTCTACTCTTAGGTGAAGAGAGCCAATGTGAGATAAAGTACCTTGCCTAAGAACGGCCAAGGTTGAACCGTGCCCGTTCGAAATCGGGACTTTAATGCACTAAACATATCGCCATAGCGCTTCCCAACAGAAAACAGACTTTCGCCATTTCTCGCCGTATGAGTAGTTTTACGCATGCAAGTATACAAGCCCAAAGCATCAACGCACTATCACAACAACCTTTTTGTTTTTCCTTAGTGAAGGAACATGACCGAAAACTCCCTGTATATCTCATTCACAAACCCTGTTTCGCTGGCTGGCTCCGCTTTCCACAGACTAGTGGTGTTGATGTAATTATTTTTGCAGATTAGGTTAGCTACCTACCAAAGTGCGGTTACATTGCCTTTACGTTACCTAAGTGTTGATATAACGAAACTCCTCCACATAAGATTAGCGAAAGTCTTATCACGTTATATAAATTACAATATTTTGCAGCAATTAAGTGTATAATGAAGGCGTGTAATAAATTTTCACTAATTTACCATCATTTTTATTTACCAAACGTGAAAAAACGACAATCGGCAGTCGCAATGAAACACGTACATTCCGAACATCTAGGATGTTCTTTCATTTCCAGAATTCGTTGGCGAAGCTTGTTTATTTCTAAAAAATTATTTGCTCAGTTTAATCTTATTGGATTTTTTAACTGAACAGTGATGCAGCAGGATTGCATTTTAAGGAGCTGGCAAAGATTAAATTTTGGTCCTTGAGAAAAACAGTCAATCTCTTTCGCCAGTGGACGTAGAAAACCTCTGAAAACAAATACGAGTGGTCCTCCACACGAATTTGAGGCGAATCTTGAATTGTCCACGGGTCAGATATTTCAATCGTGTATCAAAAACGCGATCAACAAGCTAATTTGTTGCGTGGATGGTACAAAATTAATTTTAGTACTTACCTTCGGTAGCTTGCAGCAATTAAGTGCTTTGCAGTATTTTATATCAGTATCATCAGTAAACAGCTTCGGGTCCGATCTGAAAACAAAGCAGAAATCACCTTCAACACCTTTAAACGTCGACACGAACGCTAAATACACAAGGAAAAGTCTCTTCTTTAAATAACAAACACATGGATGTGTCCAATGGCAAGAAAACACAAACAATTTACCCAAACGATGATGATTTTCTTGCAAAGCAAAGAGAACAGTACGTGATGCTTGATGAATTGACTTTGATCTTACCGCCAAGTCCCATCAAGCATCAGGGGCAGACTTTTGATTAGCGAGTTATTTTTGAAGGTAAGATGCAAACGTCAGTGTTACTTAGTGCTATCACACTCAATGGACGGGTTGCTATAGTCCTTTGCAGATCACGCCTTGGCATGACGTTAACCACGATCGCGTCTACAAAATATTGAACAACAACACATCCGCTATTGTGTTTGCGAGAGAACAACGAAGCAGCTGGGAGCAATGAGACCGGCTATATTCGCAAGATACATCTAACAATTATTCGCGTGTTGGATATGAGTTGGCTATAATCATCAACAAGCACGAGTAGAATAATAATAATTATTTTTTTTTTAACGCCCCCCCCGCTCCCCCAAAGATCGACAACTAAACTAAACTAAAATAAAATAACAACGCCCAAAAAAATTACGCGTACGCTTACAATATTTGTAGAGCATGGTATACCAGGGGTATAATGGCTCACATATCTTGTATTCCATTATCCACTGATCCAGTTTTTAATAACACTTGTTAGCTATGCCTATAATTAGTAAGCGAAGAGCTGGGATAAATTTGGTGGACTTTCAAAGTATAAACAACAGTACCTTAAAACCATTTTGTTTACTTTCAAGATGAAGCAGAAATAACTACGTGGTTTGAATACTGAGCGGATCAAAATTGTGAATAACCTCTGATAACAACCGACAGTAATATTTCAGTTTGACATCCATGCATGCAACAAATAAGTAGGTTATTGACCGTGACGTGCGTGATATTTCCCCCTCTTGTTTCCAATTATGCGAAATATATCGAGCAGCGTCGTTCCAGGGCAACAACCCTTACATATTTTTACGGCTTTTGCGCAATTTCACGAGTGCGCAAGGTGAATAACACGCCAACATTGAATATAAACAGAAACCCATGGCAAAGATTATTATTGACGAACAGAAAATGTGGCTGGATGCACCTGCGTGGGAGTTTGTTGGCATCACATCGTATTTATTGTCCTGGAATGAATTAAGCCAACAAATGACTGAACATAAGTGACTAATGACCATAAATATCCTGCATGTTTCTTAATATTTTTAAAGTGCTATCTGTTTCAGTGAGAAGAGGTGAAGTGACAAGAATAGTTCTTTCATAAAGTTTCCGGTTGGAGAGGACAGAGTGAAAAATCAAATCCACAGGGGACGCAGGGATTATCCATGCTCCACAATAACAAGCCACTCCAAATTGTCGTTTATTTAAAATATAAACATCGGCTGTCTATCCTATCTTTACGCCTTTGGAATCAAAATAACACTAAATTACTGCTGATAACTTATCGGTAAAAAACTGGCTGGCACGCGCTTGGAGTTTTAAGAATAACAAAAAGAATAACGACTCACGCATTGTTAACATGTTTTGACTTCCGCCAAAGTTAGAGCACCCTTAACCTTATAAAGTTGTATGCAATTTACCTGACACTACATAAACTTTGTCTGGAGGCAACAGAGATATTGTCTTCTTCTGCCATCACTGCAAGATTCTCAATACACTGAAACAAAAACATCACAAATGCAAATGAAACAAATGCTAGCGAAGTTTAAACACACGCGTGTGCTTGCAGTTATGCAATTCCTTAAAAGCGGTTTTTCACAATGTCCAGCATTATGAGGGTTCTACCTGGTGACAGATGACTTCCCTTATTTCTACCTCAGGGTCGAATTTATGATTTATCAAAGGGACCCTGCCATTAAGTTATACTACATCAACATTACCTCCCTGAAATCGAAAACGTCAGAAAGAAAAACAAAATTATTATATACACATAATATATAAACAACAGCAAAAGTGAAAGTTAAGTTCTCACAGTTTTTCCCTACCTCCATAGTTTTAGCGCGAAACGGGAGAAACCTACTACAAAAAGAGATTTGACTGAACAGAGCAGTAAAGTGACATACCCGTCAACTTCCTGTTGAAACAACGCTTAGCCAATGATAGTTCAGAAAATAAAATTTATTCACGGAAGCTGGTACACGTTTAAAATCTGTTGACATATTAAAATCCAGCTGCCTTCACCTGTTACACCGGAAGATGTTCTTGGTAACGCAACCTTTTATTCGAGCTCTTAGTAACAAAGAGGAAATAATCACCGTTCGCTGCTTATTGTGCCGTTCAACCAACCACCAAATCACTTTAGATTGCCTAAGCCACTCCAAACAAGTTGGACACGACGAAAAAAATTTGAACTTTGTTAATTTGCAAAAAAAAAGAGAAACCAAAAAAATAGTCACAGAGCGGTGCGTGAATGTAAATTCCCTAACAACAACCGCTTCGCTAAACATCGAAAGAAAGGCGAATCATTTTATTCGTCAAATAGATCACAAAACAAAATACTAAAAATAGGAAAAATGTTAGTAACTTGTGTTGGTTTCTGACCGAGTTTTTCTATGTTATACATCCCACATCCTAACAGAGACAACAGAGGAAGTGATGGCCACGTTTTAGTGAGTGGGCGGTCTTGAAAATTGGCCGACTTTCTCCGACCGGGTTGAATAAATAACTGCACCATGTGAAAGAAATTTCTTGTTCTCAGTTTATCTGATTGTTTCAGGTAAGCGAACAGAACGCTGCAATCAAGTATTCCTCGTTTTACATGTTCATCCCGCAAGTAAATCGAATTGTCGCTATGCAAATTTCAAGTCTTTCAAAGAAATGAATAGATTAAAAAGGTTAAAATCCGCAAATACAAGCTTAAATATTCAACTCTATACGCTAGATTATTACACATGGTTCCGAATCGTCTTCTAAATGACTCATTAAATGCTGGATTAAAATAACGTCGACCACACAGATGTCTAGTCAGAGATATAAATACAAACTATGATAAAAAAGAAAAATGACATTTAACATATTCTAATGTAAATCTCACTAGCTTCGCTAATATCACTCGAAATACCTGTGTTTTCACGGACTTGAGCTGCGATATTTTCTGCTAACAAGTAGACACCATCTTCTGGCTGTCTGCCCACAGATCGTGCACAGTGCGAATATCATGTGAAACATTAGTGAACCCACTAACAGATGATCTCACGAGCCACATTTCTTGTTTCTTGCTTACGATTTGACATCACCCCGGCGACTAACTCTTAAGTGGCGATCGTCACGGCAAAATGAGATCTATTTGTTAGAGGTTTTTCTAAATACAGTCTTACCTTCAATAGCGATAGAATAAAATCTGAGACAAAAAAATCTATCACCTCGTTTAAATTTGTCTTCACTGACTATCCCCATCCCCTGTCAAACGATCTGACGCGCGGAGTCAGAGAGATGGCTTAGCAAACATTTCGCAAGTTTTTCCTAAATATGCAAACTTCAACCGACGCACTGTCAAATCTAACATCTTCCTCTTCATGGTATGAGAGCGAAATTTGTATTTTAAATGAAAAATAATTACCCCAGTACTTAATAGAAAATATTGGCCAATTACAAGAAAATAAGAAAAATTCTGTAAATTATTAACAGCTAACACGATTGCATTACGGTCTCCCTAAATACATTACGGTCTCTCTAAACGTACTACGGTCCCCCTAAATGTTATGGTGTTTAAACAGCACACAAATCTAAAATGATGGTTTTTTCAGGGATTCACTAGATTTCACTTCGTCAACAAACCATTAACTTTGCTTAAAGCTAGGACAGCTTCCGAAGGCCATAAAGCTGATTGCGCTCACTTTTTCTTAAAAATGTTGTCATCAATGATCAATGATTGCGCTTTTTATTAAAAATGTTGTCATCAATGAACATTTAATTAAGATCATCATGTATAAAACTCATCCGAGACAGGTTGAAGAAAGGTTAGAATGTTAGAGAACTTTGTTTTAGATCATCCCTAACGAGTTCTTTTAATTTCGTTCACTGAGATTCCGTTAATCGATTGATTAAAGGACTCCAGACGCGCCTGCCATTGCCAGTTAAGCCACTGGTATATGTTATGGATCACGAGACGGTTCGTTGCTGTTGTTGTTACATGTCGTCTCTATTAACAGTCAGGTCTCTTCGTCCAGCTTGCTAAAGCATAACTTTTGTCTTATGGAAACATCTACACAACAGCCATCCTTGACAACGGGAACGAAAGGTAAAACGAGCTGGGTGAATAGGTTTTCGGATTGACGGATTCGGCTTTAAAAAGCGCTCGGATTGTGGATTTTTGCGATAAATCGAGTGAATTCGCGGATTTTGAAAACACAGTGGATCGTGGATGCGCTGTGAATTTTGGCGCGGATTCCGGATTGTGCGAAATTTGGATCATAGATCTTTCTTCAGCCTTGGTCGGTATGTTAATGAGTTCATCCAAATTATTTCTTTTTTCGAACGAAGCTCATTTAAACTCAGGTGTGAGACTGTTATTGGAATTGTACTGTGTTATAGTCATCAAGCATGTTGCCTTCCTTGCTATTTGTGCGAAATTAACAATGGCATTCACATTTACCAGTTTATCTTTGAGCTTTTGCACTTCTGTTTCCGGATGTGGTTGTGGTTTTGGATTTGAACAAAAATATTGGCGGATCGACGGGTTCGGCGAAAAAAGAGCACGGATCGGCGGATTTGTATACCCCTATTCACCCCCCTCTAAAACAGAACCCAACTCCCACCCCTTGCCCCCTCGCCCCCGCGCCAAGTAACCTCTACCACGACGGCCTTTACCTCCCAATACGTGTAGCAACTATAACACTATGTGCGTCTAGGTAAATACGAGACGGACAAAAATCGCACAAAAGCAGTATTTTCACCGAAAACGCCAGCTATTCGGCCATCGTCGCCACAGAGTCACCTCCTTAGCCAGCGGGGTCTTTGCACAAGGAAAAGTTACCTCTGATCTGGATACACATGATTTAACTGGCTTAATTCTTGGACAATTGAAGATTTTCACTACTCCTCTGGTTTCATTTCCGTGAATATTCACGAATTGATTTCTAACTAAATTCGATTTCCATCACAGCAACTACATACGATCAGAAAGTTTATAACTGGTTTGACCTGGAGCCGGGAGATTTACTGAAAAACTGGCTTACGTGAGAATTTACATTGAGAGAAGTCCTCCATAACAAAACATGTAAAAGCCACTTCTGGCCAGACTTTTTACTTCCGTTTGAATTCGCTTCGTTAAGATCCGTTAAGATTAGGAGGTACTACAACTGCCAGGTTTTAGGCGGAGATCACCCTACTGTGTTTTCGGGAACGAACGCGGCGTCGAGCGAGTGAAAAACTAAGAACGGAACCAATCAAGTCATGTGTATCCAGAGCTATCTTTTCCTCACGTCAAGATCTCGCCGGCTAAGAGGAACAAGAGGCTCTGGGGACGAGGACGCAGCTCACTTTGATAGCTGGTAAATAACTGACAAAGGCAACTTACCTGGCTTATGTCTGAAGTCCAGGCGGCTTTCTCCTGTGCTGACGGCGCCATTAAAGTCACAGTGTAAGGAGGTCCTGGGTCAGGCTTATCACGTGATCGCACGACCAGCTTGAAGGTCAACTCGTCTAAGTCGATCTCCTGGTTTCCTCGGACGCCATATAAAACACTTTCAGCATCCACTACGACACAAATACAGTACACAGGCACTCAGTTCATTGCATCAAGGGAAGTTATAAGGTGAAGCAATATTGTATAATCTTTAACTTGAAAGCTGGGTTAATTTATCAAAGAAACATCAAACACTTTCCGTGCTTATGAAGAGTTTTAGAATAAGCCTATTTGATTCAAGCTGAGTTTCTGTTGAAGCACAGAACCAGCACCAGTTGTCGATGAAGTGATCGCTAAAGAGGATCTTCATTTGATGATCACAGCGTCGATTTTCTCACTGTTATGGCTCGGCACTAGCTAGATGGACGGCTAGTTAGCTTAAGGCTTCAAATTCATGCTGCGTGCTATATTGCTGACTCTGCAAACTTACCGTCTTGAAAGCAATCCTCTACTAACGTTGCATCGGCAAGAGATATGTTGGAACCATTCTAGGATAAGTCAAGAAATACAGACTGAAACACAACATAAGTTAAAGATCTAACCGAAAACATACGTAAAATGTCCGTGACTCGGTAGAAGACCATGAGACTACAAACTACATACTTAGACAAACGGCAAGTTCACGCTCCGAAGGTAACGAAGGAATTGATTCAGTACGGTCACTGTCACCTTTTGGATTCCATATCTGCAAAAATGCTATCATCCACACTGGCTATGTTTAGCCTTAGAAATTGCGGTAGCAAGTTGTGTTCGAACAATTTCGCGATGGTTTCCTTAAGGAAATTGCTCACTACGATTACCACAACAATTGCCACCAAATTAAATTTTCAAATTTTCGCCGCGATTGCAGTAACGCCAAAACATTTGTTAAGGTGTTATCGGGTGGTGTTACATTAAGTAACGTTTCTTGGAACTTATCTCGTAACAGCCAGCGTGCGTAGCTGGCGGCATTTCGAGCGCAAGGGCTTTGTTTCAGCGGGGCCGACGTTTTTTCCGCCCTGGTTTTCACCACCAGAGAAAATGACGAGAGCGGTACAGACGCGAGGGGAGTGGGGAGTAGTGGAATCTCGCCAGCTACGCAGGCTATATAACTATGTAGTGGTCTGCTCATGCGCATTTCCATTTGACTCAGTCATCGACTCGTAAAACAATCTTTGAACTCGGTTGCCGCAAGTTATCGTGATTTGGTCATGTCTCGCAGATTAATATGTGCCTCAGCCTTCTACTTCAGCAAATCATTGTTCCGCTCGCCACTTATAAACCACGATATTTTGCTCATCCTCGTCCAATACTAATTAACTATTTGTTTGTGGAGTCCAGCCGTACCTTGGTAAGGTGAAGGCGGCCACTGGATGATCTTGTGGTAAGAAGAAGGAAGCCGGAGAACAGGAAACATTGACGAACAGATTCTTTCCTTACTTCACATGACTTCAGAGACAAACCACCAAACGTTTTACCTTTACGACTCTCTGTGATCTGAATTAAATTCCCTGAAATAATACAAACGAACACAATTATATTCTTCTCATGTTAATCCCAGATTGCACCAAAAAAGAAAGCTTGGAAGAAACATCACCAAAACAAACATAACTGACCGATCAAAGTGTTTCAAAGTCTCGCGCTAGGTTTACTTGATTCCACATCACAACTGATAAATATCAAACAAACAAACGAATCAATACTGAATAAATAGAAAGTTAGTTACCTTGTCTTATAAAGATCTGATTGACATCCAACAGCATCTCGCAGCCCTCCACTATCTGACGCTCAATAGACAGGTTTTTACGAATGTTCTCTGTCTCACTGACTTCGTCATGCATTACCTAAACTCAGCAAACAAACGAGATTATATTTGCAGCCTAACCCCAGATATAAATCGTATAATGGCTAAGTAACAGCTACACAGCGAGGTCCAGATTTTTGTCCGATGAGTTGGTGAGGGGTGAAAAAGTCGATAGAAACCGAGAACGTTTAATTCAGTGTGTTAGCTTACCTACTGAAAGATATTTAAAAACAACTATTTCAGGAAGGCACGAAAACGCGAACTTGAAACCATTCACAAAGACTGACATATAACGATGGTTAGACGGCTCCTGTGCAACCAGTCAGATTGCTCGGCGTTCACCCGATAGTCGGTCGGTGGGTTATGCTAAAGATTTTATCTCACGACACTGGGACGTGAAAGTACTGCTCGATAACTTTCTCTTGAACGGTCACACACCAAGGGACGTTACATGACAAGAGTTATCAGCACGCGGTGACCTATGCGGAGGGAATCTCGTCACAATCTCCCTGATATTCTACTGACCGAGAAAGAAGCAACGGAAAAATACTTAAAGACTTCCTAGTTCTAGTACTTTTCTGTTTGTCACGTCGCGTTGTATGCGCACGTTGATTGTTTTTGACGGTTATACTCTGTGGGAAAGCTGTCCTCTAAAGAACAATTGTTTACTTTCCGTGTGGAGAGTTTGCTTCCAGGCTAAATGACACGTTACAAAAAGCTGCGAGAATTACTGATCTATTCGTCTTCACCTCAGGGGATGTATTTCTTGTTAAACAAGCAGCTGGACGAAACTCTGTGGAACTCTGTGATCACAAACAGGTCATTTATCAGTCGATCCCAACACAACCACGAAAAGGTATTGTTACGTAAAATTCAGTTAAAATAACGGGACTTTGCTTTGGCAGCCTACATGCAAACAATAACAGTCTCAAGGCAGGTGACATCCCGGGGTGAAACGTGCTTAGCTCACAGAAAAAATATTCACCATTTGCAGGAGTTTGTAAGTCCCTGTCAAAGCTAGACGCTCTAAGAGCGTTTACTCGGGCTTCGTACCGCAAGTAAGCTTATTGAACACAACAAAAACTTTACATTGTGTCTAGATACCCAGCAGCCGGGAATTGTTTTCAGAAAACTACATACCTGGCAGTCTGAAATTATTATAGAATTTCCACGAAATTACTCTTTACTTAGAATAGTAGATCTTTGTTTAGCAATGTCAAGCGATTTCAAGTATTATTTTGCCCTTGTAGTTGAGAAAAATTTTCGAGCTTGGACATACTATAAAATCTCGATGTTTTCACATTTAGTCCACAAAATATAATTTGTTCAGAAATGCCAAGCGACTCTAAATAATGTTTTGGTTTTGTAATGGACGAATTCTCCCAGCCATAATACAAAAATCTTGACTCACGGGCTAGGTTGTTCAAAAAAAACTGGCGACCCGGCGGTGAAAAATTCAAAGATAATCTGATAATCAATTTCCACAAATACTATTGATATTATTTGAAACCCCCTGAGAGTATTTGAGTATTTCGATCTTTGGCTATAAACACCAAGCGATTTTATTCAATGATTTGAGTTTGCAAGTTGTCCGACGAACTTTGTGTGACTCAGGCCTCATTTAAGTGGTGTCGGGTACCCGAGACAACCCTCCCCCGAGTTTCGACCGAGCTGCCTGGCCGAGGTAACTTTTAGCTTATTTCTTTGCAAAATTCAACCAACCGTTTACATTAGGATCGCGAACCCGTCTCGGAGGGCGAGACAACTCAGGTGGGCGAGTCGTCTCGCCTCGGCTGGTAGGGTAACCCTGGCAAGCGGGACAACATTTCTTCATATAAACGCTTTGCCTCGCCCAACCGGGACACCTCTCGGCCTGGCGAGTGTCACGTAATGCCTAGATTTAGGATTTAAAGCAGAGATTCGTATCAAAGAAGTGAAAATTAACTCGGCAAAACTCACTGTGATCGAATGACCGAGGGAAACTCAAAGAAAGAGGGATATTTGCACATTTCATTATTCAATAACGGTTATGAATAATCATGCAGGGTCAACTTTGACTCGGCGTACAGGGACTACGTTTCACTTATAAACGCTCGCTAAAGTTGCCTCGGGGGTAGAGTTGCCTCGGGTACCCGAGACCATATAAATGGGGCCTCAGGGGCACGGTTTTTCAAAAAAACACTATATATACCCAGCAGTCAGAAATCAGTCTTTCCGTTTTTCCACCGAAATGTCCATTCGAACCTGCTGAGCATGTTCGATCTCTGTGTAGAAATACCAATGGATTTCCGAACTGCACTGAATTCACATTGCCTCGGCATGAAAGCACATAACAGACCATAACATGACGAAAATCCGCTACAGTTTGCATGACATTGTTAATACCAAGACCTACTGAGTGATGGCGGATATACTATTCGAAGAATTCGGAATGAATTATTCCGTGGAAATTCTATGATAATTTCAGATTGCCAGGTATCTAGCTTTTTGAAAACACTTCCCGGATGCCGGATAAAACCAACTAAACGAATCAGGATACTTTTTAAGACAAAGAGTTACGCTTAGATAATTACTATTCAAGTTGCTTCGCTGAGTATCCCCTTTATCCAATTGCATGTTGTTTGCCTCATCTACCAAGTTCTGCTTACGATGATTCTTTGATTTCTCAACATCCGTGTTGTTCGTCTCAGCATCATAATTTGTTTTTTGTCCGTGTTTTCGTAGTTTGAACTATGGTAGATGTTTGCCTCATCTACCAAGTTCTGCTTACGATGATTCTTTGATTTCTCAACATCCGTGTTGTTCGTCTCAGCATCATAATTTGTTTTTTGTCCGTGTTTTCGTAGTTTGAACTCGTAAATGGCTCATTTGTGATCTCGTGAGAACGAACATGAAATTTGCTTATCCGGCAGGTTTTCAATTAATATAATTCGTGGGCCATCCCGTTCCGAAAACGATCGACATCTTCTTCGAGTATTTCCCAAACTTTCTTCACAAAACACAGCATTTTGTATATCACATTGCTGTTCATGAAGAGCGAGAGCTGTCGCCTCCGCATTCTTATCCCCAGTTTCCACGCACCACGCTAGGAACGCCTGGGACCATGACCCCCCATTTGGTGACCAAATACGAGGACGACGACGAACGGCTTGCATTTTATGACTTGGGCTTTCCAGCTGAAGCCCGAGTAGAAAATAGAATGCTATTTTTTCTGAAATGTGTGATGTGGAAACGATGATACTGTCTTTGAATAGTATATCCTGGAAAGACTGTACACCAATGGTGATGAGCTGCAACGGGCTTCAGCATAAGACATATTACGTACAAGAAACTGTCACTTGGTCAAATCCCTAAAAGAACAGCCACCATAGCTATTTCCTCTCCTCCGAAACTTCCACTCGCGTTTCTTAATAAACAAAAGGGCGTTTCTGTCGTGGGTCTTTTGGCTGATATCTGCCCTCGGAAACTTTATGTTCTAAACAATTCTTCTGAATGCCGATAAATTTGGCATCCAGAAGCAAAAACAAATACTAGCCTGAAAACGAAGATCGACAGTTCTGAATAAGTCAAACGGGCGAAAGTGGTGCAAGGAAGAGTTTACAAGACGTTAGAATCGATTTTGTTCACTGGACTTATTTATTTACAACAACTTTATTTGCATCAAAAATATATAAATATCTACATGCAAGTAGGGTGCCAAGAGGGAAGAACGCAATCCTCATACAAAGCTGCCCCCTTAATTAAAATATATAAACTACATTTACAACTCTAAAGAATTCTTTTACAAACTTCTGACCCTCCTGAACCGACCTGAACCTGCCCCTGGGTCGAAGCGTTCGGCGTTAACTCAGTAAGTGTTAACCAATCAAGCTTACCGTGGAAAGATCTTCCAGAACGCTCTGCGCATACTCCAACGTATTTCTCTCCACGTGATCATGAGGAGTGAGAGCCAGAAGGTCATGCAAGGTTATAATGTAGGCTGGGACCTGGAACCAAATACAACAATGTTAAACACCGCAAATTCAGTTAGAGGATGGGCCAATATAACTAGGTACTGAACAAATCCAATTAATTGAAAGCATGCCAAAAAAAACATGCGAGAGTATCAAAGGGGTCTAAAGACTGGGTGCTGTGACTCACACCTATCATGTTCACGCAGTACGTACTAGTTTTTCTTCGACTGACGATTGAAATGAGAGCGGGGTCGTTTGACAATTGGTGAAGTTGGCGCCAGTAATTTCCATGAGCATTAGACATGACGATATAACCCTACAGATTTAATGATATGAAAACCATCCGGTCAACGCGTGTGTGGGTGTCGACCCTTCCAGCCTCTTGCATTCTCATTATACTGTTTGCATGTAATTCGTGCCAGTTACCCCACAAAGAGCCTGAAATAATTTACCTGCAATTCTGACGAATCCAAACATAGAAGACAATGGTATGGCCGAGGCAATATTTCTCTACTCCATGTACTTAAAATAAACAACTGGTTGTCTTCTTACCAGCAGCGATTCTTAGCTCTGCCGTGTTCTTTAGAATCAGAGGTTGTCCCACTTTGACGGCGAAACACAGATGTTTATATTTGGTTTTGTTCAATTTAAAATAACTTGGGTATCTAGTTTGAACGCTCTCAAACGCATGTTAGGAAATATTTCACGTGAGTAGTTACAGTCCATAAAGATCTTTCAATTAGAGTGGTCCGATTCTATAGTTGCAGCGTCTGCATTTTTCTTCGTTTCCTACGTTACGTATCGATGACTATGCTGCGGAATACAACCACTTTATACAACCACTTTATTGTTGCTCTACAAGCTACTATAAAGTGGTTGTACAGAATGTAGTAAAGACAATATCACACCACAAAGATTCTATTTTTGTTTGCAAAATACAACAGTAGATTTACAGGGCTGTTTACTACAATCTCTACTACGCAAACGCTAAAACGACTTAAATGAAGTGTACTTATCCTGACAGAGAAGCATACTTGTACCAAAAGAATTTTAACCTAATAGACTAAGAGCCGGTGAAAAATACAAACAATAAATATGTCGTGAAAACTTAATTACATCCTGAAAGATCTTTCCTCTGAAGTACTACTGTGCATTCTAACACCCGAGGCCTTATGCGTGGCAGGGCGCGAAAAAGACAGATGATAATTATGATGATGATCCTAACACTCAGGGGAGCTTTTAAGAGCATCTTCCCGGGGGGAGGGGGGGGGGGGTGTAGGTTCAACTCTTGATATAACTTAGTTTTCACAGTCCCATATAAGTAACTTAACCCACCCTCACATGATTTGACACTGATATTTGAAGCAGAACTATAAACTTACTAGCCCGGAACATATAGTAAGGAATAGTTGGAAATTTCGCGGAAATACTCGAGTGAAAGTCGCCATACTGTTAGTTGAATTAGATTACTATACGGACACCACGCAAGCAAAGTTGAGCGGAACACGAACTTTGTTACTGTCCACTACTGATAAGACACAGAACAAGCATTTTAGCCGCAGGCAATGGAGATAGAAAAGTAGAACAGTAACTGCTTCCCGTCCAGTGACCGCCTACACTAACACACAAACGCTAATAGAGAAACCAAGTCAAATTTTCATAAATATGCAACCTCCCTGTGGGAATATTGATGTTTTAGAGCTGTCGTAACCGAAGTAAATATACGTTTGTATATATTTGACGAAGGAAAAGGTCAAGAGGTAGCTGGCAATGACGATAGGACTATGTTAATATCTACGAAAACAAGATCAAACAATAATATTACAAGTGCCTGAGATGTCAACAGTAACGGTATAAGTTAAGGAAATATCGTGAACTTTTAAAAATTAAAATGAAATTTTGCTATATTTTTAGAATAGAAATGGAAATGTAATGTACAAATGAGGCGTACATGCTACGCTGACTAAGAAACACAGAATCAGTTTGAGTTATAAAATGCTGGTACACCCTTGTACTTACACAGGAGCTAGGCTAGATGAGAAACTCAATAACGCTGCCTGTGGGAGCCAAGATGTCTTGTACATACAAGCCTCATCGGATTATCGTGTGAAGATCGCACGGAAACGCAAAAATAAAAGCTGCCGCTGACACCTCTCAAGCTTCAAATGCTTAATTGTCGCAATTGAACACTTAGGCTTCGCGCCTTGTTTTCAGAAGCCAATTTGAAATGAAATACCCGGCGAAACGCTCCAAATTAACATCGACTAACACAACAACGATCGGCTTCCAAACGAGAGAGAAGACTGAATTTCGTGGCAACCACGCAACATTTTCTTGAAGCGTATAATCTGGCCATTAAAAAAAGATTTCGGTGTGATAATAAATGGTTAAATTAAGATTTCATCGACAAGAATTCAATTTCCGTGCAGGTTTAGCGCCGGTTTGGACATTTGAATATATTTACCCTCGGAGAGCGTGATATTAACAATGCACAAATGAAAAAAAGCGAAAAGGCCAACAAGATCTTCAATATCAACTCTAAATCTGGGAGTAAGTCAATTCGCTCGTTAATCACACCGACGTTATAATAGAATTTATTCCTTTAAAACCATGCTTTTAAAAAGAGAATGGCGAGAAAGCTGAAAACAAGAATTACTAATGGCCGTGCGAAAATGGACTGAGCATAAGTGTACTTTGTTTAGATGCTGAATAGTAAGAAGGAATGCTCCAGTGCACGAAAACTACGGGGGCGTATAAACAAGCAGACAAGCTACAAAAACTGCATCAAATAATCCAAATCTGCAACCTGCGGTAAAGTGAAAATTAAATATCCATTTTCATTTGTACAAGTTTTATACGACAGCTAAGCCTGTCCTGGTTATATTTTAAATACAGCAGGGAAATAAAATATTAATGAGTTGCTAACAAAGACAGCATCTGTTGTTTCTAGGGAAATTGAGCAGGCCACGATAGTTACAAGAGCTTTTTCAATAACAGACGAATAGCAAGTGGGAATTAATACCCAGCAGATAACATGCAATATCATAGAGACGAAATAACCTACCTCAGAATCTCATGCTCTCACTCAACACTGTTCACACTCGTGCAAAGAATCAACGCCGTCGAATAACAAATCAATTTTATGTTTGTAAAGCCTTTGCCAATAGCTTTTTATATTAAAATAGGGCTCCCAGCGGAGTTGTTCCAGACATCCTTAAACACAGCGAGAGAAAAACATTAAAGACCGAACAAAAGCGTAGCAAGGTAAATTTGGAGTACACAAAACTGTTGTTGTTTTATTAAAATTCTTGTTATCACCTGCATTTCATAGCCTGGCGCATCTTGAAACCCAGAGTAAGCAAAGTTTACACTAATAAATTCTAAATGACTTGGAAATTTCCATTGGGCAATTATCACATAAATTCAAAAATTCGAAAAGATTACCAGCAATGTTGACTAAAATCGTGAACTTGGGACACGCCGCGCAATAAAACAGACAGCGCTTGAGTTCAACTTATTATTCAAGTTGTCTTTTCCTATTGACACCACTTGAACACTTGATCAAAAATATTCTTTGCCTGAATTCATAATAAATTGCGCTTCGACAGCAATGTGAAAAACGCAGGCGTGTTGCGAACTTGTTAGCTAGTCATATCAGTACAGGGTGAAGTGTAAAACTGAAATAAATATTCTACTGCTGTATAAATTGTCAACGTTTTCCACAGATCTCGCAAACGTTCAATTTGGTGTTACAATGTTCAGAATGTTTACAATACCAGGACGAGTGAAAAGTTATGTAACAAATGTGAAAGCCGAAACGCAGGTTCTACAACTGTAGCTTACATCTAAAAGAAAGTAAATCTCGTCATCTGTTAGGAAGGCAATGCATTCACATCCTGACGTCTTTTGCAATACTGGGCTAAGACACACTTTGCTTTTATTTAAAAAAATGGATAATATTTCAGAGCTCCCTAAGATGATCAGAGTTAATTATCTAGCGGATTCATTCTGCACTGGACATTTAATTAACATTACATGTATCAAAATAAGGGACTGGATCCTTATTGCTAGCCACTACGCTAACTGTAACTAATAAAATATAGTTTAAGAATAAACTAGAAAAAAATCGCACCATAAAGCACGACTATAAAAGAGTCTCTTATCGCTACAGTTAGACCTGACAAGAAGAGTTGTCTTAGTTATAAATCTTGTATGTATTCCAGTGAGGTAAAAAATTAATTCATCTTCAGATCCGGCGGATTCAGTATTTCTGATAAAACATGGATGTAAATGGATGGTATTAAAACGATTTCTCAGTGACAGTTCATTGATAAGGTGAAACTGTGTCTCTCTTCCTTGTTCCCAGGCTTTGTCTCCTTCCTGCGGAGCGGGAAGAAGGGAGACCTTGGCAAGTGAAGTGGCAGCCGTAACATTCTCAAGGCTAGCATACGATCACGCCCAACTTCACTACACTTCAAAACTGATTCTGATTTTCTAATGTTTTCAAGTAATTGATTCCTGCAGATGTTGATACAACGGCCAATCGGGGAAGGTTGGAGGGAGTCCCGTTTTTCTGCCTTGAGAGTGGGGGGGGGGGGTTGATAAGAGAAAATGGAACGAAAAAATGTTAGCCTTTATAGAGAGCTCGTCTCAAATGTTCTACTAGTATACTAATGTAAATGCTGCAATCTTACTTGCTGAGCTATCATACACTATCAGCCATTAGCAGAATTCTAGGGGCAAGATGTCCAAAGGAATTACGTGTAGACAACATGATAGATATGTTTTAGGATTGCAGCGCTTCGAATTAAAAATAAAAAGTACAGCCGGTTTAGCAGCAAATTAAACCAAACAGGAAAAGTTCCAAACAGCATACGTCTCCTTGAAGATATCGCATCCAGGATGAATCACGCATGGTGAAAACTTTAAAGAAACGCTCTCTAGCGAACAATGTTTTAAAACACGAGCGTTCGACTGTCCGAAATACAGTCTGCGACAGGTAAACATGAAAATAAAGTCATGATAAAAAACGGCACAATAAAATAACTTATAAAAAACATAGGCACGCAAGGCGTGCAAGAGTTATTTTTTTGCGTGAAGTGTCGGAGATAGGAGCATTCATGGTACAGTAATGATTTGGTTAATTTGACAAGCTTTTTTGGTTGCGATGTTACATCGGTCATGGTAAGATAGCTAAACAGTAAGCCATAAAATGTTTGACTGAACAAACTACAGTAATCTGACACGTCTCCAGATTAATGTAGATACCATCTTATTTTCTAACAGGCAATTTGATTCGTTCTTTGATACAACCCGCACTGT
>Ga0126338_10000818_pt1 | contig 18299 bp, 12 predicted proteins | sample OrbCmetagenome_2_FD_92529 | JGI IMG/M metagenome (GOLD analysis project Ga0126338, IMG submission 92529) | Coral microbial communities from Petempiche,Puerto Morelos, Mexico - Orbicella C C metagenome | ecosystem: Host-associated > Invertebrates > Cnidaria > Coral | place: Petempiche,Puerto... | reverse complement strand
AGTCCAGAATCTGAGAAAAGAAAGAAAGTAAATATGCAAAGACTCTCGCCAAGATTCAGGTCACAGCAATTTTTCTTATGCAAGATATGCGGAGAAACTTTTTACCCAAATTTATAGAGATTTGTATGGAAACGCCATGCTGGTGCCCATCCGGATGGGCACCAACATGGTGGCCGAAACCAAAAGAAACATCTGTCACCGAGTTTTGCCACAGAAGCGTGAATTTATCTCTCGAGAAACTCAAAAACATTAAAATAATACTTTTTCTAATACAAGAACTGTTCGGATAGCCAAATTACCCGAATTAAGTCACATTTTTAACCAACATGACAGCTCTGTCGGGCGTCATGTAAATGCCGCGTCACGCAAAAGCTCAGAAATTCAAGCGTAGTCTATCACAAAACCAAGAATCCATTCGGAGTAAAAATTTGTATGAATTATTAGTTTTCAGCTGCTTTTATACATCATGGAAGTAAAATGTCAGGAGGATCACTAGTTTTGTAGTTTGAATTTTAGTGACGTCATGTGAGAACCGGCAAAAGGTTGGTGGCGAAGAAAATTAAGAGTAGGGAAAGAGGAATCAGCTATTTCGAATTTTTTTAAATTAGTTCTGGAAGGATTATTTTAATCCTTTAATGTTCAAAGCTTTGTGTAAATCGTCCACTCAGAGGTGCCTTGGGCTCCTCACGTCTGTCACAAAAACTTGTTTACAAGTTTATTACGCGACCATTCTTCTCAGAACAGAAGAATGAAAAGCATGTAGTCATCAAGTGGTGAAAGTGCTGTAACTCTCTTTTTATGTGGTATCTACTTTAGTTTATGTTTTATTTTATTGTACGTGTCTTCTATGAATAAAATTAAAAAAATATCCACTGGTTAAATAGTGTGAAATTATGTCCAAGCTATTTTAAGGGTCAGCATATTCCTATTTATGTACCCCTCATGTTTCGACCGTTGGACCACGTGAATTTCAAGGACTAGACGTTTTCACGTGTTCATATATTACCAACAAAGAAGCCATGCATCCAAAAATACATTTCAATAGAAGGAGTCATGGCAAATGGTCAAGTTGTCGCTCCATTAAGTTATTTATTCCATGAACGAAAATGAGCAAAAAACTATTAATGTCTGTTCTCATAACCCAATTAAATACAACAGAAAGAGTTTGTTATTGGAAATTACGGTTAAGTTCTTCGCCTGGGGTCCGGATTCATATACGCTTTGAAATTCTTCGCCAAACTTGATTTTAAGAAAATCAATGAATACTAAAATAAGTTTGTTAGTGATATAAACAGCGGTGGAATCCCGATTTCTCGAACCTTCAGTTTTTCGAACCTCTCGATAACTCGAACCAAAAGTCGTTTCCCCTCCTCAGTGAAACGCTGTAATGTTACCCCCGATTTTTCGAACCAATTTTCGTTTCCCTTGAAAGTTCGAAAAATCGGGATTCCACTGTAAAACAACACATCAGCTCGAGCTAACAAAGTCGGCTCCCACTCCTCGTATCCAATGCGCTCTAAGTGGGATAGTTTAGATTTATCAGTCTTAATCAATTTTCCCGCCTCCAGAATCATCACTAGGAAAACATTGTTGTTGATATAAAATTATGTTGTCATTAGCCTGTCGACTTTGAGGGTTAGGGTTTAATCCTGTTTTAGAGCATTATATATTTTACTGAGTGAACCAAGTAATACAGAGAGAGATAAATCGACGAGTTAAATAATAATTAAGCGTTTCAGACTGGGAAAAGAGGAATGATAATTAGCCTTTTGTGTTTTGCATGAGTATAACCTACGCGTTCATAATGTATTATTTAGATTTGATAGCTCCCACGCGCACAAGTATTCCAGTAGGCTCCTCCCCAAAACGTGTTTACAAGTTTATTACACCACAGTTATGCTCCGAACAGAAGAATGAAAAATGCGGCCACAGAGTTGATTAAATAGTGTCAAATTATGTCCAAGGTAGATTAAGGCCAGCATTCATTCATATGTAATCCTATGTTTGGAAGTGTGGAATCGTAAACCGTATATTGTCGTAAACTTTGCTCGGAAGGACCACATGTACAAGCATTTCAAGGACCAGACGTTTTCACGTGTTTAGATATTACCAACACAATGCGTAAACAGGAAAAATATTTCAACAGAACGGGGTCAGAGTAAATGGTCACGTTGTCGCTCATTATAATATCTAGGAATATAAGTGATAAAAAACGACCGCTTTTTGCTCACATAATCTGGTGAAGAAATCAATGAAAGTTTGTTATTGGAAATAGCGGGTGAAAACTTTTGCCTGAGGTTCGGATTCACATAAGCTTTTGAATTCTTCGCCAAACTTCTGAAAAATTTCGAGGAAACGTGCCGTCTTTGTTTCCTTTTTTAACTCTGTTGTGGTTCCCTGATGATGTTCTTCCGGTGTTTTGTGATAAAGATTTTCTTTTGTTATAGATCGTCATGGCAATCAAAGAAATGTGTCGTTGATAGAATCAGTCATGCGTATGGATGCTCTCTGAACCCCTATAAATTAAAATGTTGCAGGTATATTTTTTTACTCGGTGCTAGAGATCGGAACTGTTGCTCTTGAGAGCCATTGTCAATTGATAGCCTCTTTCTACTGGAAAGATATTCACGAATTTCAAGAAATAAGAAGTTCGGTAAGTAAAACTGGTGCTGGTTGTGTGTTGTTTAGTAAGTGGAGCCCTCAGTCATGAGTAAACAACAAAACAATTAGACTCAAGTGATGATAAAAGACACAAACATTATTGATACTTGAGCTACTAAATGCAGAATTACTTGAAAAGAGTTGCTTATTACTAAGGAAAAAGGGATGATTCATCACATCGTAAAGGAGCTTCTGTATCAAGCCCTCTTGGAAAACGTTCTTGTCAGCCTATTATATCGCGTTCTTGACACTATTTTGATTCTTGATCTTGGCTGACCTTAATTTGGCCCACAGACTGTTATTTTATTTCAGGCCGAAATTTGTCGTGAAGTCGCAACATAATTTCAGCCCCTCTAACCGGGCTGAAATTTCAGCCCACTCCGAAATTCGCCATGTAATCACTCCCTTAATGTTGACGAAGAAGTTCCTTCTACGAATCTATAAATGACAAAATCATAGCGTCATTACAAACAATGATGTCTCTCAAGTGTAACAATTGAAGGTGACAAACAAACCAGATTAAGATCTAGTATGCGCTACAGACGTCACAGTTTGAATGCACAAGTTTAATCATACTGGGCGTAAACACGAGAGAAACAAAAGTGAATAAGGGTTACCATTTTCACAAAATTCTAATGTTTTTTTCTTAATTTTTCTTTAATTAGTGTAACCAATTAGTGTGTAAAACGCTTGAACGACTGACACTTAAATAAAGTTTGCTGCTACTACTACTACTATCATGGGTGTGTGATGTGTGTGTGTGATTCAACTGAAAAATAAACGAGTCAAAATATTTAAGTACAAAATATAACGACACAAAAAACTGACAACGGAGCAAAATAAACTTACAAAACTGTGGCGACTCGAATTCTAGAATTTGTATTTCAGGGCTCACACAACAGTGAAGCAGCTAAGGAAAAAACGCGGTAGAAACCAGCAGATCGAACCTTCAGCGCTAACAAGCACTGGCCAAAAATGGAAACACAAAACTACGCATAATGAAGAACGCTTAAGTATTGCAGAGTGGGTTGCATAATTCCCAGGGGTCACGGAAATCGTGGCACCCAAAAGCAAAGAAAGTTCTAGTCGCTACAGCTATTGTTATTCCGGCCGAGGCTGACTATTATTATTTTTCTGCCGATTGTTGGCGGAAAATATTCTTATTACGGTGAATATTTTTAGATGATAACGTATGACATTTCTGTTTTGGAATGTATTTGGTGGTTCGATAATGTTAAAGTAATTTTGGAGCCAACCAGCAGGCATTGAAGACCATTGAAGCATACCTTTTTGCAGAATTATTATTAACGTCGAACATCCGATTAGTGCTGTTTTTGCTGCTTTTTGGATAGTTTTACGTTTAGGGAATGGAAAAGTTTTATGCTGTTTAGTTTAAAAAAATACATGTATAATTGTATTTTCAACACATAAAATTATATTCCTTTCAAAATCTTAGTCTTTGGTACATTCTAAAAATATTCTAAAATCTTCTTCAGTTTCTGTCTAGGCTGCGAGCAGGCTCACGTTGGAGCACAAGCGCGCGCGGCGTAGCCGCGAGCGCGAAATCGATCGGCGAAGCCGCGAGACGAGAAAGTGAGCCTGCTCTGATCTCTGGAAATTTCCACCCCGGAAACCGCAGAACAAATAAGCCAACTGATTTTCACCGGATGTGGGGTAAGCCCGCTCGCAGGCTAGTTTCTGTCCATCAGGCTCTCTTTTGCATTTGTTGTCTTAAGTGGTTATTTTTATATTTCTCTCAATTCGGTGGCCATTTTCTTTTGTTTAAATTTCAGAAAAATCTGTGACACAGTTCTTTTAATATCTTCATCTTGGGGTTTTAGGAGCGTTTTATATACAAGGGCTTTTGTTTGACCCAAAATGCAATAAAATCACCGCGGAAACTAAATGGCTACAAATTGCACGTCAGACCATGTCATCCTCCCACTGACGGAGAACTACAGTGGACATATATGTATATACGCACAGCGAAAAACCCGAAACTCCACCCTTGAGAAATGAGAAATGCCGAGCTTTTCTTCGATTTTGATTAAGTCTGACAGACTCTTACATAGGCTATTCCAAATTTATGTGGCAGGTCGCTGTTATAATTTAGAGTTTGTGCTCAATCAAAAATGACCCCTTTTAGACCTTTAATGCAATCGGTTAATATTGAGGACTCGCCGGCGCGAAGAAAAAGCCGGGGCTTTCTTTCCCAGATACCTCTCGTTCTCGCTCTCTCCTCTACTCGGCGTTCCCGTTTAATTTCACTCACCCCAGAAATTGAGAGCCTGGAACACGCTATTTTAATGCAAGAAAAATGCTTATCTGACTCATTCATTCTGCTTAACGACACAGACAGCAACTTGAAACAGGATTGTGAAGCTCCCTTATTGAGCGCGTTATTATTTTTCCTTACTGCAGCTCGCGTATGTTAGGTATCAGTTGAAAAAATAAAGAAATTTACTGACAGACTGTGAAACGATAGAAATCACTCAAAACTATGCTTAGTTGAGAACAACAATAATGACTGTAAAATATTTAAGCAACCGTGGACCGTGGACAATAGCGATCTAAGAATATAAAAGCAGAGACCGATACATAGTAAGATAATTTCGGCTGGCCAAACGTCCTTCAGGTAAAGTGGAAGTTTTACCTTGGAAAGGGTGTATTTGTAGTGATTACGGTATTTGCCTTGGTAATACCGGAAATACGTAAAACTGAAAGTGATCGACAGTGTAAATACACGATAAGGTAAAACAAGATAACATATAAGACCAATGATCTCATTAAAGGGTAACCTAAGACAAAATATTGGGAAACAACGGGAACGAGTAACACAAGGACCTAAACCAGTACTTGACTTAAGAACTTGCTCGTGTTGTAGCACACAGTAACCAACTAAATAAACTGAATTCGAGCACAAAGTTGCCAATTTATTACAGACTTAAGGAAACTGTAGGAAGAACTCTAGACCAAATAGAGCAAGAGGATGTATTTAATTTGCTGTCCAGAAATACAGGATAATAATACCTGCGGGAACTAGGAGATTACTAAACCTACACAACAGGATTTAGCTAAGAGAAATGTGTGGGAGTGAAACAACTAACGCAAAACAAATAAGGTGCGCAAGGAAACCAAACAAATGCAGGAAAATAACCAAATAATATCTGCAACACTAATACAAATAGTTCATTTGAAAATTAGAAGTAAATTTGAACTCAAGTCACCTCTTGGTCACAAGTAGAAGCAGTAATCAGTAGGCTTCGAATGTGGCAAGTGCGGAGCTGAAAGTAACAGGGGAGAGCTAGAGATCTTCATTTCACCGGTAAAATATAGCTTCCTGGCCTCTTATTTCATAAGAATATCGACAATGTGAACAGCTAAGCGTGTTTGTGAACGTATTTTTGTTACATGTACAATGTTTGTGCTAGACAAACATATGTTCTTAGGGTCATAAAACGTGAAGACTTTTCTGACGGAATTGAGTATTTAATTTGGAGTGCGATGTGTCCCACTGTCATAAATCAGATTTAATATAATTAACTTTTCCCAGCTTCCTGTTGTATTAAATTTGAACACTGATGTTTTGCGTTTAGGAAAACCTGTCTAAGCTGGTGTCATTGGAATATGGCTACAATTGAAGCCACGCGGAAACGTACCCATATCATCCAGCAGTTCTCCTTCGGAGTGGGTCACGTGATAAATGATGTTACTCGCCTACTGATGATCTCATTCCGACTGGTGTTCCTGATGAAAGTTGTCCGCATGTCTGCGAGTAATACCGGCTGGATAATTCTTTTCAGTCGTGTCACCAATGCAGCAATATTCCGACCGATGGCTGGATATTTGTGCGACAAGGTTTCTATTCCAGTTCTGTCGCGTAGGCATGGAAAGAAAAAATCGTGGCACTTGATAGGAACTGTGCTGCAAGTTGTCAGTATGCCATTGCTTTTTAGCAACTGTTTGGTTTGCAGCAGTGAACCAAGTCAATGGGAACTTATCGCATACTATGGCACAATCAACACATTGGGCTGGATATCTATTATCTTAATTGAAACTGCACATCTATCACTCATTCCTTTCATAGCCAAGGATCAAAAAGAAGCAGTCAAACTGAATGGCTTGAGGTTTGAAAACTGTTTAATTTCTATTCAGTTACCTAATTTTGACGATAGTTTATATTACAGAATCGGGAAGTCTTATACAAGCTATTTACAATTGGAGTTTTTTTTATTCTGATTACTTTGTGCACTGTCGTTCAACGTTCTCGCTTCTTGTTTAACAAAAAGAGTAACTTGTTCTGCATTGTTCTCCTTGTACTAACTGGTAATTGATTGTTGTTTAGAGTAACCTTGGTGTTCTTAACTGGCACAGTCTCCTACCTTGTGGCGTTTGCAATTTTAGGACAAGATGATAAGGATCAACTTACAGCAGAAAGTGTAAAGGATTTCTCAGTAAGAATTTTAATTGTTGACTATAAATATATCAAATCCAGGAAAAGAACTCTCGATAAGAACTCATAAATTTGCATAATCAGCCTTTCAGTAATTCTTTCAAATTTTAGCTGGGCACAGTGAGTTTTTTATAACTGTCACAGTTGGTAAAAAAAACTTCTTCAAACAAAGGATCAAATAAGATTCCAAAGAGTTGAAATAACGAAAGGTCTAGGGAAACAATAATGCAGTTTACTTTACTCTACTGGAGTTCCTGGCCCATTTCCCTAAATTTAGTCGTGTTTTTATATTTATCATTCTTGTAAACTTGTAAAATATTGTTTTGTCTCGTTTCTCTAGGTGATAACTCTAATCTTGACAGGAGCAGGCCTGCTGTTTGCTATAATCTTCCACGTTGGAACCAAGGAGCCTTCTAACAAGCTGGCCAAAACAAAGGTCAGTATCAACGTCCTTTCATGGACCAGTTTTGTGGTATAAAGTGCCCTGCATCAATCCTTCAAAAGTCCAGCATACCATTTGTATACTTTCCTCGTGCATTAACTACGCTTATTTTTTTCTCAAGCGTCTGCGCGAGCCGGAATCCTAAATCCTCGAATTTGATTGGCTAATCAAACGCACGTGACCGGTCCAGCTTTTTACGATACGGCCCATGGGCCGGATTTTTTTCCCGCTGCCTAAATTTCGCTCCCAAAAGTTAGCGCTAATCGTCAATCTTTTGCCTTTTTTACACATCCATCGACGATTAGTCAACGCAAGTTTATCTCTGTTTACTTTAAAATCTGTTCTTTAATACATCTTTCTTTGTCTACTATCTGAGTTACTCGCTCGTTGCCAAGATTTTTTACAAATCGTTAGTAGACGGCGCGCAAGCAGGAGTTGCGTAAACAAACCCATTTTTAATCTGTAAAAACAATTTACTGCAGGAAAATAAGAATAAACATTATCTGCCGGCTCAGGGTCGGTCCGTATAGTGAAAAACTGTGACCTCGGGCACAGTTTTTCACCATACGGACCTCCCAGCCGGCAAATAACATATATGTATTGTAAAAACACAGTAGAAAAGTAGTGGTAAAGTTGGCGTAGGAAACAAAACTTGAAAAACTGAAAGACCTCAAACCGTACTCTGTACCTCACTATGTATCTAAAACATAATTGTAATGACGTCTCATTATAAATTTAAAAAAATAATCTCTGTGTTTTTTTTGGAAAGGCTATTTTATATTAAGTGCTTTTGCTTCTAAAATGATATTTCTGTAGCAGAGAAATGATGACGAGGTGCTGTCCAGTGATAATCAAATGCCACCACATAAGCACGGAAGTATTATTCACAGATCCATGGGATTACAGGCCGATTATCAGAATCCCACGAACGAGCAATTAACTAACGGGTCCGAAGAAGTCACGATGTCTGAGGTGAAAACTGATAGTCCGGGAATGCTAGACCATTCCGAGACAAATGAAAATGCCAATGAGTTAACCAACAATGGCAGTGAACAAAGAGCAAGAAATGAGGAACATCTAAGAAACACGGCAAAGGAAGCCGCTGGTATTGATAATGAACATGACGCAAAAACTTCAGGAGGCGATTCTGAGGTTTTCGTTTTATCACTTACCAATTCTCTTGGTGTCGACAACAAAGGATTTGATTGCAATGATGAAGAATCGACATACTGTTCTCCGGATCAGGTGACTGTCGCAAAAGTGGACGAAGTGAATATGAATGACGTACTGTCGAAGTCATCAGAACAGAACCATGATATTGCAGTAACAGAAACCGTGACCAATAAGAAGCCGTTCGTCGATTCGTGTGATCCTGAATCTGCTCTTCCAGCAACACCAGGACCTAAGACAGTACGAGCCTGGTTAAAAGATCCTCATTTGTACAAGGCAATTCCACTTTTTCACTCTCAATTATATTAAGGTGTACGTGATTAAACTCAAATTAAGTCTCCAAGTTTTGCACAATTTGAATGAACCTATTCTCTTTTTCACACAGGTTGCCATTATCTTCGCGTGTACAAGGGCTGTGCAAGATATTTCTTACTCCTATTTGCCATTGTTTCTTACTGACAGTTTAGATTTCCAAAAGGTTAGTGTCGATTTTACCCAGTTATCACGCAAAGATTACGTATCACTAACAAAAACCTAACCACCCAACCAAGACCAAATAATAAACCAAATAAAAAACAACTAACCAAACAAACAAACAAACAAACAAAATAGCCAAAAAATACCCCCTCTCACAAAGAAAACAACAACAACAACAACAACCAACTAACCAAGTAATCAACCAAATGCGAAAAATAAGCAATCAACGAACTAAACAACGGACTTATCGACCGACCAAATCAACAAACAGAGCTATCAAAACCACCAAAACAAAAACACAAATTGCCGTCCGTCCCATCTGTCCCTGTCTTACCCACTCCCATTCCTCTCCCTCGTTCCCTCCATTAATCTCCGTGCCTCCCCTTTTCCAGCTTCCGTCTTTCTTGCCAATTTTAAAAAACGTATTTTGTGTTTGTTATTTAGGTAGCCATTGCTTATTTGCCACTTGTAGTGTTGATAAGTGCTACAGTTTCCGCTGGAACCTCAAAGAAACTTATCGGAAAAATTGGAGGCAAGGTAATATCCCAAGAAATCCCTCCGAAAAATAATAAATGTTTTATTTTAAGAGTCTAAATTTAAAGGGAAAGTAGTCCCTTCACGTATAAAGTAAGCTAGACTTTTTCGGATTCATAGCTCCATTTATTTCAGTGGGTAATTTGCTCATATCTATTTTTACTATCGATCATTACAAAAATTGTGTGTATGGAACTACGGATAGTGCAAAACTTCCAAGGGTATGTAACATAATGTAACCTTTGTATACAGTTCGCAGTATACTTGTAACTGATAATGAGATGGCCAGAAATAATTAAGAAGTGATTTAATGGTCTTAGGCAAATCCCAAAGTAATCAACGAATCTTATGCAAAGAAAAAGTCTATTAAGTGAACTAAAAAGTCTACTAAGTGAACTAATAATCTCAGTGAAATGATAGACCGGCTTTACCTTCTAATTTCAGTGGTCTTTTATCTCGGCTGCTATACTTGCGTCGGGATCTTGTGCGTGGTTCTATTTTATTACCCAGTCCACCAGAGCGTTAACTTACCCGGCCGCTGCTTTTCTCGGGTTTGGATTCTCCGCCATGTTGGTGAATTCGTTTAGCTTCACTACGGAACTGATTGGAGACAACAAAGTAAGTTGAGAACTGTTTTCAGTCGTTCTCGTGAACAATTCTCTTTACTCTGGCTTAATTACTTAATTTAATAACAGAGATTCGTTATTAGTATTAGTTACGATCTGATTGATACCGATATAAGGTTGAGCCTCGGGCTCTAAACTTTCGCAATGAACTAGAGATGGCCACTTTAGAGACCTGGCCATCAGTGAAATTTTGTATTTTCTTCATGTCGACCATGATGAAGTGACGAAGTATTTCAAGCAATAACCAAGACCTTCATTGTTTGGTTGTCCACTTGATGAAAAGTAAGACATTTCAAACTTCTACAAGTTTGTCGTATTTTGATTTATTTCAACATGATATTGTACAAGTAGAGCACTGACCGGCGTACCGAAAAAGAAGGAAAAGAAATACAGAATTGAAAAGGAAATTCTGGTTCAAATATCACGACGGCCGGTGTAAGCCGGGACGACGAAAAGCTGGTTCCGCGATACAACTGAACTGTATATCGTCCAAGACTGGTTTTATCAAGCTTCCATTCCCGTCCGGTCCCCTCCCCTCCTAAAATAATTTGCATGAATTAATGAATAGCGACTTAAGTTTTCTGTCCATTTTCCAGTACTTTACTTGCAAAGTGACTGGAACTTTTTCAATTGTTTTTTAATTGTCCAAAAGCTTCTGAACGCATTCTAACTATGGAATACTTCTCTTAACGTGGCTCCCTATAGTTTTACGATCGCACGCGCGCTGAGGACGAAAGCTCAAGTAACCTGCGCGCGCTCGAAGAAAAACGTCAGGTTTTTTGGATATTTTATGACGTCAACATGAGCACAAAAAGCAAAACTGACAGCGAATTTTCTTGTGTTTCCCTCGTTAAAATTCGGTAAAATTTGGCAGATTGGTAGTAAATATTTTACTTTAGTCGGAGCTCTTTTTTCAGAGAAATCTATAAGACCAGGGTTTTTGCAGCGGTAAGAGACAAATTTTAAAAAATCGAAAAAACTGCCTCTATAAACCCTACTTTTTTCGTGCTTAAAATTCGTATCTCGCTGGAATCGATGTGCTGTAAAAATGTTGGAAGATTTCACCGAAGGAAATTCAAGAAAATCACAAATAAAGCCATAAAAACAGTAAAAAACACATTTGTGAGGGCATTTATAATTCAAGGCTAAAGCCCAAGATTTTAACGGAGATGATAGCGAAACACTATTTAATCAATGGTTTTTACATGCAATAAGTTTGAGAAGACTGAGTGTGAAAGCGAATAGAAAAACAGCATTCAAAACATAACACTTGCGCGCGCAACGCCATACATAATTATCCTATGGAGCCACCTTACTGGCCCTATTCTGTTGGGATCAAACGTTTTGGTTGTTATTCAGTTTTTGCAACGTTAGTCTGAGAAAAGCGTTTTTGGTTGGTTTGGTTGATCAACTTTTCAACCAACTGAAGAGTTGCTTTAGTTTAAGTGTAATTTCCGTCCAATAGACACGACCTTTCCATTCATTTTCAGATGAAACCTTGATCAATATTCAACCGAAAAACCTGCTGGAAAGGAACAAAAATAGATAAAAAACATTAAAATAATATAACTGACGGTTAATCCCTACAGAACACGATGTAGCAACCATGAAGCGTTTTACGATCCCTAGGATAATCTCTCTCAAGTTATTTTTGGATAAGTTCTGGCTTCAAAAATTCCAGGAGGGTCTAGAAAAAGGCAATCCTGTTACAGGAGGTTTACTCACCTTTACTGCCCAAAAGGCTCTCTAACCCTTTATTTATGTTCAGTTGTTTTATTATGAGACACTTTAAAAATGTTCAAATCAGTTGAAATAAACTGGCGTTGCAAACGTCCGGTTGTAATAGAGCATGACCTTAGCAAAGTATGGAATGCGGGAGCGATTTTTGATGTTGATATTTTTGTTGTTTATCGCTATCGTTTGTGTTAAATTTTCTCAAAGTACATCTTTTTCTTCGCAGACCAACTCTGGTTTTGTATTTTCCTTTTTGGGTATTTCATCAAGTCTGATTGGAGGAGCCTTGTACGGCATTATACAGAATTTGTTTCCTCAAAAAAGGTAAATATGTTGCTCTTTGGGGATCGGGAAACTCTGGGTCACTTATCGAAAAAAAACTTTAAAAAAGATCCGCTACCCGTGCACTCTGTTCGGAATGTCCCTATCTATTCTTACTCGGCATAATTGTTTGCATGTAGTGTTTTAACGATGAGCAGTTACTTTTTAAATTGGAAATGCTGAACGCTTCACTGAATTTTGACATGCAAATTTTGAGCCTTATCGCGAAACAAACTAATTGCTCTGTTAGGTGCAAACATCTCTTCTTGAGTACATCTTGTGTTTAAAACACCATACGATCATTCTGTATATGTAATTTTATATTGATAATATTCACCTGACTTGTTAAATTCTTTTTATTGGTATCTTATCTTCTCAGGCTATAAAAACATCATCGTTTCATCACAAACTTAGATATGGTGACCAACATATCTGCAAATATCTTTGTGTATTATAAGATTTTTTTTTTATTTTCTTTCAGTGCGTCTGATGACTGTGAAGAGTGTGGCAATTATGTCCGACACATATTTTCAATCGTACCAGGTTCTCTCGCTATCATCAGTTTGTTGATTGTTTTGTTGTTCCAACATTCTCACACAACTTGGAAGAAAAACGGTAAGTTTGCATTGACTACACGTGCGGATGACACATTGCAATTACCTTCCGAATAGTTAATCAGGACTAGTCTAACTGTTTTAATTTGGATCAAGTTACATCCTATCAAGAAAAGACCAACACTAGTAGTATTTAGCTGTAATTATATGAATTGTCAACGAGACTTGCCTTTCATTAAGATGTCGCAGATGTTTCGTGGCTTCTTCGTGGGGAGTCGCGGCCAGTGAAGTTTTAAGCTTTTTTTAGCTGTTTAGTCTATGATTCAGTTGGAAGCAAGTTACATAGAAATAATAAGCATCCGATGGATTTATCCAAGGACTCAGTGCGGTCAGCATCATTACATGTCACTTCGCAGAACAAACTCATTCGTCAGCGAGCATATAGTGGTAATTGTGGTGTTCAGTTTTTTCACAATGTTATTGTGTTCTCGTTTGGTTGCTTTTCAATTCTTAGCCCTTTTTTTCCCGAAGATGCAACACATACAATCAAGATTGTATTGACTATACGTGCGGATGGCTATTTGTCATACACATTGCAATTACTTCTCGAACAGTTAATCAGTCTAACTGTCTTAATTTGGATAATTTTATTGACCGTCAAGAAAAGACCAAGAACAGTGTTAAGCTGTAAAAATATGAATTGTCAAGGAGACTTATCTTTCGTTATGATGTCACAGATGTCTCATGACTGCCGTAAGTCGTGGCTAGTGACGTTTTTAAGCTGATTTTAACTATTCAGTCGATGATTCAGTTGGAAGCAAGTTCAGTGTCTTCTTGACATCGCAACAGAACTCTCATCGAGCATGAGGTGGTTGGTCTGGGGCTCAGTTTTTTTCACAATATTATTTTGTCCTCGTTTAGTTTCTTTTATTAGGAAGATAACACATGTAGCGACAGATATGCATGTAAGAGAGTAACTGGGCGGCCGGCTCTCACCCCGTTGATAGGAACTGGTATTGTAAGCTGATGATTATACTTTGTGTTCACAATTCAGCTGCTTCAAAAGTTGATGTAGCCACACAAACTGATGCAATGGATGACAACATGAAGACTAAGATCATATCCACAGAACCCATTGTCAGTCCTGAACGCAGCCAACGAGACTGGTGAAAGTCACAAAGAAACCTTGGCGATTGCCATGCTGTTGGACATGTTTAGCGCTTTTTGATTTGGGAAATTAAAAGACACTGCTCACAAGTTGATTTAAATGTTCACAGGATGAACTGTCAGTGAGGGACTGACGAACATTCAGGGCTAGATTTCGTGATTAACGAAACTAGATGAAGGGTAGGAGTCTATCGTCCACCAATATCTAGAAAGACCTGTTCCCAAGGTAATCCCTTTCAAGTTATTTTTAGGCATGGTACCTAGGCCTGTTGCGGATCGGATAATGTTTCCACGTGCTTTAGGTAGATGTTTTCGTGGGGGAACTCCATTTCCAATTTTTTTTAAATAAAAGCGCAAGTGTGCATGGTTTAAAAAGGGCTTGATTGATTTTTATGCTTCTAGTTCTAGTATTAAAGACATTCGTCATTTTACAGTTTCTTAACTTGTGCTGTTTTAATTTTTAATATTTATAAGGTGATATGAATTTACCTTTTAGCTAATCTTACATACATTTTCGACTTATATTTACCAGCAGATTTTGAACACATTTTACTTAGGTTTTTTAATGAGATTTTCAATTATTGTGCATTTAAGATGGCCACAAGTTTATTAGTTGTATACCTATTAGGTGTTACCCTCTATAAATAAAGATTGATTGATTGATTGATTGATTGACTGATTGATGAAACTGCGTGTAAAGCCGCCTGGACTGTCCACCTGACTAAACTTCTCGTCACAGGATTGGCTATTTCCTTACTCTCCTGGGATTTCCAAAACCGGTATAGATCTTGAAAAAAGATCGACAGGGATCGACAAGAGCTTCACGAAGGTGATACCAAACTACACTTGTGATGAATAAATTATCAGTATCAGCGTGCGCTGTTGGGATTTATTTGCAAAGTAAATTTGCTACACAGATTTGTTTGCCCCAGATTGCATTCGAAGCTCGAAGATTTTTGTTATACTAAGGTTTGTTTTCTAACGTCCGGTGACCTTTAATCATTTCCCTTCTTTACTCCTTCTTTACTCGTTTTAAGTTCTATTAGAGTTCAATGACTTAAAGATTACATTTTCGCCGATGAACAGTTTTTTTTTCTGTCCGCATAGCTATTACTCCAAGCCTCTTTATGGGATGGGGACCCAACATTTTTCTGGCCCTTAGGAAGTATTTTAACCCCCTGGGTCCCTCTCTAAGATAAGGAACTTGATCGCTTCTGAAATCATATTCGTTTCAACACAATTCATGAGGGTCTCCCAGTGGAGGATACTTGTACCCTTGGCCAATTTCACTGCTTCCTAAGTTCACGTTGATAGTAGAGATAATCTTTATTCCCCGAAATTAATCCAAAAAATGTTCACAGCTTTCTGTAACCCCCTCCCCGCCCCCACACCCACTCGAAGGTCCTTTGGGCTCCTCACGCCCGCCTCAAAAACGTGTCTGCAATTTTATCCAGCGACCGTTCTTCTCCAAACAGAAGAATGAAAGCATGCACTCATTAAGTGGTCAAATGGTGTCAAAATATGTCCACGCTATGATAAGGGCCAATGTTCATATTTATGTACCCCTCACTATGATGTGGTTCAGACCAAAGGACCACATGAATTTCAAAGTCTAGACGATTTTATGTCGGTTCATATATTTCGAACAGAAGCAATGACGACCGCTTTCAGTGGTCGCCCCATGGAGCTATTTTTTGCAAAACGAAAAGCAAAGCGTCAAAAACCTCAATTTCAATAGAATGGGTCGCGTTATCGCCCCATGAAGTAAATTTCCCATGAAAGAAAATAAACAAAATTAACGACCGTTTTCTGTTCTCCGCTCATGACCTTACTAAATGCAACAGAAATAATTTGTCATTGAAATTACGGGTGAAAACTTTCATTACGAGGAAAAGTGAGAAGTGTCCTTAGACTGTTGACTTTGAGGATTAGGGTTAAGAGTAGCCTGTTTTAGCACATTGTATTCTTTATTGAGAAATTTCCGTTGCGTGACATTAACATCTAAGAGTCAAGCAAGTAATAGAGAGAGAAAGAGAGATAGATCGACGAGTTAAATTAAGCGTTTCAGTTTAGGGAAAGAGGAATGATAATTAGCCTTTTGTGTTTTGCATGAGTATCACCTCCGCGTTTATAACTTATTATTTAGATTAGTTGTGTTCCACGCACAAGACCTTTAATTTAGACTCCTCATAATTTAAACGTGTTTACAAGTTTATTACACCACTGTTATGCTTCGAACCATAGTTTATAGAGAGAAATGATTATGAAAACCGGCAGACATTAAAGGAGTAAACACTGAACCAAGGTTTATGTTGGAAGGTACACAACCGTGCACAATCTTTTGTTTTGCACTCGTACACTATGCTTGAACTCTAACCAAAGCAATTCTATTGGTTAGTTTCTTAGTACGGAGCAAACAACAATTGTGTTTTGTGCCAGATCGATCAAGCCCAAAAACTTGAACAAAAACCTACAACAAAGAAATTTGTCAGGTTTCCTAACTATTCTTCTCTGTTAACTATGTTCGAACAGAAGAATGAAAAAAATGCAGCTAAAGAGTTGGTCATATGGTGTGCCCAAGGTGTACTGTGGGACAAAATTCATGTTTGGAAGTGTGGAATAGTAAGCTATGGTTGCAAGGGCCACGTGCACAGGCATTTCAAGAACCAGACGTTTTCACTTTGTTCAGATATTACGAACAAAGACACAGTGCGTAAACAGGAAAAACACTTCAGTAGAAGGGGTCATATCAATTGGTCACGTTGTCGCCCCATTAAGTACGTTGTTTGTTATCAGAAGACGCTCCAGTAACGTAAGTGAGCACAAAACGACCGCTTTCTGCTCACATAACCTGATGAAGAAATCAAAAAAAGTTTGTTAATGGAAATTACGGGTGCAACTGACTTTCGCCTGAGGTTCGGATTCACGTGCGCTTTTGAATGCTTCGTCAAATTTCAGAGAAGTCTCGAGAAAAACGATCCCTTTCGGCGGGTGAATTGTTTCCCTTTTTAGCTCTGCTGTGTATAGTTCGCTGTTGACGTGCTTCCCGTGTTTTGTGATAGAGATTTTCTTTTGTTATATAGAAGGAAGTCATAATTGCGTAATGGTGATCAAAGAAATGTCGCTTTGATAGAATCAGTCATCCGTTTGGATGCCCTCTCAACTCCTATATATCAAGATGCTGCTAAATATATATTATTACATGGTGCTAGAGATCGGAATTGTTGCTGTCGAGAGCCGCTGTCAATTGATACAACTCTTTCCATTGGAAAGATATTTAAGAATTTTAAGAATATAAGAAGCTCGGTAGGTAAATGTAGTGTTAAAGGGAGACTGGGACGAGACAGTCGATGGAATAACTCTCCGACATAAGCGAAGGGAGAATGATAAAGGCTCGCCTAATACTTCAAGTTGATACACCAGTTTAACTAATTTGAAATCCGCAAAAATGCCGCCAAAAGTGACAAAAAGCGTACGCGGGTGTCGAGTTCTGACGAAGAAAATATCAAACTACATAAGTACTTTTTGACGACTCCGTTTGAAAGATTTGCAAACGAAATTACAGTGTAGGTTTAGTTTTAATAGGCTTAATGCTTTTTAATTTGAGAAATTAAAAGACACTGTTCCCAAGTTGATTTAAATGTTCATAGAATGGACTGTTGTGCACTGAGGAACGTACAGTGTTAGATTTGGCGATTATTTAAACTAGATTAGATCAACAGGGATCGACAAGAACTTCACGAAGATGGTGGTAAACTAAACTTGTGATGAATAAATTATCAGTGTCAGCGTGCGCCGTTGGGACAATTTGCAATTTAAATTTGCATCACAGATTTGTTTGCCCCAAATTGCTTTTGAAGCTCAAGGTTTTTGTTATACTGAGGTATGTTTTCTATCGTCCAGTGACCTCAAATCGTTTTCCCTCTGATGAAGACTTGTTCTTTACTTGTTTTAAGTTCTACAAGAGTTAATTGGCTTCAAGATTACATTCCGCCGATCAGAAAAAATGTTACACGATATCCGGTTAGGCGATAGAAGGTGATGTGTGAAGCTGAAAACACCCGATTCTGTTTTTTTTTTTTTTTTTTTTCCGCCTAGCTTTTCCTCCAAACCTTTTCACAAGATGGGGGCCCAAACTTTTTCCACCCCCACTGGTCTTT
>Ga0126338_10000817_pt1 | contig 18299 bp, 12 predicted proteins | sample OrbCmetagenome_2_FD_92529 | JGI IMG/M metagenome (GOLD analysis project Ga0126338, IMG submission 92529) | Coral microbial communities from Petempiche,Puerto Morelos, Mexico - Orbicella C C metagenome | ecosystem: Host-associated > Invertebrates > Cnidaria > Coral | place: Petempiche,Puerto... | reverse complement strand
GATGATGATGATGATGATGATGATGATGATGATGATGATGATGATGGCGATGATGGCATGACCTGAAACGCGTCACTATCAGTTTTGCTAGCTAGCACAGCCGATGTAGACGACCAAATTTAAATCCTTCACAAGTAATATGTGCATAAGTGTTCATAAGTGTTACGTAAGTTCATATGTTGGACTTGATTTTCTTTCCCTAAGTGTTTCTGATTTTTTGATGTATTTGTTTTAAGTATTGTTATTTTTTTGTAACCTCTTTCAGGGTGTGGTGGCCACATGACTGGTGACGGTGAGAATTTTACGTCACCGAATTATCCCAAATCTTACCCCGTCGACAGCGAGTGTATTTGGACTATAGTTACAACTCCTGAGGACACTATTGAACTGAAATTTCACGATTTCCATTTAGAAAATACTGGTACTTGTCGGTTTGACTTTGTAGAAATCCGACAAGGCGGCACTCGCTATTCACCACTCATTGGCAAATTTTGTGCGAGTACAATCATTTCACCCATCAACTCAACCGGAAACTCACTCTTCATTAGGCTCGTGTCTGATGGAACAGTCAGTGAAAAAGGTTTTCGAGCTACGTGGAGAAGGATTTCGCACAAAACTCCCACAACCCCAACTATCCGAGTTTCCACCACACCAACACTGGCGAAAGGTAAGCAACGCTGTTCGTATGTTGTTCTCTTCAATACTAGCGCATTGTCTCTTGACTGAAGTGACTCTACCCACTGCTTATCATATCAAAGAGACTGTCGTTTTCGGAAATCCGGAGCCTGTTGCCAAGAACAAAATGTATCTCCTAGAGTGAAGCACTCTGTCATCACAAGTCGTTCTTATCGACATTAAAGGGACAGAGTCAGCTGGCGCACATCCGCATTAGATACTATTTCATAGCTATTTGCATATCACGGAGACGCGATCCATACTGCTTTTAACCAAATAGGATAAAATAATATCATAGGATGAGCAAAAGCACACTCAAAAACAGGTTTTTCAGTAAACGATTGAAAATCAAGCAAAACGCTACGAAGATTGAAGCGGATTTCTAGATGTACTAGACGCGTATCTTTGATTTCAGGTTGAGGTGAACTGTTTTCAAAGTGGGAAAACTGGTATCCCGGTCAGCGCGGTCCTAAAGCTGACTGTGTCCCTTTAAAGATAAATTAGACAAAAAGGCACCGGGAAAGTGTCTCATGCATGCAATCGTGTCGTGAACTGCCGGTAGTTTTCTAACTCTAACTTCTAGCTCTTTTACTTCTTTTTATCGTCAGAGTGTGGAGGTGTCTTAAATGAAGAAAATGGGGAAATTACTAGCCCAGGCTACCCAAACCCGTATCCATTAAACAAGCAATGTACCTGGGTCATTTTGGCAAAAGAGGGCAAAGCAATTGAATTAACGTTCCGAGCATTTGAACTGGAGAGGCACTCTAACTGCCGTTATGACTACTTGGAAGTGCATGACGGCGATGGACCACAAATGCCTTTGCTTGGGAAATTCTGTGGTAACGTGGTTCCTGCTCCCGTCAAATCTTCGCAAAACGCCATATACATAAAGTTTTACTCTGATGGACTTACTCCCAAGCGCGGATTTACACTTAAATGGCAGACCTTTGAACGGCAATCCCCGCCACCTGGGCCTCCTCCCTCGCCCGATGGAAACAAAGGTATGGTATTTGTCTATTCGAGTATGTACCGTGCTCTTATAAGTTCTACTGGAACTTAAGGCTGCTACATCGGCTAATTGTGGCATAGATTGGATTCTTCACGCGCTATGATTGTCAAGTAAGTTGTACATATATGAAGGAAGCAATGTTTTACGTTTCACTCGCCGTCAGAGAGCCTATAAGAAAGCCTAAGCCAATACCATCTGTTTGCATGATAGAGCGGTTTTCAATTGAGTGTCGTAAAGCCAAAGCCAAATTAATCACTCAAGCCAATCAAAGAGGCCATAAACATTACAGTGAGCCAATCAAAACCCGAAGTAATTACAAGTAGCTGACGCAAAGCGCGGGAAAACGAGTGCAAACGAGTTACGATTGGTTTTGGTTTTACTTCTGATTCGATGAAAAATTGGCGGGAGTATTTTAAGCCAATCGCGTAGAGTAGTAAGCGCAAAACCAATTACTTTTCGACACTCAAATCAGAACCACTCTGTACATGTATCTAATAATTATTCCACGAGACGCGTTGGACATGAGATGGTACTACGCGCCTCGCTGGCTGTAACCATCTCATATCCAACAAGCGCGAGTGGAATAATCGTTTTATAAAAACGCCCCCAAAACATTGAAAACTAAAATAAAAACGTCCCAAAAAAGTACGCGTACGTTTACCATATTTGTAGAGCATGGTATAATTAAAATTGGTTCGTGCTTAGCGTGCGTATATCGAGTTATGGATGCTCACGGGAAGTTTGGAGAGCACGAAAGAAGCGTAAGAGTTGCTCGAGGCGACAGCCGAAAGCAACTCTAGCTTCTTGTTATAATGTTATATTGGCTCATATAATACCATGATGGCTAAGCCAATGAAATGGAAAATTACACATTTGAGGTCTAGACTGAAAGCTCTTAGTGAGTGAATGAGTCTAGGTCAGTACATTGGGTCGCTTTTCGAGATCTCAAAAGCACATTATTTTCTGAAAAGGTATCGGAAAACCATCTTCTATTTGTTTCGAATAAAAACTGACGACATAAATAATAACGCTTCTTCCGGCGGTCAAGAGTGCACGGCAATGTCGGCAATGCAAAGAACGTATAAAGTGGTTGAGCTTCAATGTTTTCCTCAACGATGTGTTTATGAATGTATGGAGACACTGTTTCCAATTCATAGTTCATCCTCTGATCATGATATTAAAAAATTCTGTGGAGTCCGACGAACTTAAATGTTTACGTAGCAGTTTTGACAACAACAACAACAGCTTTATTTATCCCTTTTTTTATGAATGTATGGAGACACTGTTTCCAGTTCATAGTCCATCCTCTGATCATGACTTTAAAAAATTCCTATACCTTGTTTTTGGGGGGTTTTTTGATCAGCTTCTTTTTGAAAATTTACGTATTTTTAAAGTTGCCGCTATACAAATAACAAGAGTGAAGTGTTCTGACCACACATCAGTTTGGCTAGACATATGCTCTTACCTCTACGCATTTGTAGTGTCCGGCTTGTTTTGTTAAATAATTTGCAGCCAATGCTGAGCAGTACTCGGCTTCTTTCTTATTCGATTTGTTATTTTGTGCTCTATTTTTTACAGCTTGCGGCGGCACATTTACCACGATGTCTGGTGTTATGCAGAGCTCTCTCTATCCGGAGAACTATCCCGTAGACGTGCTATGTCAGTGGGTTATCCAACTACCACCACAGTACAGAATACGCCTGGAGTTCATGGACTTTCAATTGGAAGCGAGCAGAAGCTGTCAATATGATTTCGTGCTAGTAATGGACGGTTCACCTTCCTCGCCAACCGCTCTAGGGAAATTTTGTGGAAACTCAAGTAAGAACGTTGTGGACTCTAGGACCAATGTAATGACTGTTCTGTTTAAGTCGGATGAGACAAAGACCAAGAAAGGATTTCAAGCTTACTGGTATGCTCAGCCGGCCATCATTAACATTACACCTTCTCCTATAACACCGACAAAAGTTCCATCGAACGAAATTAACGGAACTGGTGAGTGCAACAAAGACAACGTGAACTTTATTGCTAAGTTTGTAAATATAGCATTTGCAAGGTAAGAGACACTAAGAGAAAAATAACTGGCTAATCTAGTTGAGTATTTATTCATCCTTTTTTAAAACGTCTCTATATCAGTTAACTTCTAGGACAGTTAACTTCTTACACTCTTAACTTCTTCGTCTAAACGTGTACTGTGCGTGCATTTTGCGTCCATTGAAGGGGTACAGATCAAACCGAAATACGGTTTCTTTGTTTCTAACTTGCAGAGTATACATTGAGCGAAGAAGTATCTTTAATTTTCTGCTCTTCCTTGCCCTGCCCTAGAGTAACAATTCCACCTAATGATCGTATTTAGTGTTTTAATGAAGATACGAGAGAATCCATCCAAAAATTAAAATGACGAAGCGTAGTTACCGACAAATTATCCTCCAGCTAATGACTATACTTAAACTTTTAGATTGCGGAGGAAAACGCATGCGTCCAAGTGGTGATATCTTCTCACCCTCTTACTCCATTTCTTCGTCCGTACCAGCTGACTGCGTGTGGATTTTGTCAGTGTACGATGGAGACAAAATTGCGATCGGTTTCAACGAGTTTGATTTAGCCGTCGCTGTAGACTGCGCTTCTGAGTATGTGGAATTGAGGGATGGGGAATCGGACGACTCTCCTCTGCTGGGACGGTACTGCGAATCTGCACCGATGGTGGTACTCGGTTCTACGAACAAGATGTGGATGCGCTATTATTCGGTTGGGACGGGAAGGAAAGGTTTTGAAGCTACCTGGACTACAATGAAGCAGACAACGCAGGTGGAAAAACCTAACAGTCCAGAAGTGGGCGATGTGAAGAAAACGGAATCTCTTCCTTATCCACCAAGTAAGTTGCACTTTTATCGTAAGAGTTATAAAAATCTTTTTTTCTCCTTGCCATATGAGGAAACTGTCTTGTGAACAAGGGCTGAGCGTAGAGGTAAAGAAATTTATCAAGTACAGGAGGTTGTCTTGGCTGCCAATAAGGTTATAGGAGCACTCACAATGTCATCGTTCAATTGACCACATGTTATCTTTAAAGAGAGAGATTAATTTTTTCTTAGACCCATACATGGAAACAAGTTCTTTACCGTAGATATAATCTGTAGATGCCAAGGTATCTTAATCTATCTTATTATATGGCTAGCTCCGTGAGCGGGCAAGATGAATCAAATCCTGCGCTGTGATTGGCTACCCGAACAGGCAAGATGGAGCTATCTTGCCCGCTCGGGACTATCCGCCGTGTCCCGCAAGAAAAATTTCCCCGAAAGCCATGTAATAAATCCTTTATTGACCAAGCTTGTTCGGTCAAGATGGCTGGATATTGGCCTCGTTCTTTTTTTACAAGTTTATGGACCTCGCAAAAAAAACTCGCAAAAAAAGAACTTGGCCAATATCCAGTCGTCTTGACCTCACACTTGGTCGATCACCCATAGATATTTTCGTGTTGCGGTTAATATACACTCAGCTGTTCACGAGACGATCATATATATGGTTCAGATCCAGCTATCAGGCAATCTGGTTACTGATTGGCGTTATCTGGTCAAAGATGTAGCCTTCATGGTTTTTGGAGGCTCGCCTCATAGGGCAGTTTTCAAACACTTGTTTTGCATTACTACCTTACACAATGGGCTTACACGCGCTCCTTTCTCAGCCAATCAGAAGTAAAACAAAAACCAATTGTGAGTTGGTGGCACACGTTTTCCTGCGCTTCGCGTTAGCTACGTGTATTTGCTTGAAGTTAATTAATTCACTAGATTTTCTGTGTCCTTGGTGATTAGTCAGAGTGATAACCTTTGTTTTGGTTTACTACACTCAAATGAAAACCGCTCTATATGTAATGGTATATACCGTTGAATGATCTATCTCGTATTACTATAAATCTACTAACGTTCTATCACGAATGCCGTTCTCTGATTGGCTACGCTACTCACTGTCTATGCTGTGATAGATAGTGAGTAGCGTAGCAGTGTGCGCTTGTTAACAAAATAACGGCAGCTTCTTGGCGTTTTCAAGGTGTCTGTGAGGAGGATTTAGATAAACTTTTGAAGTACTAGTAGAATTATACTTAAAAGATTAGATTATTCGCTCTCGATTTCTATGCGTCATAGTTGACTCGGGCTACACCCTCAGCAACTGTCACGCGATAGAAATCTCGAGCTCATCTAATTGTTTATTATTAGGCGATGCAACATTATCTAAAGTTATTTGACTGCAAAAAAGGCAATTGGCAATTTTTACACATGTGCCTTCTATACTTAAAGAAGCACTGCTAGTTACCAAAAACGCAGATCGAGTGATGCACCGTGCTGGCACTTCTCTATTTTTGCCCTGCGTGTAAGTGTTTACTATTTCCTTTGGTTGCTTTTGTTTTTCGTTTGCCACTTTTCCCCATGAAGTGGAGAAATAATAGACGGTTCTACGTATGATACTCATTTTCTGCGTTTTCTAGAAGCATTCCGCCATTTATTCCTTTTCTGCTTCTTGTGATAAATAATTATTTTGTGCCAGATTTATTTAATTTTATTTCTTTTATCAAAGAAAAATGCGTGGAGGCCCTTGGTATTGAGAATGGTGGAGTCAAAGATGGCCAGCTGACGGCCTCTTCTGTGTGGATGGGTGTGAACACATTTGGTCCTCAGCAAGCCAGACTTCACAACCAAAAATGGCCACAAGGCTGGAGTGCTGACCTAACTGATAAACAACCATGGCTTAAAGTGTCGTTGCAGTCGGACTATGTGATTACTGGCATCGCCACGCAAGGTTATGGTAATCCAGTCTTCCGTGAATGGGTTGAAAGCTATTACTTAGTCTGGCTGGACACTAAGGCTGGTGAAGTCTTTTATCGTGAGGATGGCAAAGTCAAGGTAGGCGTATGTCTGAAGGTTTTTTTGCATTTTCCTTCCACTTTTAACCCTGTCTAATTTTTCAAGAAAATAGTTTTACTTTAAGGGAACAGTAGAACGTCCTGAAGACTGAAAGAAATTAATTCAAACCAATTTAGTTACATAAAAAAAAACTTCTCTCTGAGATTATTTGAATTTATTAGGTTTTAGATGGTAACAGTGATCACGATACCGTTGTCCGTCATGTGCTAAAGGAGCCCTTTATAACTAAAGAAGTAACTGTCCGGCCCAGAATGTGGAAGGGCAGCGTTGGCCTTCGAATGGAGTTATACGGATGTAAACTTGGTAAGCTCTGTTTATGTAAGAGCCTTGGCGACTCTGTACATGGAAGCGAAGGAATGTGTGAAGTGTGTGAATGTGTGAAAAGAGCAGTGTCATTATTTGATTTTCTATTGTAAATGTATTCTGCTGATCACATTACATCATTTTTACACGATTAATTTAGTTTCTTATTCATTTCACTTCTGAGGTTCGTATAACTTCGAGAGTTGCTTGTAGTCTTCAACTAAAATTCAAGTTCTGTTTTCTTTCGCTACCTCGTCACGAGGTGCCAAACAGACCGTAAGAAAGAAAGAGAAACATTTTTTTCTGGTGATTTCCCTTCTCAAAACTCCAAGGTTAAATTTGCTAAACCTTATTGCTAGGGTCACGTCCATGAGGTGATAGCTGAAGTTAATGTTAAAAAACCTCTTTATTCAGATGATTGTCAAGAACCACTTGGACTAGGAAACCGAAACATTAAAGATGAACAACTGACAGCATCTTCTGCTTGGGGCGATAATCCAGAAAAGTTCGGTGCTCACAGGGGCCGGCTCAATTTAGATCGCTGGCCTCAAGGTTGGACAGCCAGTGTAGAAGACGCTTCTCCGTGGTTTCAAGTGAATCTGAACGACCCTATTATTGTAACGAGAGTAGCTACGCAAGGATACGGAGGGCCTGCGGGAATTGGTCAATGGGTAGAGAAGTACCGATTGTCTTGGGAAAATGAAGAGGGTACTTGGCGCAATTACTCCCATCCTCATCGTGTAAGCAGTTCAGCTGTCCACTGGAAGAACAAGGTGATTTACTTTTCTTAAACATCTGGAACATCAAAGCGCGATCTTAGAAGCATTTACTTACTGCATGAGAAGCGTAAGAGCAATGCACGAGCTAAGAGCAAGCGAAGGTAACTCTAGATTCAGATGCAATCTGCAACTGGACTCTCAAGTGACCCTTACCTCAATTAGAGCATAGCTACAACAAGAACCAAATCTTTTATAACATAAGAACAGGGATGGGAAAAACGTGAGAGGCAAATTGTATTCGAATGATAGACTCAAAATTCTGTTTTATGCCTAGTAAAGATACAGAAACTCTTTCAGCTCCGTTTTTGTTTTCCCTGTCGATGCTTTGTGGGACTAGAAGAACTTGTCACTAGTTCCTGCGTTTTAGTGTGCAATGTAGGTTTCCAAAGTACACTAAAACGAGGAAACAAACCTTGTCTAATCTTAACCTTATTTTGCAGGTATTTCATGGAAATAAAGACAAGACGACAGTGGTGTCACACACTTTGCAGAATGTCTTAAAGTCAAGCAAAATCCGTTTCTGGCCCCTGGTCAACCATAACTTTGTTTCCATGCGGACGGAACTGTATGGCTGTATGGGAGGTATAGGTTACTTCTTATTCTCAAAAATCTGGCGTCGTCCTATTCTGAAATGCTTGATGATCTTCAGTTAAAGGTGCTATAAACAATTGTACCTCCTTGAGTACAAAGATCGTGTCACCACCGAGGGTGCAAATCACGTGTTGAATACCTAGCAATTTATGCGCTCAAATGTCGTTGAATATTTTTTAAAAGTCTCGATCAATTCAGTTGATCACCATGCTGAGTATCCTTCCTTCTCTTTGCATCTAAGTGTACAGCAATATTTCAATAAAGCGATACCATTAAGCCGTCCTCTCTTGATTGAATTTCCCCCCATATGCAGCTGCATTAATTTTGCGGCTTAGAAATATATTGTCTAAACGTTGTTTGCTTATGTTCTTTAAAACCTTACAGAATCTTCAAAAACCGTAACTGAATGCACTACAATTGGTCATCGCATGACTGGTGAATCAAATCCACCCAGCAAAAAGGATTGCCAATGGCATGTCACTTCATCCAAAGAGGACGGCACGGTAACACTCAAGTTCACAGCTTTTGACTTCTCAAAAAGCGATCCTTTCTGTAGCAAAGACTACATTGAAGTCAGGAACGGCCTTACTAAACATGCTCCCGTAATAGGAAAATACTGTGGAGGCAAGATGCCTGCTCCAGTGCAATCTTCGGGAAATGGTCTCTGGGTTCGTTATGTGGTGTCTGGTGAGATCAAAACTAGGATTGGCATGACTTACCATGATGGTCCTAAAGCCCCTGTACAAAGAGAGAAAGGTATGTTAGTTTTCCTGTTTGTATGAAGATTCCTAAACTGTAATATACCCAGGGTTGCAATGTTGCACGATGTTGCAATGTTCCCAAGAGGAACAACAACCCGCGATTGAGCCTGCCCTAGATCTGAAATACTGCTCCGTTCGCTATTAAAAAATTCGACATTGATTTCATATTATGCTGTTTATTCTCAGATCAACTTACAGTTCTTTTGCTCTTAACTGTTAAATGGCTTTTGTTGTCGCAAAGCTGCATTTGGTGTCTTTTTTTAAAGATTTTTATCATCATTTTTCATTTTTTATCAGAAAATCTGTCCCATGTATTTATCGATCAATCTAAGTGAATTGCGTTGTTTGATAATTTTCTGTTCCATTTGTAGGATGTGGAATTCGAAAACATTCAACTCCACCCAGCCAAACGGACGGACGTACGCCCAAACAATGGCCTGGACAATGGCCCTGGCAAGTAGCCCTACTTCTTATGGGACAGTCTGTTCAACAGTGTGGTGGGGCTCTTATTGCTCCTCGGTGGGTCCTCACAGCAGCTCACTGTTTTAAAAGGTAATGTTCATTTATATTAGTCACTTCTCTTCCTAAAAGCGGAAGCATAATAATGCTTAGTGAAACCTATGGTAATAGTTTCAATGCAGTCATCAAATTTTAATTTTCCATTGTGGGAGAAATTCCAAGGAGAACATAGCGCACAGATAATCAAATAATCAGATTTTTGTTTTTTGTTTTTTCGTGTGTGTGTGAGGTAGGGTTAATCCCCTTCTACCATTGGGTACATAGTGGCCATTTTAATGCCTAACGATTATCTCCACACTCTTTAAGTGTTGCTGACTGAATGTTATCATTACAGCGACATCCCGCCTATACGTTACTGCTATAACTCGCATATGTTCATTTGACTATGCTGTGTATAATATCGATGGCTGTTAACATTTCAATTTGCTTCTCAGTAATACAGGGCTATAAAGCCGTCCAACCCATTCCGTACTGCCCATTTCAGATGGCTGCGTCGTACCTTTGTTGCTCTCGTTTTCGCTGTTTACTTGAAATGCAAGTTGACGAAATAAGAAGTTTATTTATTCCGCGTAAATCATACTTTTTATTACTTAAGGTCATTCCACTGAAATAGAACCTGCACTGAGATGTTTGTCAATCTTTACCTATTGATTTTTTATATTATATGAACTTTTGAAATAAAAATTTAGGGGTCCCTGTGTTCGTTTAGGAGCAACAGCAACTAGTTTTTACCAAATAAATCCTTATAATCGCACCATGATCATAGTCACGATTTCTTGCTAAATTCACGTTTCCGACGATTGCTTCTTGTTCTACGCTGAGAATTTGGTCCTTATTTATTTTACATAGAGAAATTTATTACTCAATTCAAAACAACAGAAAAAAAAAATGATAGGTCACCGTACTCGTTTTTCAGAAAATGACGATTTACCTCTATGGCGAGGTCCAGCCGTAAAGAAAAGCCGCCATTTTTTAATGCGCGCGCGCTAATCACGCGTGAAATTACGCGCAGTAGGGATGCGCAATGCAGTGCTGGGGAATGACCTTAACTCCGTACATATCTCTCATACTAATAAAGCACAGTTCCGGGTAAAATTCCCTACTTGCATTTGCAGGTTCAAGCAGCCTCTTCAATGGGTCATACGTGCCGGAGAGTTTGATCTCACCCTAGAGGAAAATTCCGAGCAAAACATACGAGCTGAAGCAATATATGTTCATTCTTCATACATATCTGCTACAAACGAGAATGATATTGCCTTGGTGTACCTCGAAAAGCCGGCGCAGGTGAACGACACAGTTGACATAATTTGCCTTCCCGATGAAGGAGACGTTCAGCCTGGAAGCTCTTGTGCTTCTGCAGGGTGGGGTTTTACACCAAATCTGCATCATACTTCTGCGCCACTAAGATCACAGGTGGTGCCCGTTGTATCTCGCCAGGAATGTAATAGATTCAGTTCCTACGGCGGTCTGGTAAAAGAAGGAATGATTTGCGCAGGGTTTGCGAAAGGCGGCGAAGATAGCTGTTACGGAGATGGTGGAAGTCCTCTCATGTGCCAAATCTCGCAAGGAAAGTGGGTTGTTGGCGGGATTAATAGCTGGGGGCAAGGTTGCGGACTCCCTGGCAAGTATAGTGTGTACACATTCACGGAGAAGTACCGAGACTGGATTAATCGACACTTGCAAGCAAACTGATCGTCGGTTGTGGAAATGGGCGCTGAAGCAATAGTTTATTCAACTCTGCCATGGGTATTTAAATAGTCCAACGTGAAACTTATAGCTGGCCCCGGTTGACTTGCCGTTTCGTTTGGCACATGCTAGGAGCTGCTCATCTTGCTCAGTTTCCCAGCTTGGACACCTCAGCTGGGAAACCTCGACGTTGCACTTGTGTTGGTCGATCATTCTTGACACATTGTAAAAGGAAATGTTAAAGTTACCTTAAGTTTATTACAACCAAACCAGACATTTAGTGTTTTTTGATGTGCGAATAGACAATAGGCTGCATAGCCCGAGTCCATAACAATAATAGCTGGAGCTGCTTGTCTTACCTTGTTGCGTTTCTACCGGTCAAGGGATCTTTGATTTTTCTAACCTAACTAATTGGTATCATATCAAATGTCGGTCCTAATAGAAACAAAAATCAAATAGGTCTTCTTTCGTTTGTGTGCTGATGTTACTGATCAAATGCTAATCAAGGTCTATAGCCACTTTAAATCGTGTATTTATCTGCTGGTACTAACATAAACGTAGTCTCGCGCTGATAAGATAGTTGACGTGCTTCCGGTGATGTTATGAATAAGGCGCCTTCAAGCCCATTTCAAGTCTGGTCGTTCACCGTAACAGGTAGTTATAGCGGATAAAAATTCTCTTTGCTGGCAAACACTTCTCTTTGTGTGGAATATGTGGTTTCCTGAATGGCTGTTTCCCCGTCTACCCTACACCATGGTTTATTCCCACACACCATGTTTTATTCCCATACTGAAGGCGTGAATGGGATGTATCGGGTTTTCTATAATAATGCTGCCGGATTGCTCGTGTTTACAACCCAAACCTTAACGTGATCGAAAAGGAACGATTGTCGTCAACATTGGAATCTATTCGTGATATAACATTCACCTGAAGGATCCTGAAGAGGCAGATTCAAGAGTCTTATTTTGTTGCCAAGACTGCACGGTTATCTCCTTAGTGAATTTTGACTGTTTTTGTTACAGTGAAGGGTAGATTTCTTTTAACGGCCAATACAATCTTCTACAAGTTTTTTCAAGCTATCAATAATAGACATTGTTTTGAGGCGGACTTAACTGAACACGAATATTTAGCGTGCCAACTGGCGAAGATAAATGTACACCATATTATAGGAATAGAAATATGTTCTTACTATAATACCTGCAACGGGTATTGGTTTAGTGGAGGATTGGTTATTTCTTTATCACAGTGAAGCAAATTATTCAGTGCTCTCGCCGTGAACATTTAAAAATAGTGCTACTGCAATAAACTGCGACCGGTATGAGTCTGAGATTGTAGGTGTTGCAACGTCAATAAAATATATTAATCGTTTGTCTCGCGATGTTAAATCACGGCACGGTTCCCACGGTCAGGTAAACGTCCAGACGAACAATTTTACTTCTACATTGGGTAAAATACCGCACATTGTCGATTTGGTGAAGGAAATTCCAAAATTCTGTCTCAGCAAAAGGTCAATAAAGTCAGGGAAATACTTGGGCCCATCTTAAGTTCTCTCAAGCGGAAATGGAAATTGATTTTTTTGGCGCCTTTTGCCAACGAGTTAAGTTTTATTAGCAGATTATCTATAGCACAGGAAACCAAAAAGACAATGAAGGAAACGATGGAAAGAAAAGTGCTTTCGCCTCTCTCGGCCCTAGAGAAAATTGGTAAGTCGGAGGGTTGTTTTTCTCTTATGTAATGTATAGGGACCCAGATAAAGATCACGGCGTTTCGATCGTGTACGTTTGATATATGTCATTGTTGAGCTGCAATTGGTTGATTTCGATCACGTCTTGATGACCAGTCACCTAGTGAATTTCTTTGTAATTATATCATCATTCTACGCGAATCTGTGTGTTCTTCGACATGCTCTTTTCTCCTCGCATCCAAACGTTTTATCATCGGTTGTTTGATCATCTTCAGCTCGTTATTCCGTCCTCTGCAGCATCAAATGAAATTTTGTTTTACCGGATATGCGATAGGGCATATAAACTAAACGAGATGCACGTGTCTTCGAAGCTCTGATCTTTCGAAGGAGCCTTGTCCAATACAACCTCATTCCAACGTAAGCAACGCAAACCGACGATTCGTCCTTATGAGGTGTAAGTAAACTACATGATTGGTGCGGTATCGCCTAATTTTTAATCCTTTGAATTGCCAAGTTTAATAGCTCCAACGAAAATACTCTCCATTAATTAACGAGATAAAATCGTTGTCAATCGATCCTGGTATGGCATTTATTATTCTGCAATTATATTGAGTTCTTTGCGGTTTGACCTTTACGTTCATTTGGTGGAAAAGCGTGAATTCCTTTTATTCATAGTATCTTGTTAATCGCATTAGCCGAGTGAGCCAACAAAAATGAACATGCTTTAGGTTTTTAACACACTACACTTGTAGATAATTGAGACTAGTATTGCAGCCGGACATGTATAACGGGGACAACACTGACTGGATGCACAAGGTACACCCATTTTTTTTTTTTTTTTAATCGCACCATGTATTCGACTACAGGTATTTTAGATGTTTTATTACAAGCATCAAGTTCGACAATAGAAAGTCTTGATTTCATAACAAATAAAGGCAATCACCGCCAGCACCTTAATAGCTTGAGCCTTTTAACATAAAGCCACGATAATTAATAGGCGGAGTGTAAAGCAATACAGGTCAGGCTCAGTATTTCAAATATGCTTCTAATAATAACAATTGACTTATTTTATTTTCTTCACACAAGAGACTATAGTCTCATGGTTCATATCATGAGAAACAGATTTCTCTCCCCGGCGAGAAGTACACCAAAAGGATGGAAAATAAATTACAACTGGATTTTTTGTTGTCTCGAGAGGATTATATTTTTGAAGTTTCGGCTTTACATTTAGCCACTTTTCAGTGTCAACAAAATAAAAAACCTTAATTACCATCTAATGAGCTAGAAATTACCAAGGTGCTATATATATATACATCTGCGTCAAAACATGTCGAGTGCTTTGTTTGTCAGATTTTTTACAAAAATGTCCTCTTTTCTCTGGAAGCAGTACACGCCAATAACTGCTGTTTTGACAAGAACTGTTTACGACAGAAGAAATCGCCGTAGAACTTTCTTAGGAGTGACCGTAGGTACGTTGTACGATTATTATCTTGTTTTTCTTTGCTGTAATAAAATCGTCAGTCATAAGTAGGGCTTTACTGCGCAAAGCTGGGATAAACCTACAATGCTTCAAAGGGATTACCAAAGCACTGCCTTGCCCTCCAGTGGAGCTACTTATGTTGTGCAGTACGCTTTTTTGATAGTTGTATCAGATGGAAGAAAGCAGTATAAGAGGTTCTTTCAAATACGCTTGAAACAAGAAGGATTAGCAGAACATAACGGCTTAAAATGCTACTTCCTTCCTTTCTGATGCCGTTGCATTTTCCAAGACAAAAAGTCTCGAAATTTCCGCATAACACCCCTACATAGAAAACGTGATGTTGTACCTGACTAAATACGTCATTCAGTGCAATTGAAGGGGCCGCGGCCATCGTCTTTGTGTTGCCGGCATGAAATGGAAGACTAATGGATTATTATTTTGAGCTGATGTTCCTAATTACCGATCTTTGCCTGTCCACTTAAGAGTTGTCCAAATACCATTGAACATCCTATCATTTCTAATTTTGTTACTTCTGGAACGGAATGTAGCAACGTTGTCGGAGAACATGTGATAGAATATAAAACTAACACTTGTCTTTGGTCGTGAGTCGGAATGTAACAAACTAACTAACGATAAAAAATCTGTTGAATACCCAAATTGTTAAACAGATTAGCACGAAGAAAGTTGCTCGCATTCTGTGGTGTCGTTAATTCCAGTGTAAGGAGTACAAATGTCCCCTTAATAAAAATGAATTAGCCACATGTAGTATAAGCGATGAATAGTTACATGATGATAACGGCATAAATTATCACTGCTGGCATAAAGCGGCCTGACCTCATCCAGTCACTTAAGACTGAACTAGGTTTTATCATATGAGATTTGCAAGAACTAAGAGGAATACTTAACACGTGCGGTCAAGAGCTGAGTAAGTATTTTCACGTTGTAGTACAGTACATTGTCACAATAATCTTTTGAAGACACACATCGTGCTACCGCTATTGTAATAGTCTTAAAAAGAGCAAAGGTCTAAGTTTTCTTCATGAGAGGGGCACGTGAACCAAGCGATTTCTACCAGTCTGCCGAGTCCTGCATTTGTCCCTACCAGCAGGATATTCAGTTTTGGGAAAACAGAAAATTTATAACACGCGACGAATCAATGCATTGGCATATTGTATTTGTTCGTATATCCGAGAGAAGCAACCCTAATCGCTACGCAAACCGTCTCGTGTCGATTTACCAAGCGTTAGTTCAATTTTTCTTGAGTCTGATCAGTCTTCTTGCTTTGTTACTGCTTTTCTTCAGTCAGATGAGGTTTTGTTTTACTTCTTCGCGTGTTTTACTTTTTTTGGAAGAACTAACCCTTGTCCATCGTGGTTCTTTTCAGGATTCAGCGTGGCAAAAAAGGGAAAATAAACAAGTCTGCCTTCTTTGAAATCATTATACCCCGAGGTGAGCGCCAAATTTGGTAATTTCCATTTCTTTTCTTCTTGTTAAATAGGTTAAATATATTTAACCAAATTCACAGTATTCTTTGTCGATATTTGGAGTTACCAGTTATGTCTCCCACGTGCCGTGCCGATCGCTTTTCAGATATCTTCTTGTTGAACAGAAACCACATGGCAGCAGGAAAGGTTTCTGTAAAACGATGCTTAGAATGTTTTCCTCGTGAGAAAGAGCCCTGTACGGGAAGCTATTTTGGGTAAACGTTGGCAACTGAACCTTGTTTGGTGGCTGGAATGTAAAACATGATTGTCATATCCAACACAATGTACGAACGATTACACCTAATTATGAAAGGTTTTGTTATGGTAATTTAGCCACAGTAAAAAATTTTTAACTTTGTCGTCTCTTTATTTAGAACAGTGGGTCGGTGCGTGAGTGAGATGTCAAACTCTACGTTGTTACTAAGTGGATAGTTTAGTGAAATACCAGCGCTCTTGTCATTTGAATTCATTTTAGCAGTGAGCCTCGCGCAGTAAACATTAACTTGGTGAGTGTGTGTATACTTTATGATTGTTAAATTTTACCTCTAAGTGGTTGTGTTTAGCAGACTCTTTACTGTCTCGGAATATTCTATAAATATACTCATCCCAAGAGCACGTTGTTGAGTTTTATTATGCCTTCGCTTTTTAAGCGAAAGATGGAACTTTCTTTGCATCAGAATTCTTTTTCTCTCTTAGAGGACGAGAAGAAAAAGAAGAAGAAAGGAATTGTCCCAAGTTTACAACAATGGAACTGTCACTGATTTACCTGCTTCTTACACTGATCGAGACAACGTGTAACCCTTTCTGTGAAGCAAGCAACTGGCAGAACCCAAAACTTGCAAAGTGGTATCGCCCGTCTGCAGTCACGGAAGGCTACACCGAGACTGAAGATGGCACTTTATACTTAAACATTGATGAAGATAGTAACACAGTCCGTGATTTAGCCAAAAAAGTCCTTTCTATGCTTAATCTTACCGATGACATTTCGGTGCAAGGGATCTCTTTTACTCAAGTGGACTCCAGTCTTGGAAGGTCGCGAAGGGCGCCGGGGATCTTTGGAAAGGACACCCGGGTAAACATGCGAGCGTCTCTCGAGGCGCAAATGTATCCGTTCTCCACCGCCGTGATGCTTTCTTCCGGTTGCACTGGCACCCTCATAGGAGCTCAGCACGTGCTGACGGCCGCACATTGCGTGCGCAGTGGAAAAAGACTGTTAAAGAGTGCTAAAAACTTGAAAGTTGGTAAGTTTCTGTCTCTAAATATGGCGTTTGATAGAGGAATATTTCGTCTTGCTCAGTGTGGCGATGATATCATGCCAATGATATCTCTTTAGTGTTTTGTTCATTTTAATTTACGTTTCGAGATTATCGGGACGGTGCGTTATGTCACATATTCTGAACTCGAAAAATCCGTGCGTTATCCCTTTTCACATGGTTATGAATTCCTTGGTGATACAATGGCTATCGTTTGCAGAGGTTTCCAGACTGAACTCGACATTACGATGTGTCTGTTTCGTCATTTTTATATATCGGTTTGACAACTGACCACACAGTTTGTCAAGTGCCTAAAAACGAGCAGTGACTAATCGTAATGTAAAAGAAAATATCTCAAACAAAAATGGTCTTCACTTGACGTTTGTTTTGATTTGCCGTTAATAACGCAGAACTGTAACACCAAAATAATGTAAGATTATTGAAATTACTAGCCCACTAGTGAGAAACCAAGCGTGCCGTAGGGGCGTTAAGCCAGTAGTAATTAGACGGTAAATGAAATAAACTCCAGGCATTGGGTATCTTTTCTGTGTGCATTCCACGAACAAAATGAAAAGTGCTTCCTTTGTAAACTGTACGCATTTGTGTTCTTCAGCTGTTTGTTTGTTTTGGTTTCTTTGATCGTGGTCTTTGTTAAGTGTTTCCGTCAGTTATCAGCGCAAACCTCAAAGTTTTCAAGCATTTCAGCAATGCAGAATGTTTCGTGACAAGCGATCGTGCGTGAAAAATGGCAGTCTTAATTCGCTTTTAGATCAATTTTGTTAATGCGAAACCTGTCCTATTGCAACGAGTGTCAAAATATCAACCACTGCTCAGAGAATTATCATTTTTCGGAGTTTACATTTCAAAGGACAATAGCTTTCATGGTTATTTATTAAACTTATTTAAAATGATCTCCGATTAACTTCTTTGAGTAGTAATTTGTCTATGGATGAAAAATCGAGGTCTTGCTATGTTATAGAAGAAAACAAATACTTCTTTCTGTTACGAAAAAGTTGCCAAGTTACAAATACATCTTCACTATTATGCCCCTCTCACAGAAACGCCTCTGAGGGAGGACGCACTTTCGCCGTCAGAACTATTAAAGATTGGAACAGTTTACCCCGGTCTTTAAAAACAGAGAAGTCCGTTAAATCGTTTAAGG
>Ga0126338_10000816_pt1 | contig 18309 bp, 12 predicted proteins | sample OrbCmetagenome_2_FD_92529 | JGI IMG/M metagenome (GOLD analysis project Ga0126338, IMG submission 92529) | Coral microbial communities from Petempiche,Puerto Morelos, Mexico - Orbicella C C metagenome | ecosystem: Host-associated > Invertebrates > Cnidaria > Coral | place: Petempiche,Puerto... | reverse complement strand
AGGGTCAAGTTTAGTAACATTGTAATTTTTAGCAAATGAGTGAAAATCATACACCACTGTTGCCTGGAAATTAAACATGGTGGCCTCTTCAAGTGAAATAACTGTTGTGACATGCTTTCGTAGCTAAACTGGGAGAGGACTAACATATAAATGTCAAACACCTAACCTGAAACTGCTGTTCGCCATTTGTCATTAACGTGAAAACTCTGGTGTTAAATGCCTCTATTCACAACAGAATTAAATGTCGACTCTGATGTATAAACTGTAGGACACACTTTGAAACTACCAACTACACTGAATGTAAAAATATGTAATGATTACATTATGAGTATAATAATAGAAATTACCTTGCTTGCATTCCTTTCAATTGTTCATTTCTACTTTTAAGTTCACCTGTTGTAAAAAAGTATATCATGAATCAAATTTTGCTCTTGAAATAAGTACTGTAAAAAAACCTTCACAAAAAAGCCACATGTTGGACTGCTCTAACCAGTGTTAATGTGCTTATCAGGGCTGTCATTAAGGGCCGTAACCCTTAACACCTGTTAAGGCTGAGTATGCTGGAATTTCCCTTCATGGTATGGGTGAAATTGCCTGTTGTTGATAGAATTCACCCACAAAGTAACAAGTTTGCTACAGGTGTGCAGAACAGGGTATAGGTGACTCAAAAGTTAATAACAGCCCTGCTTATTAAACCAGGCAATTTTAGGCCACCAGCTCTGGAACAAAAAGGCCACACAGCATTTTTGCAAGTTTCCTGTTGCAGGACAGTTCATTTGTCAACTTGTTGTCACTCCTGGTGAGAGAGAGGTGCTGTCTTCAAAATGTCTCACTCCCTCAACTTCCTAACATAGATTACGACATATAATAGCATCTTCCACATACAGTACATGTATTTAGGTATATACTAGCCGTAAAAATAAGTCTCACTTACTTTCAAGCCTAGAGGATCTTTTCTCAAGAGCAAACACCTACACCAAAAGGAAATTTTAAAAGTCAGCCCAAATGTATATCAACAATTTATAGTCTGAGCACACAAACTGAATTAGAGGAGCTTAATTGATGTCTCATCTGTACTGGAAGTTAAATAGTAACTGATCTGCCTCTATTAGTATTAATTTTCTCAACTTCAATTAAAACAAACTTTCAATTGAAGTTGAGAAAATTAATACTAATAGAGGCAGATCAGTTATTATTTAACTTCCAGTACAGATGAGACATCAAGCTCCCCTAATTCAGAAAAAGCTTTTAAAAGTGCATACTTACAACATGAAGTACTAACCAGCGATAAAACTGTAACTTACAGTGTATGTAATATGTTTAATGCTACTCACCCTCTGCCTGTCCTCTTCCCATGCTACAATCTGTTTTTGATGGGCTTGTACCATATCATTTAATTCTCTATTTGAAATAGACAAATAGAGATTATTAACACATCATGCATAATTTATTTCACAAGGGGCTCAAAAAAAAACTTGGCATGAATTTCAGCTTGCCCTTGGGACAAACTGCTCTCAAATTTTGCTTGCCCTGGTTAAGTCTTGTTCAATGTAATGTAATATTAAAATTAAAGTTAAAGTTATTAAAAGTCTTAGTTTGCTCTTTTAATGATTTAGTTGACAGACATCTTGCCTGATCCTTTGCCCATTGTGCAAGTGAGAATGAAAGGCTTCTTGCCCAGAGGGAAAATTTACTTGTCCTGGACAACTGGATGGCACTATGTTCAGGCACTGTTCACATCATTATTTTATTCTTAATCTGTGATGGTTATTGTATGCTTATGAAAAAAGAGCAAGTCAGAATGGATAATAAACCAGTTCAAAGTATAATTACCTGTCTCTATCTTTGAGTTCTCCTATAAGTAACTGAAGTTCACGCCTTTGTCTTTGGATTGTATCACTGTCAACGTCAGAGAGCTGAAAACATATTACAAAATTAAATATGACTAAGCTCCAATTTCTGTTGTGACTACCTTGCACGAGATTATTCAGTCACATTTGTTGCTCTTCCTAGATGGGCCCTGTGAGTCTCGCACCTCTGTGGGTCAACTTAAACTCCGATCTTATGCTAGCCAGGGCTGTCAATAAGGACCGTAACCCACAATACCTGCTACAGCTGAGAATGCTTGATGGGCCCTTGATGTTACGGGTGAACTTGCCTGTTTAGTGATATAAATATCAATAAAATAACAAGTTTGTCACCAGTGTGGAGATCAAGACTACAGGTGACTCAGGACTTGATGACAGCCCTGCCAGCTCACATCTACATGTACATGTATGCATCAAATTGCTCAGGTCTACATTTGAGCTATTTTAGCCTTAAATAATAGCCACCTTCAATAATATGTGAACTCAGAAGTTAAAAATGTACATATTAGTAATGCTTGCATTTTTCACTTCCATCAATTATCAATTTGAAAACATTCAACGACCCTTGAAAAAGAAACAAACGAAATGGATTGAAATGAACCCATTGCAAGCCAAAAAAATGGCCTTTTGAACCCACTAAGTGAACATTTTGTTTCCTGGGAAAGCTGCTGGGATAATTGACAACAGCAAAAAATATTCCCCTATGAACATGCAGAGTTTGCACAGTATTGAAAGATGCAGCACCCTCCACAAATATTAATAAACCATTGACTTGCTCTGGGAAAATGTAAATCCATAAACCAACCTGTTTACTGGTAGGAGAGAGGGAGCTGTTGTGTAGTCTTGGACTTGTTGCTCTGTGTATACTAGGACTTACTGGTCGACGGACAGGACTTGTGCTACGCAATGGAGATTTACTCCGCTGGACACGGGATGGACTAACACCTGTCTGGTAGCTTGTGTTGCTTGTTCTGGGTTTGTAAATACTTGGTGATGTTGAAGAGAAAGATGAAGATATGGGCTGAAATTGCAAAAAGATAAAATTAATTGCATCTGTTCAGCAAAACGTGAATCAAAGCAGTTAGAGAGGTCTACTACATGTACGCCATGTCTTTGCCACACTGCAGGGAGCTGAAATATTTATCATGCTACCTGTGTTTAAAATAAATGTAAAGTTTGCTGTTGGTAACAAATCCTCTAAAATTACTCTATAAAAAGAAATAATTTCTCACCTTTGTTTTGGGCGTGCTGTGGAATAAATTACTTGAATCATATGAACTATGACCTATAATGTAGATGTGAAGGAAAACAAACATGTGTCAAAATTGCATGTACATGTAGCCCCTCTTAACAAACACAACACATACTCTACGAGACCAAATTAACTGACGTTGGGGCCAAAAAATTCCAGCTGCTCTTGAGATCTACAGAGATCCATTATCGATCATGTCTCAGATTGATAATGCAGCTGTGGCTATGCATTTCTCGACTGCCAACTGTTGAGTTGCTCTCATCTGGACCGCTGAAGGCAAGAGAAGCACGGCAGACTGAAGATTATGAGGAGAAGAACTGTTGAGGCCAACCAAAAAGACCTGGGCTGGACTACATGAAGTTAGAATGAGGTGGAACAGTATCCTCACAGGCACAAAGAGGATGATTGAGTGAGCAAGTGTGTGACAGGGCTCAAAAACACTTGAATTCTATATTGTTATGGGACAAACAGCCCACAAATTTTGCTTGCCCTGGGCAAGTCTCATATGTAAGTCACTTTGTTTTTTTATCTTGTTGGCAGATGACTTGCCTGGGCCCCTTGCCCATTGGGCAAGTGAAATGAAAAGTTACTTGCCCGGTAGAAAAATCTACTTGTCCTGGCTGACTAGAAGGCACTTTTTTCAAACCCTGAGTTACACTGTAATAGAGCAAAAACCCTGTGTGATCCTGGGAAACTGGGCTACAGTGCATTACCTTGCACTCAAGGAAAGCAAACAATAGTTCAAGATAGCAGAGGGTTCTATTTAGATACCTAAGAGGAGAGTGTAAATGGGTGAAAAAGTATTTAGAGCCAAAAGTGATGTGAAATCATGTTAATTGGGTTCAAGACAACGAGCTTCAACTGTATTTGGCAATCACAATACCGTAGATCATGATTATAATGTACAACACTGGCTTCAAAAAATATTTTGAAAAAGTAGCAGTAAATTCAACCATAGATGCTCAATGGCCAATATTTTTTGCTTCATAGAAATACTTGCACGTGCCATTAATTGTTCATTGATTTCAGTTTTAAACATAGATTATTACTTATTGGTGATGAAGTATGCCGGGTCATTTTCAAACCAATCTCAAGAGTTTAAGTTCCCGCGCGCAATTAGAAATTTTAACTTGTATCTGTAAAATTCACTTAAAATCAAACTTAAACCTAAAAATCCTTCAAAACTGCTATTGAAATTTGAAGTGACAAGTTCATTCAGTGTTCGCACTCTGGAATTGATGAAACAAACTGTTTTCGACCTCAATAGAATAAGCTTACTTTAGTTCTTGATTATTTTATATCCAGTGTCCTGTTTGGCAAACAGGTTAATTCACAGAGAACGTATTTATGTACAAATTATTAATGCACCTTTTGTTGAGGAGAGAAAGGTATTTAAGTTTAATTGAAATGTAATTTTTCACGATTGAAAATTAAAAGAAAGTTGAATTTGACGCTTGAGTAGAGTTCAACATGGACACCTGGAGTTCTATAATTATAAGTTAAACATAAACACAAGACGTCTACCTACCTTTTCCAAGGTCTACTGGGAGTTGAACTCGCTTTTTTCCAGCCATTTCGCCACTGTATCCTTTCACGGGAAGTGATCCACCAAATCGATCCATTGATCAACGAAAAACGTTCGATTTCAATCAAAATTCGGTTCGATCGAATCACTGATCGAACGCAGACGTCGTGATCGCACAAATGACAACAAACCCTCGCCTTGGTGTTGACTACGCGCCCCAAACCACTTCTCACTCTTCTCCAGATAAAAGATTTTTCCCTGATGATCTTTGAGTCCGAAACTTATCCTCGAGGAAAGTAGCTCAAAATAAATGTTAACCGAATTTCGTTACTACAGACGCTGAAGACAAAAGTTGCGCGCGTGAACGACGCTTGTCAATGCGCATGCGTTTGTTATTTTTGGCATGCCGCTGGCTGCTGGCTTTTAAAAGTCTGTTAGTTGTTCTGCATGGGAGCGAAAAACAAATATTCAGTCAGTTGGAAAATAAACAACGGAAAACGAGGGACGCCATTCTAAAGTGTTATCCTTTCAGAGGACAGGAGATTTTGACAATATCACAGGTGTCATTTGTACAATTCAGCAGGAGTGTGCAGCCAGTGCAGAGCCCCTGTGCAGGACAGGACATAAACCGTAGAAAGAGGGTCCCCCACGGTTTTTTTCCTTCGTTCGTCCCCAACCTGTGGAGGCGCGGTGGCCTCATGGTTAGTGAGCTCCCCTCCGGATCGAGTGGTCTGGGTTAGAGCCCTAGGGGCGTTTCTAGAAAGCCCCGGAAACTTTTCGGGTCCGCAAAGCAATTTTAAATTAATCTGTATCTAAAACAGAGGATGTATATTACACCTGAAACGTTCTGTATGAAGAGAACCTCTCTTCTTATTAAGAATACGTAAATAAAACAGTTCTCTAATCAGAAGGTTTGAGATTTCGCTACGGCTCTCCGGGTGCGAAAACTTTTCGGGACCTTCGAAAAACGGGCCGCTGGCCTGGGACATTGTGTTGTGTTCTTGGGCAAGACACTTTACTATCGCCGTGCCGGCCTCTCTCCACCGCCTCCCAGGGGTATAAATGGGTGACGGCGAATTTAATGCTGGGGGTAACCCTGCGACGGACTAGCATCCCATCCAGGGAGGAGTAGAAATACTCCCTAGTTGCTTCATGCTACAGAAACCGGGATAAGCACCGGCCGGGCCTGATGGGTCACTTCGTGCACATACAGACTTGACCTGTTTTTTACCGTTCCCAAACTACCGACGAGAGCCTCCCCTGCTCGAACATGCTACGTCCTCTAAACTGCCCAAGGATGCCCTACCAGAGTTCGGTTAGTGGCGGAAAAAGCGCGCTTGTGTGAACAACAAGTGTTGAGAGGATAAAAGATTGATTGAAAAGAACAAAATTTACACAGTTTAAAAGCCCGAAAGGCCCTGAGGTCAAGATGGGACAATTTCGACTCCAACGTCGTTCGTTTCACGCAATTTGATGCAAGCGTGCACCATACTAACCAACAATGAGAAAATGTTATCAGAAAATAATAACAAAAAACAAAACAGAAAAATGACGGAAATATCAACTGGAACTAAGCAATAGCACGGGATCGGATAAAGAGACTTGCTCTCGACTCACGGTTCCTCACTCGAAAACTGATTGGCGTGATACGGGTTTCAGGGGCGAAATTGCCGAAGTTAATTTTTTGAGTTACTCCCTTCCAGTTAGCGTGAGTGGGAAACGTACTATTCAAATCGTTTCTTTTATTTATCTGTCTCTTCTTTTAATCCCACTTGCATGTTAAGGTAAGGATGACCTAATAACTCCCGCAATAGGTTGCAGTGCAGTTGCAGTGAAACAACCCTGCGCGAGCATCTATTTGTGGTACCAAGGGAAACACATCTATTAGCACATTTTCCACTGCCATACTGGAATTGCAGTTGAAAAGTCAAAGGACTGAAACTATCCGCGGGGCTAATAAATAAAAAAAAAGATACGCATAATTTGACCACCCACATGATTGACAGATTGTATTTTCGTAAGACACCGAGATTTTAATTCGCCGCAAAAAGTGTTGACACAGTCATCCAACTTATAATGCACAGGGTTAAAGCTTATTGCTGCTTCTGCAAATAGCGCCAGAGAATTTAAATAACTTAACTGATTAAGAACGAGAAAAAGTATTTATAAATTCCTTGGTAGGTAGTTGAATGCGACTAGATCGACGTCCGTTCAGTGTAAGGCAACGCCGGGCGAAACTTCCAGCGTAAGTATATCTTCGTATTTTGAATTTCTGTAGAGAAAATGGCCTTAAACGTTCTGTGAGCTCACGATAGGAGCAATTTCTTAGTTACTGTAATCATGTCCACAATGGAAGCAAACAGCAACTTCAGTATGCATGGAAATTTAATTCTCTTTAAAGAGTCCATGAGGAAAGATTTCAAGACTTACAAAAATAGACTTTTCTGTGGGCGACGTTTCTTTCTGTTCATTATACAAAGAACATTTCTCAGTGTTCACGTGTGTACGGCCCAGAGTAAATACTCGAAACTGTCGATCCAAACATACCTTAGGTTCATTTAACATCATTCACAGGATTCTTACAGTTATCCAATTTGCACTACTGAGAAATGCTTAGAACAGTCCTTCGCTAAGAGCTTGATAATCTGATAAGAGGCAAAACTCGTTGCAGTCGAGAACTGGTTTCAGAGTTGACAAGCTACTGCAAATTAGCTCTGTACATTAGCAGCCTCCACTTCCTACGAGACTCAAAGAGAGGTCCAGGCATACACGTCTTTCGCTTAATTCGTAGCTTAAACCAATGCGCGAAAAACATTCAAATAAATTAACATGATAAATATTCGAGAGGTCAATTCTCCTTACTGGCTAGCGCTGTTAAAAATTTCTTTTTACGTAAGTTCTGAGAAGTTGGAGATTCATCACCAAAATAAAAAGATGTTTTTTTTCGTGCTTTTCCCCTCTGAACTTGTTCATCTGCTAACGATGTTTTTTTTTTTCTGTAAGTTTGTAGGAAAAAGATGAAGACCAGTTTAATTTTACTTTTGGCAATAACTATAACAGGCAAGTAAAATAGTTATGATAACCCACTTTCTTAGACTGTGACAAGTCAACAAACTTGAAGACGGAAAAAAAGCTGAAGAATTGCGTATTTTAGGTTCACTCACGCCTTCTGTTCGCTCCATAAACTCACAAACTCACATACACAAACTCGCATACCCCCTCCTTACAAGCTTGTAAGGAAGGGGTATGTCAGTTCTTCATCAGTGATTTTTATTTATAGCTGTTGGGAACGTATATGCAAGGTTTGCGCACTGCCAAACACTCGCACTACAGCGAAGTGCATGGCGTATATATTCGGCTGCATAAACTTTATTTTTCCTCCTGATCATGACTAATACTTTCGAGAAAATTATGTCTCCTATAATAAACCGAGTGGCCGGGACTCGTATAGTGCAGTTTACATACAATCGTCGCATACCTCGAGGAGGATCCAGACATTACCACTCAAAATTAGCGCGACTGAGCACTCCGGAACTGCTTCTTAGCAAGCTCAATGTCCAAAATTTTCACATCTTCCCATCTTCACCTCTAAATTTGTTTTAACCCCTTGCCCACAGAAACGCTATCGCAAGCTTGCAAGGAAGGCTCAGTGATAGATGATCATCTTGGCCAGCGGCATGTGTGTCGTGGCGGGAAACTGATCGCTTGTCGCGTGAGGCGGGAATGGATCGGGATGCATCCCGGAGAGAGGTGAGTATAGTCTGTAGTCCAGTGTCAGCGTGAGCGCCCCTGTCAACCTCGTTACTAGGGCTTTTCCTTAGAGATTGGGAAATCCCTGGAAACGAGGTTGCGGCCTTCTTCCCTTCTCCATCTCACGGCTTTGACTTGCCCAACAATAAAATAAAACGCACTTCCTGTTAAATTGCAGAATAATTTGCGACAGACTGACCATCAGATTCTCTGTACCAGATGGCATCTTTTCATATATATTTCCCAAAATGCCCCTATCTTTTAAGTTTTTCCCATCCAGCTTCTGACCCAAACATGGCGATTTTTCGCGTGACTTCCCTTCCCCTTGTCACTTACGGATAAGAGCGCAGATTCATTTTCCACAATCCCTATTTCTCCTTTTCACCAGGTACCGTTTTATTCACACCCTGAAGATGGCATCTGAGCGACAAGATTACCAAAACCTTGTTAAAACACACACCAAGCAGTTCCGAAGCATTCATAACAAAAAGCAGTTCCTAGCGTGGCACCGCTGGTACCTCCTGAAGATGGAAAACATTCTGCGCGAAGTGGACCCAATTGTCACGGTGCCCTATTGGGACTGGAGTTTGTGGTCCGGTGAACCCTGGCTGAATGAGGTATTTCACTTCGGTTCACTTCTGTGACCCTGGCGGGATTTCAGTACCGTAACAGGTGGCATTTCGGTGGATGGGTTTCCCAATAGGTGCTGAACGAAGCTGCGAGAAGAATTTAATAGGGCCTGGCTGCTCCCATAAATTTTCTCGCATCTTTGCCGCTGATCTCAGTTCGCGGCTCCGCGGCCGAAAGTGAAGTACTCTCAAGCGTAATCCCACGAGCTATTTTCCCGTTTTCTTTGTATGCTTCTTCCCACGTCTCAACTTTCCGAGGCTATTTTTGACATTCTTAAACCTCTCTGACGACGTCATTGGCTTTTTTTCAGATTATGAGCGTGTGGAGCGATGCACCATGGGGTTTTGGCGGTAACGGTGGTGGAAGAGACAATTGTGTGTACAGCGGACCTTTTAGGAAAGACCAGTGGTGGTTACCTGACGGTGGATGCCTTAAAAGAAAGTTTAACGGTAAAAATAACGATTAAAACTATATCCCAGAACTTTCGCAGCCGCTATTTGGTTTATATTGTCACGTGGAACGTTACGGAAAATCGTTGCGTGACCACGCGTGACAATGCAAACAATGATTGACTGGGCGAAGACAAATTTCTAAAGAACTGCTAGAAAAATTTAAGCGTCTTGATTGGTTGGAGATCAAACTTTCAATCTGCATGGGAACCTCTTGAACTGAAAGATGTTACTCTCTTCACAGCCGTCTTATATGTTTCTTTCATTAATGAGCTCGAAGGACGGCGCGAAAACGCCGACGCAAGGACCACGCCTAGCTGATCTTGTTTTGGTCGCGCTTTTGATAATTTTAAGAAGTAATAGTTGTGTGAACTGAATAAGATATACAAAAATACAAATTTTATTAGGTTTGAATAGACTGCACTGATTTAAACGCAATCTACACAGTGTAGTCTTTTATAAGTTATAGCGAGAAAAAGTGGTTAGATATTGAGAGAAAAAACGCGTTTGTGTGGCTAGAAACATATTTTCACGATGTAGTAGGAGGCGCGGTGACGTAATGGTTAGCGTACTGAACTGCAAATTGTACGTTCCGTAGTTCAGCACGCAGCAACAATCTGCTTCAACTTATTTACCCGCTTGAATTAAAAGTGCTCCGTCCTTGAGCAATTTTAAAAGTCTGATAATTAAGCATGCTTACTTGTATTTTCTTATTCCTTGGAAGTTTATAAAAATCTTTTATCGTATTTTAGCCTTTTAAATGTTCTTTAGGGTTTTAATAATTTTTTCGCTAATTTTAAATTTTTAAATTGTACTTAATTTTTAAATTTTATAACTTCTACATAGACTACATACATTGGAATACCGATTTTTCGAACCTCCAAGGGAAACGTAAATTATTGGTTCAAAAACTCGGATAGTTCAAGAAATCGACGGTAAAATTACAGTGTTCGACTGTGGAGAGGGAGACGACTTTTGGTTCAAGTTATCGCGAGGTTCGAAAAAATGAGGATTCGAGAAATCGGGATTACACTGTATCTTTATTTCCTAGCTTCATTGCTGAATGCACTACCCTGATAAAATAAAGTTAGTTACCTTACCTCCGGGTACGAGCCCTGGTGGGGATCACTGCGTTATTTCCCAGGGAAAGACATCTTAACTTTCCCTGTTAGGCCCCTCTATATCCATCGAGGTCTGTAAATGGGTGCTGGGCGTTACCTTGCAATAAATGCAGAAACCAAGATAAGCTCCCGTGGTATGGGACACTTCGCTCTGAGGATAACTCACACGATAGGCACATTCTCTCTTTGATATGAACTCTTTTTATTCAAAAGGAAAACCACCAGATTGCATAGCAGTTCACAAATGCCTTCGCACCTCTTACAACAACTTCCCCGAATTTGAGAGGACACTCCGCGTCAACTTACACAACGACATGCACTGCAGAATTGGCGGGAATACTGGAACCATGTGCGGCATTTATTCAGCCAATGCCCCAGAGTTCCTTCTGCACCACGCCTTCACCGACAAAATCTGGACCGACTGGCAGAAGAAGGGTAGCCGCTACAAGAACGCTTACACTCAAGGCACCATCAAACTGTATGGAATATCCCCCCGGCTCAGGCCTCAGAACTTGTTGGATCAGTTCAAGCAGCCCGGAGGGGTTTGCGTGTTGTACGACGACCCTACTCATGAGAGCTACAAACTGTGTCATGACCAGCTGGCTAGTCTGAGCATAGCAGAGATTGATGCCATTCCCAGACGATCGTTCACTCGGCTGAGCAACCTAGAGTTTGATTTGTTCGTGGCGAACGAGAGGGAAAGGACCATGGCGAACAGAGAGATGCAGAAACTCGAACCCAGGCACGTCTTGTCCAAAAACACGAAGTTGAATTCGCAGGATAACAGATTGGGATTCAAAGTGGAAGATGTCAAAGAAGCAACAGAGAGAAAGAGGAAGAAGAGAGGAGAAATAATCAACAGCAAACAAAATTAATCAACGTGGTTACAGCACAGCAATGACTCGCAGTGAACGGGAGTTAACATAACAAAAACGTCCATTTGAACAGTTCTTAACTGACTGTCGAGCATAACTCTGTGTTTCCTTTGGTTTTTTGTTTGCCGAGATCTGTGATTGGTTGAAAGGACGTCATGTAAATTGTTCTAATTAATCACCATTAAACACTAGGCTTTTCTCAACCAAACAGGAGCAAAATAAAACAATTGCGGCTTGACTTAGCTGGTTGAACCTTTTTTGCCTCTTCAGTTCTGATTAATAAATTACACTCTTTCTGTATTGTGACTGGCTAGTGGAAATACAACATCATTCAAAAACATGTTCATATGTTGTTGTGATCAAAGCGCTTAGCTACACCTAGCTAATAAACAGGCATGCACTTAGACTGCCGCATAAACTTGTTATGACAGTCATTTCAAAACAGTTCTGTAAGAAGTATAGTCAAATTGTTCTACTCATTTAACCCCCGGTAACTTTTAGATGTAACTGAAGGAGGTTGTTGCTGTTGTTGTCAAGTTTGTTATGATGCTTAGAAGCTCATAGGTATTATCTTTTTACGTTTTAATGAACGAACAGTTTTTAAAGTTTAGTTAAGTTTCGCAGGTAAAATGTCCTATAAACAAAGATGGAAAAAAGAATTTTGCAAACCCCTTTTCATTCGTTTGATATCAGACAGTCTAGAGAGAAACGCCACGGGGGAAGGGGGGTGGTACTCTACAAAGTTTTAAAAGGGGAGGATCCGCACCCAGGTCCAACCCTTTTCTATACCATTTTGACAGAAAGAGTACCTCTTTTGTATACTTCTAATAGAGAAAAGATTTTCCTTTAACATGCTTTCATAACCAGCCCGCATTATGAATAAACCGCTAAGAAATGAAATGTTCTTGCCATTTTCGTTTAGCGCCTAATAAATGAAATGATACAGCCACAAGGTGCGTCCGTTCGAAATATTTCAATTAAAGGCTCTTTAAAAGAACTAAATGGCAGATTTCCCTACTCTTTCACATACCCAAACTTGTGAAATCCCTACCCTTTTGTATACCTGAGCATGCCCATTGTTCTTGTTCCTTTACTCAGTGTTTTTTTTCTTCAAGTTGTTCTTGTTACTCTTGATGTTGTTGTTCATTTTCTTGATTTTGTACTTTTTCTTGATGTTGCTTTATTTTTTATCGTTTTTTTTTTTCTTGTTTTGGCCCTCTTTATGGTCTTAATCGTTTTCTACTTGCAGTGTACTTGCTCCTGTTTGTACTTGTTCTTGCAAATGTTCTTGTTCTTTTGTTTCTTCTTGTTCTTTTTGCCGAATTCTTCTTGTTGTTGTCCGTGCTATTTTTTCTACTTACCATTGTTGTTTTTCTTGTGATCAGACACTCCCAATCGTAATGTTTGGATTTCAGTATGATGCCTGTGTCATTGGTTTATATTCGATTCCATATTTATCTTTTAACGTTAATATAATTTTACATAACCTCCTTGCCTGACCATTTCACACAAAAATTGTAGCATTTACTTCAAAAAATAAGGACAACATGGACCCATAGGCAATCACTGAATTGTCCCATGTGCTTCGATGCCAAAGGAGGATGAGGAGAACTGGTGCAAAGGGAATTCTTTTCGCGCCTTTTTCCATTCTCGTCCCCAGAGTCATTCGGGTCTATTAGCCCTAGAGGACTGGTAACAGCTAAGACCTCCACGGGCCAAAAAGACACGAATGGCCCTGGGGACGAAAATACCCCTTACCCCTCCCTGCTTCTCGGCTTTTTGACTCCCCCCCCCCTACACCCTGGATCTACTTTTTGCCTCGCCCTATGTTCTCTCGCCACTTTAAGTTTAACTGAGAGAATTTAGGGATCTCTCGCAAAAAATGTCTGTATTTTAAGCCTTAATTCGATACGATTTGGCACGAAAGAATTTACAACCAAAAGAGGACGGTGTAATTAGACACGAGATCTTTTATTCGTAATATCTGGAGGACTCTCCATCAGTCAGCATTCATTCCTACGGAAATCTACTACAGTTGTGGAAACAAGAATGGATATCTTGATGAAGTAAGTCTAGGAGTTAGTTACATTACTATGGCAGTGGTACTCCAAGTCTGGACGCCAAAATTTTCGCTTGTTGTGTCTATTTTTCCTTTCGCGCGAGTTATGCGAAAGTACACGTCATCACTGTAATTTCCACACGCGCGTAAGTCACTCGTGAATACCTGCGCCTCACGTTCCACGTTCCACGCTCGCTTCTTGCGCTTCTTCCTACAAAATGTTTGGGCGAAACAAATCGACGCTTTTTTCCTGCGTTCTTCAGGACAAAGCGGCAATGAACGGCGGGTCACTGAGCTATATCACTGTCAGAGGTTGGGTCGGTAATTTGAAAATAGCGAAATATTTATTTTCTCCAATATTGAGGGAGTCGTCACAGCTGGGATCGCGAGAAATTTAGTAAACCGAGCAAAATCATGCCGAGAAATAAACGTATTGCATTAGCAGTTAGCATTAGCTAAATCTACTGTTTCGGGAACCTATTTTAACTTAGTACGTTACAGTGAAATCTCGCCTAAGTTTTGTGTCAAGTCATAAGAGCATTTTCGCTAAAATAGGCCTTGTTTTCAGAGAGCTTTCACTGTTGCCACGAAGCCATAAGGAGGCCAAAGAGCGGCGAGTGAAAACAATTTTTCACCCAGAAATTTTAATTTACCGTTCCCATTTGGTATTGCTTCGGTTTAAAAAGTAAAACCATCCGAACAGAAAATAATTCGCAAATATATCGGAAAACGAGAAGAAGGTACGAGGGAGCGACTGTTTATCAATCAGCGATTATGTCTGACATCATGGAGAAACTGAGAATTTCAAGCTATAGTTTACAAGGATTTCATTTTCAGTCCGGGTTCTTCAGATGAACATTGAATAGTGGTAGAGCCTACTGGAGAGCAACATTTAACTCTTTGTGAATAATGCCAGTGAAATTGGAAGTTCTCAACTAAATCATTTCTGAAAAGGAACTTCTTTTACAAATATACTTTAATTACCCTTTCAACTGGATTCTGGTTCAAAAAAATCGAAAACGAAGTTAAACACAAAGTATTCTACCATAACACGCTGGGTTTAAAGAAACGCGACATCCCCTTACAGTTTTATTTGTAGGACACGAGACGGGCAGGAATAAATATATTTCCCGACAGTACCAGGATATAACAAATGTTTAAGGAGTTAATATTTTGTGGCATGGTACGAAGACCCTTGGTGGTCTTGGTGGCTTTTCATAACAGCGAGTGGCGAAAAGTCGAGAAGATATTTTTTATCTTTTATAATAATGTAAACTTTTATTTAGTCACTGAAAAAATGCAGCATACAATAGACAAGTACAAAATTAAAATGCAACAACTTTCATTAAATTGTAACAGGTAAAATAAGTAACGAAAAGAACTATTGCACGTAGTCTATGAATCTTCTTCTAAGATCTTCTACCAAACCGATATTCAAAAGCCATTATATTACAAATAGGGGTGGGAAGAGTAGATTGATGCCTGCCGACATGTTAACTATTGTTGACTTGGAGACACAGGTATTTCTCGATGAGTAAAAAAATAAATAAAGATGCACTGTGAGATGAATTAGGACAGCTTGAAGAAAGTGAAGGTGATTTCAAAGTGAAAATGCGACGGAGGCAAATTATGCTGGGCGAGAGTCGCTGAAGAGAGCCGGAGAGAGAGGACCGAGAGAGGGCGAGACCGTCGAAAACGCCGAACGAGAACATCAAGAAAACACAGAGAAATGTGGCCCCTAAAGTGGACTGACCAAAGGAATAGCGACTGAGCAATCACACGTTTCAACTCCTTATGAGAACTTTACAGAAACCGGGATCGAGATTGAAGCACGAAACAAGTATTGGAAGTAGCGAGACGGAAGACAATTACGTAACGAAAAATACGGTTGCTTTTCTTTTTTCAGATCAGCGACTTAACCAAAGAAGTTCAAGAAAAATTGCGTGCCTCGTTCTTTGAAAGCACATGTACAGGCTGAGCTGTCGGTTAAAAGTCTAGGAACCTGAGCTTAACTTACAAAAATCTTCATTGTATGTTATGGTTGAGACTACGTTACCAATTACTAAAACAAGACATACTGGCAAAGGAGAGGAAAACTCTAGAAGTAAACATGACTGGACCGAGGAGAAGAAAATCTCAAAGCCAATACTAAATCGCTACTTACAAGGAGCAACTTTCTATACATTAACAGTCGAGAATCTTGCATTGAAGAAAAAAAGAGCTTCACATCTCTAGAAGACCCAGACAAAGAGATCACTTTGAAAACAGAAGAAATGGGCTGAAGAGAAAAAAAGATACTATATGTAAAAGATAGACCATAACCAAATGAGCTAGTAAGGAATATGAAAAAAAATTATCACTTAGTCTGAAAACTAAGATGTATTTTAAGACCGGATGAAATGAACAGAAAGGACTATATATGAGCAGGAGAGGGATTTTCTTCTCATTGTTGATCGCCCGGTCGCCGATTCCGACACCAAAGTCTGAGCAGGTTTAATTCTAGTGATGAGAGCACGCGGGATCAGAGCGCGTTGAGAGCTCGCGATCCACTGAACTGATATTAAGTCTGAGCTTCCCTCTCGCCTGTTGCATGATCTCTGAAAGTCTTTAAGTAAAAAGCGGGCGCGAAAAAAAATAAATAGGTAAGAAAACACGATAGCGAGTGTGATAATTAGTAAATGATATTTTCATCATGATTCGCCCGCGCACCTTTTTTGTTATACAACTGTTCAAAGCAAACTATATCGGCTAGACTCGTGTAGTGGAATAGTGCACTTTTTTTGTCAAATAGCCCCGGGGCGAATTATCACCTTCCGAGATCGGTTGTAAAACCGACAGAGAAAATACTACCGAAACTTTGTGAGATTACCAACAACAATAGCGCTACATAATATTAGCCAAAATGTCGATTTAAGAAATGTTTTGTTTATTCTTCACGAAAGTCACCCCTTACAGCCTCCACTTTCCCTATAAATATTCTGAGATTAAATAAATCTTTTAGTCAGTCTCACAGATCACTAACAAACCAACAGATTCGTCACCTTCGATTTTAAGTTTGTGTAGCTTTGCGTAACATCTATGTTGACCTATGCTGCATTAATTGTGAAGAAGAAGAACAAAAACAGTTCAGTAGTTTGTTTGTTAAATTCACCTGATTCAGTCTAATAATTTATGGCACCGCATAAAACTGTCGGTTACCACAATGAATTGATTGTTTTTGGTCTGCTCTAAAACAAATATTTCCTCAGACACGAAAAGTCATCAGCCTCGTAATTATTCAATCAGGCTTATGCCACTTTCCCTTCTGTAATACAGTCAACATTTCGTTAAGCTATATCATGCCGTCATTTTTTGAGTTAAATTTTCGTCCGTGAGTCTGGAATCTAAGTGGAAAGTCTGGATTTTACTTTCTTCAAAAAGCGAATTTTCAGGTTTGCCACTAAGGAGTACTTTAATTTGATGAAACAACATTCCTACTACTCTGCCAAAAGCCGGGCGAAAAACTGACTAAGAAGAAGAAAAAAAAAAACTATACAAAACAAACAAATTAACTGCCAATTTCTTCTTTGGACACTGTCGAACAGAAATCTGATAATTTACTGAGGTCATATTGAACCCCCCTTTTCGAAAAGGTTTTCATTCAGATCTCGATTGTTTCGAATTGCCAGTTGCACTTTTATGAACTGAGTGGCTCTAAAGAGAATGCTGCTAATCAGCGTTAAAGGTTTCTAACTGTACAGGTTTCTCGCCTCTCAGGAACTAAAAAGATGCGGGCGTTATTACGCGTGTCAGCGTTACATATTAACATGGTTCACAACACGCTTTTTTAATTTTTTTTTTCGTAAAATGAGCGTTTTTCATTTTTTCAAAACTCTTCTTTGGAACGGTTTTTTTTCTCTTTCAAGTGCACGACAGACTGAGACTGAAGTTTTAAAGTTGCGAAGATATATTTCCTTAATCGTTCTGAGAATGTTCCAAACATGAAAAATGTCTTCAGGTTTGTTGGTCTGCTTGTCAAATATCGATTACTGACTATTCGTGCGCAAATTGATTGTCTTGCTGTCAGCACTGACATCGGCCGCCAAGAATGTATATATATATATCATATAAATAAGAAAGATCTTTGCCGTCCCTTTTTAATTTCAATGGTATTTTTTCTTCAGCTAGATTTAAATATTGAAATTCACGAATCAGGGTGGTTAAGTTCATTGCCATTACGGCAACTTTCATTACTTTCCCTTCGTTTCTTGTTTGTAAAATCGGCGAGTAGGCAATCTATCTATGTGAAAAAACGTGTGGCCGTCACTACACACACATACACACAATATATATATATATATTTTCACCTTTAGTCAGTCTGTTAAACATTTCATTCCCCTGACAGCTGAATATAAGTTCAGTTTACATTTTTGAAAAGCCCGAAACATGTTCATGTAACTTGTTTCACCTCAAACGTATCAACCAAACAATTCACCGCGTTGAGAGAATTGTGATCAGTTGGTATTCAACCCTCAAAGCGAACAGAGTTCCACTGAGTAGAACGTAAACCTCCTTCTCGAGATTCAGAACATGAAGTTTGTTGCTGTAGCCGTTTTCTTGGCGTTCGCCTTGGCGATTGGCGTGGATTCAGCGTCCGTCAGCCTTTCCAGCAGCCAATTGACGCTCAATGGTAACGCTCAAATTCAGTTTTACGGTCCTAAAGAAGAGATTTGGGCTGGTTTGTCCAACGGTAAAAATTTATGATTCAGTTTCTTGTATTCAAAATCCATTCTAGCGTGGT
>Ga0126338_10000815_pt1 | contig 18311 bp, 8 predicted proteins | sample OrbCmetagenome_2_FD_92529 | JGI IMG/M metagenome (GOLD analysis project Ga0126338, IMG submission 92529) | Coral microbial communities from Petempiche,Puerto Morelos, Mexico - Orbicella C C metagenome | ecosystem: Host-associated > Invertebrates > Cnidaria > Coral | place: Petempiche,Puerto... | reverse complement strand
GCTCTGCTCTGCTCTGCTCTGCTCTGCTCTGCTCTGCTCTGCTCTGCTCTGCTCTGCTCTGCTCTGCTCTGCTCTGCTCTGCTCTGCTCTACTCTACTCTACTCTGCTCTGCTCTGCTCTGCTCTGCTCTGCTCTGCTCTACTCTACTCTACTCTACTCTGCTCTGCTCTGCTCTGCTCTGCTCTGTTCTGCTCTGCTCTGCTCTACATTAAGGTCATTACTGTGTCTTGAATTATGGCTATGGACTTGAACGCGAGTTGACAGTTTTTTTCAGATAGGTAAGATGCAACTAAACCATTGATTTTCATAGAGCGTCAAAAAGCTCTAGAGCAAGAATTCAGAGCTCAAATATTTACTAGAAGCAGCATACGGCATCACCTTGCCTGTGAAAGCCAGCATAACATTTTCGCTGTTTGTGGCTACAGTTGAACCTCTATTAAGCGGCCAACCTTTATTTGGCGGCCAGCGGCCAAAGTCCGGGACAAATTGTCAGCTATAAACTGTAATGAAAACGTCTATTCAACGGCCACCTCTATTAAGCAAACGCGGCCAGCTTCTTCCCGTATTAAGGGTGATTTTGTTTTGTTTTATACCTCTATTAAACGCCAGGAAGATTTTAAGTTGGGCGTTTTTATCTAGACGAAGGTGAGAGAATGACAATGTGGAAACGTAATGGTTTCTTTGGCTTTTGATAACGTTATGGACCGGATTACAACCATCATTGTTCTACTTTTTCTCCACTGGCATTTTTTTTTTTTTTTTGCTTATATTTGATAAACTGAAAACTGGACCAAGCCCAACGCTGTTTTCGGGTAGTTGTCCCGAGAGTGGCCGCTTTATAGAGGTTCGACTGTATTTTTGAAATCACGCAAAATGCAGATACAATATATGGCCTTGCGATTCTCAACTGAATTCCTTTTTAGGACGCGTCATGAATCTCAGTCACTTTCCCAATCGGTTGCTAGTTCTTCTAATATATCTTGTTACAGTTACCAAAATGCTCGATCACTGGTTTCTGTGTCCATACAGTTGTTGCAAGTGATTCACTTTGTTCGTTTTGTTTTTTCCTCTTCATTTCGTTTCACGTATCTGATCTGCAGGAAGGAGCGGTGACAATTCACCGACTTGCTTTCGAAACATTGAATAAAATCACGAAAATAAAATGTCGATATCACGATTTTTTTCTGTTGTAAGGCGTGACCTTAATTTCCTTTGAGTTGGTTCATTGACTTGCCTGTTAGCTGGATTGAACTGCAAAGACCCAAACACAGTTCTTTAGACATGATATATTTGAATGAAAAACAAAACAAAACAAACCTCTTCGCTCTTGGAGCAATGAATCATCATACCTAGGAATGTCTAAAGTTCGAGAGACGAAGGTTTTGCTAGGAATGTAGTTTGTGCACTTAGGGTGTGTCAGTTGGAGTGTTTAAACTATTTAAGTACCAGGAGAAATTTTATCAAAGCTCCACTGAAAAAGACAATGCGAAGTTGAAGTTCATGTCAAGCGTAAAAGCAACGTCCTGAAATATTTGCACTTTAGCACACCTGTTTATGCCCTAAAGTGTAATGAATTAGACTTGGCGTCAGACTGACGTATCTCGAGATGATTACGTATTACCGAGCGACGTGTTTTCCGGTGCAACTAATTTGCGGATTGCCTGCTTTCTTAGATATAGACTTACCACAAATTCCTTTATCTTACTTTTCACCAAGAACAATGCTTTGAACCTTGCTACCGAGTCTCCAGAAGAAGTTCCAAAAGTTAGTTTTTGTGTGACTGGTAACACGTTCCACTGAGTATCGACTCTCGCCTGACTTGATCGACTTTTGAATCACAATAGCGGATTGTTGCGTTGGCTGTCGTGACTTGGATTTGCTGCCAAACGTGGAGTGGTCCGGATCGAGCTAATCACAGGAAATTCATCGCAATCATGTTCTGCCCAAAAAGACCTTTGGTTCTAATTGTGTAAGTCTGTTTTGGCAATAACCTGCATAGTCTGTGCCGTTTAGTTAAATTGGGATTTAATCCCGGAAGTTTGTGGTAATTGAAACAAACTGCTGGTTAGCAAGCTCTACTATCAACAAATCCAGATGCACAGAAGGTCTTGTTCGTAGCAAGGAAGTAAAGCCGGGTACGGGTCAAAAGCAGGCCTACTCGAAAATCATGAGGGAGTCATGATGGAGAAACAGTGTCATGCTGCACGTCCGCCTTCCTTCCATCATCTGTGACCTAATTGATTCACCACTGAGCGAATGGACAAACTTTGCAAATAACTTGTCTTCATAGCTCTTTAATAAGGTGGGCTGGTTTTACTCCGACTGTTTGCTGAAATAATAATTGTCGATGGATTGGTCCAATTTCGAGAACTACTACAAAAGAGTAACAAAGCGGGTGTGGATATATTTTTTCCTGTTTAATCAATGGCTGCACCGTGGAATTTCCGTAATTCTACCTTTCGTTTGGATGGCTATCTTCCCTAATGCATTCACCCTTCCGCGATACACTCTCACATTTAGGAGACGGCCTCAGAAAGCACAGCTCACAATTCAGAAGAGTAGTGGGCATAAGAGTAAGTTAGTAGTTGCCAATGACAAATTGACATCACAAAAGTCGACAGAAACGCCATCTGAAAGTGGTATTCTGGAACACTCTAGTCCTTGAACTCTCAGAAAATGTGCTCTTCGCCAAACAAGACAGAGTAATTCTGCGTGCAGTTGACTTTCCTCCAGGTGCAGTTCGGATTTGTAACTCAACACCTTCAACATGTTCGTTTAATATTTATTCATAATTCATACTCTCAAGTCTGAAATTGGCGATAAACACTTATCTGACAGATCGTGTGATAACCAAGAGTAATGAGTTCTCACTAATCTGCCCCATTAGAGAGTTGAGCTCTTCTGAGGAGGTTGCTTGTGACGGCTAGGATTTTCTTCATCGACGTTTTCAGGTAAGGTACTGTAGATTTAGACTTTTCTCCACTTTGTGTAAGTTCGAAGGAGAAATATACGAATGAGTAGCATGATTAAGATTCCTTTAGTTCACTGTCTTTTCTCAGCAATGCAAGCTTACAATATACATTCCCGTGATGTTTGCCTTGGTTGTAATCAATAGTTTATCGTCGCTGTCTTTCGTATGTAATGAAAACATACAAGGCCTTATCCCTTTTAAGTCCTTCTGAGCTGATCAGACAAAATCGCTTTAGAACGATTGCGTGCTAAAACGGTAATCCCAAGTGAAGGATTTCATCACCATTCTTATGTCTTTCCTGTTGTACGGTAGAGCTGTCTGACAATCATCTTGGTAGATTAGAAAAGGAGAGGGTCTCCGGAAGACAGGAGAACAAACAAAAGACAGCATTACTATAAACATGAAAGATTTTATGGAAGCTTTTGGCACGCATCGCTATTGAGCACCCTCTTAAGCTAATAGATCAATCTAAATTCCATTGCTTGAAATCTGAAATTTTTGTCTTTCTATTCTTTGCTTTATCTGTGAACGGTAGAAATTGTTACCTAAAGTCTGCCTTCATAAATTTCACAAAAGACGCGTTGAAGATTTTTACGTTACGAACAATGGTAGTCCACTGATGCCACGCTGTGATTCATGTAAGTCGTGAAAGCATGCCAGTTGTTCTGGTGGAATTTTCATTTTGGCCCGAATGAACCTTTCTCACATGACAAGCCTTGGGATGAAGGTTTGCAGATAACTTTCAACTTCTTCCACAGACATACATGTAATGCTAAATGAGTTTTTATTTTTCTTGATTGCCAGTCTACCTTCTCATTTCTTTAAAGTTAAAGTGAGGATATTTTGACAGTTTTCGAGCTCTGAGCCTGCGTCGTTCTGAGCTATCTTATTCTCGGCAAAGGTACCGGTTGTCAGATGTGTGTCGGAGATAAGACACTAAATGAAATCTTACTTATCGAGCAATTCTAAAACACAGTGCCAGTATAACGGTACAATTTCCTTACAGCTACGATATGATTATTGTGGATGATACAGAGACCTATTCCCTCGGCAAGATACTGACAGCAGTCTTCAGAATGTCTACATTTTAGGGAATTCAACTGATAAACTATGTCTCGCTCGAGGGTCAGCATTGAGATAAAATAACTCGAGATAAACTCAAAACATCCGTTTTGCATGCAGGCAAGTTAGTATTAGCTTTCATCTCTTTGCGCATGGCACTTGATTTCTTACATGTTTTCTGTACTTTTCTGCTTTTGCCAGTTTCTTTGGTCAGTTCATAAATTTTTATCAGTTATTTTACATCACTCATTACCACGGCATAGCTCTGTTTCTGCATACATTAGTGGTCAGTCAAGAGGTCATTTCTTTATTAACTCTCGGTCAACTGGATCGGCACAAACATCACGGTTACGGTTTTTATGACTAATTGACGTTGCATCTTAAGTTAACTTTTAATTGCGCTAGTCCTTCTTATCTTTTTGGTTAATCACTTTTTTATTTTATCACGGGCTTCCCAATAATTTTATGTCTCATAATAACCTCATTGCTAGACGGTTCCAGCCTTCCAGGGACCTTTTATAATCAAAGGTGACTAATGGCCCCATTGTACATGATGCGTTCAGTGGTCTTGTGGGCAAATTGGCCCGGAGGCGTAGTCGAGTGTATTGCTCGTAAAAACCGAAAGCAAATTATCACAAGTCTATTGTTTGAGAAAAAAATTCTTTATGTGACAAAAAATGAATTTGATTAGTTTCTTTCCAATACAACTGAAACGAAAAGAGATTTAGCTTTGTAAATTCTGAAGTTGCCTTAAAGGAACAGCTTTACGGCGATTTTGCCGCATTTATGGTCTCAGTGGTGCTAAGTCATACTGTTATGACTGCGTCACGGTTTGCGTAGCCTAAATTTTTTAAGTTCGTCGTTTGTAATCAGTCACAATCTTCTGCATCCTTAACCATCCTTGTGTCTTTTTGGTTTATTGTTATCTCTTTATTGTTGTTCTACCTTAGTAAATTATCATTTTCAGGTTTCCTTCAATTTAAAGGTAATTTTGCATGTGGCCAAAATACCGTCACTGAGCTTCTTTGACTATCTTTGCTGATAGACGAAATACGTGTATTGAAATACACCAAGATGAAGTGAACTGCTGAAGGCGGAGCAGATTGTAATTACAACTTAGCTAACAAAACTGCGATATCAAACTCAGTATACGTAAGCTTGCATCATAATCCAACAATACACGCTCAAGTGTGCATGTGCAAAGTTAACTTGGCTTAGTTGTTTCAATTGGCAATGCTAAAAACAATTGATTCATGCTTTTAGCTGTGCATCATCGAGTTATGGTACACTTGGGAAGTTTGGAGAGCACTCAAGAAGCTAGAGTTGCTCGAGGTGCGGCCGACAGCAACTCTCGTTCGAGCCGGCTCCAAGCTTCCAACTTGCTTCATGCATAGACGGAGCACTCAAGAAGATAGAGCTCGATGATGCACGCTAAGGCATGAATTAGTTGCTAATTTTTTTTCAGCGATTTTCCATAGAAACGTCTGTAGGCTGTTTTCAGTTTGAGGTCAAAATCTTGTATATGAGTAACCAGTGAGAACACTGTTATTGGAGCGTCAGTACCCCAATACAGAGGTTTTTGACAAAACTAGAAATAAGTGCTTTTAGGCCTCCATAGATTTAAATATGCCTATTGTCTTAAAATTTGGACGTTATGCGTATGAGAATGCGCGAGTCACGTAACATCACGCAACATAGCGTTGACAATCACCAAATAGACAAGTACGCCCCAGGTAATGAAATTCATGAATAACTGAATAACAAGTTTCTACTTGCAGTCAGCATAACTTTTCTCAAGGAGAAATGCGAGGATGCGAGCCAAGACTTTAAAAAAAATAATTTTATCACGTGATCACAAAATATAACTGATTAATTTTTTGTTCATTTTGTTGAGTCTTATCATACCAGTATTTCAACGTAATTTAAAGACGACTGCAGCGGTGTCAACTTAAATCTTTTTATGATGCATGTTTTCCTGAAGTACATGAACTGAGATTTCGCCGCTTTTCTTTTTAATTTTTGCAATAAAGCTAAATGGCGTAGCAACATTCTCTCCGACAATTTTTACTTGATATTCGTAACATAGGTACACCCTTAAGTGTGAATAGATGTAACAAGTTTCGTTCCTTCACGTCCTTCACGTTGTTGTTTTGAGGTTTTCAAAGCCCTCACGTTTTCACCGAATTTGATAATTTTCAATTGAATGCAGTCAATACTGCGCACGCTTTATGTTATGCACTTAGCGGTAAAAAATTTAAAATTTCCATCCAATATTCCAAATATTGAACGCCACTGAAATTGGCCCCACTTTGTACCAACGCATCTAAAATAATCCCTCTGACAGTGCTTGTGTTTGATACATTTATACTATCATAGCTGGACATTCCTACATTGCTTATAAGTCAAAAGAAAAGGGCAAAGTCCAAAAGCAAAGCTCTGAATGAGAATGCTGCCTGCCAGGTTGTTTTTCTTTGTACCAGCTGACATGTCGCGATTCCTTTATAGGATAACCATGCAGAATTTAATACAGTAATGGTCAATACGATAGTATAGTAAACGCTTGTCCGTTTAACTGGTCCTCAAAGAAGGAAAAACGAATCTCACATCAATGGGGTAACCCATTCAGCGAAACTCACGCCCTAGAAACGCTCACAGTCTGGTATTTCCTTTGTTTTTTCTCCAACCAAGTGAAAATCTTGATTATCCCTCACTGAAACCACAATTGTTTACAAAGTTCGAGTCTTAATTTAACCGCAAGACTATTTTGAGCCTCAAACTCCTTGAGGTTGTTACTTAGTTACTTACAGATTTGTTACATTTTTATACAATATCTCTTTAAGTGATTTCGTAGAGATAAGAAATTACGGAACTTTACACGATAACTGCAGCATCTCCAGCTAGGCTTGTTCTAGTTGATAAAAAAGATCTAGTTCCTCCATACCTGTGTAGGAAAAGAGAGAAAGTATCAGTCTTTCAAATAGAGTGGAAACTGAAAATGTAATGGCAAAAACATGTCGTTATGTTTTTACTTGCATTGAGTCCGGCATCAGAAGAATGAACGCCACGGAATTAATAACATTTCATGTCAACTTAAAATTCCTTAAAATAATGAGCTTGCTGGTTAAACGTGTGAAAATCGAGCAGCTATATTGGAAGGCCAGCGTCTTCAGTTAAATGGTTAGAGTAAATATGAGGCCATCCCATTGGTCGCCATGACTAGAGCCCCTTTCAATTTGCTTGGTTGACACAATGCATGTCAACGCGGCTGCTGACAGGGGCATCATATCGGGGTTGACATTGTAAACTGCTTTCGCAGTCCATTCTGTATAGGGGGTTAATCGTCGAAATAAAGCGCTTTAGTTCTAGCCGTATTTCACAGTCGGAATGAAGTCCAGTCGCTTCACATCAACAGCTACACAGAAGGCTTTTCATTTCGTCGGCTTTCTTTAACATCCGTCGCGTCGTTCACCTAAAAAGTTCAGCTGAGAGGTAAGTTTTATCTGTAAGAAAGAGTAGTCCTGCAAAGAGTTCTGTGGTTCGGAAACACCTTGAGAGTTTTTACTCGCAGTAGGATCATTTTTATCGCCTGTTTTTACGTTACGATCATGATGTCGAACGTTACCGACGAGCCCAAGTATATGGTTTAAACCGCTTCTTGACCTAAGTGACACAAAACGGGTTGCTCTTAATTTTTGTACAAATTATATACTACGCTTAATTAAGCATATAATTGATGTATTTTAGCCTGGCTGTTACTACTTTATACGCTGACATCCTTTTTTCGGCTGTGCGTACCTTTTCCTGAGCAGTGAAAAACAAAACGTAAAAGGCGGTGAAACTCATAGTATTCAGTTACGGTCACTAAATTCCATCGATCAAGCTTAACCTTCACGTTGAATTGATTTTACGCGCATTTTCGAAAACATATGTGGCAAAGGATTGAAGTTTGCCCCCACACGAAGGTACCGTGAATAAATGTGATTGTTGTTCGTTTTAATCAGTGGAATTACGAGCAAGGGTGAAAGCAAATGGTAGTTATATTCCCACGGAGAAGAACCCGTGCTTCTGTTTCGTAGTAGCACGTATAGTGCACTCAACGTAAAATTTTGTTTGAGGGCTCGTCAATCAGGCAGAAAGCAAGACCAAACGTAACTACTGGGTAAATTTAATTTATAATTGTCAGCCAATGTCGAGAGTAAAATAAACTTCATTAAATCAGTACAATGACAAGTAGGAGTCGCGATAAAGCTACCAGGGAATGCGAAAAACGTCTTTGCAACAGCCAAGAGATTTTTGGGTGATATTAGCTCATAGGATGGTACGCGCTTTCCGTCGAGGGCTTTAATCCAAATCGATTTGGACCAGATCACGTTCATATCAGGAAGCGAATTATCATATGTACTGCATGTTTCGTGCATAACAATCGTTTCATATAAAGAAGTGTTAATAGGTGTTTTATTCAAACATAAACACTCTTTACCTTATCCAGCCATCAAAGACAAATACGCCTTCGCTACTGATTTCATTTCAGTTGATTAGATTGACAAAGGTAATTAGCCTGTAGTTTGCACGTTGCTGGTTACACCGTCTGAAGATTGACTTTGAAAATATTGCGCATAGATGTATAAGTCTTAGAGCGTCTAAATAACTACCAAAAGCAACGTCTACCCTTGCAAGGTTACTTGTGTATTACCTTTTCATGTGTTATAGCTCTGGACATTGCCAGGTTTCTACCTGAAATCTTGAACCTCGATCATTACAAGTATATATTGGAGAATTTGCGCAGAGAGGGGTCAAGAACTATTGGTATTCATAACACCGAAAATATATATTGAAGAGAAACACTGTCTAGAAATTCAAAGCATCTTGCAAGATACAACAGCATTGAACTGGTTAATATCAGTTCAGATACTGGCATCTAGTTCTTGTCCCAGTCGACCCCCAGTACGTAGATCTTAGTTGTGCTCCCTAGCCGCTTTACAGCTAACAGGAACTGATACATAAGCAGACTTTTAATTAGGGGTTGCGCCTTTCTCTAAAACAATTATTGCCGAAATTTTCTGTTGTCTTTTTCTCTGTTTGTGCTATAATCTGTGCGATTTAACTATTCAAGAGTTTTGATTTTCCACATCTTTTTTTTCTGGACCTTGAATCAAGCTACCTTCAAGAGAATTCGCCGATTGCCTGACGAGTTATTCCCAGTGGAAATAAGCTTCGTGGGGGCTTGTGCAGACATCCAGTTAAACAATATGCAATTATAGGTCAATCTATGAATTAAAAGCCAAAAACAAAGAGAACCGTCTCCGAAGGAATATTAGGCAAATTCCTCTCGCTTAGAGAAATATGAATTGTCCAAAATTGCTAGAGTGATCTATCTGCAATGGTATTTTAGAAGCTGTTTTCGCACATCTTTGACTGAAAAGAGGCAATTAGAAAATCCAGGACTACAATGGTTCTTAAAAGTTCCTGTAACGCGCTTCAAAAAGATTTCACTATCTGTCTATGGTAACGCAACTTATTCAAGTTGCGCTGATTTTCGATCATTTCAAGACGGTTCAGTCTCCAGTCGTTGACAGACTCGAACAACAACAGAGAGACCGCGTTTTTGCTGGATATAGTGAACCTGTTAAATGACCAGTTATTTTTGTTGTTTTCACTTTTTATGCGAGCCTCGAGTCGAACAGGAAATGTAATTAATGCGTGGTAAGTGGCAAGTTTAGGACGTCACTAGCCATGACCCTTCAATGACAAACCTCAAAGCTTTAATTAAAAGATCCGGCAATGTCTTCCATGTGTAAAGAATACTTTTGTACGTTGAATGCAATTGTTTACGTTAGTTTACCTGACAGATCTTTTTGGCCCCCAGCGTGTTTGTGTTGTCGAATAATTGTAAATTAGTTGCTTTGTTCAAAGTCAATCTTGAAGACAAAGTTAACTAACCTTCGGACTGAGACGCTTCGTTGTTTGGGCAGCCCAATTACCCAGTTTACGGTAAGATTAGACGTTTGGGTTATTTTGTAACGTTATTTTTAGGCCATAACCTTTAAAGGATCTTTAATCAGTTCGAAGCAGCGAAATCGCTGGGAACAATGATAGCCAGTTCTCGTGTTGAGCCCCAGGTCGTTCTCTAGCGAGCGCAACTCGACAGCGTGGTGGAACTGATTTCGCGTGGCGTTGATGGCATTTGACGACAGAGATGTCATTATCATATAATGTGTACTGCAGTCAACATAATGCAAGAAGCATCTTGAGCTACGTGGCTTTGTGTTTGGCATCTTTGTGTGGGTGGAATCAGCTATTTAGCCTATAATGCTTCACTAAGACTCACTGCACGTCCACTTGCAATTAGCCTAAGCAAAGCCAATGGTCCATACGTTGTTACAGAACCTCCTACAAGCTGTTGGTTGCAAGCTCGTAAAATTAACTTGGTTATATTAGCCTCTTTCCATAGACGACTTGGTATAATTAGCATTACCTTGATGAAGTTCATATAAAAGGTCGTAAAAGTTTTCGTCTGAAAAACTTGGTATGACGTTGTTCTTGGTGAGCTCAGTTTTAATCGATCAAGCATGTGCGCGATGGTTTCAAAGTTTTCAGTTAACCGTCAACACGTCTACAAAGCACAACTTCGGCTGCTCTCTATTGTCCTCAAAAACTGAACAAGAGACTACTTGAATAAGATCGATTTTTTTTTACAACTCTCGTCCAAGTTGACATTGCCGCAACTGGCGATTTGCCAGAAAGGAAGAATTTGTTCGTTTGCGGGGGTTTAATTTTTTTTTTTTTTTTTGATGTCAAATACTCCAGCGTGGTGCACCATCATTAGTAGCATAGCTCGTTTTGGCTGTTTACGCATTTCCCAGGCTCGGTGTTGCTAGCAAATTGCCAAGAATGTGAGTCATCAGATGAACGAATGGACCGAAACGAACGTAATCTAAGATAATCTTGACCTACGGTGCGCAGTGCAAAGGACCGGCTAAAATGGTATTACTGCACCGGCACTTTACATGATAAATGTTGTTATCATTAAACCATTACCTAAAATCTGGGTCAGGTGTCGGAAAATTCGTAGCGTTATGATGTATTTACTACCCCGGCAACCTAAATGGTCAGTGGACAATAAAAGCGAATAAAACTTCCAGAGAGCACCCTTACCATTCAAAACAAATTTACTCTCATACTCTCGAAATCGTGAACTGTCAACTGTGACCTCGTGGTGTGTACTACATAGATATATATATAGCTTCTATGATCAGTGATTTTCAGTGATAATCAATGTGAGCAGAATTGAGCTCCGTTCACTGATTACAGTCGTTTCAGATAGTGTCTCATCATCTTCGGACCTAGACATCGGTTTGGTGTCCAGGGTGCGGCTTTCAAATTTCTCTTTTGCCAGTAGTTTTGTGGATTAGACTCTACCCCGAGGCTGTAAACCGACTAAACACAGTCACTTCTAGAATGTTACCGATCAAGTTCCGATAGCTTCCTGAGGTTATTTAGCTTGGCATTAGCATTTTGCTTTCCCGCTTACGAATTGAACACAAGGTCGACGGATCCATCAGCTAATGATTATTAACAGTGACACTTTGCTAGTTGCATATTGCCCTTGAAGTATTTCTGAGATCTCGAGATAAAGGATATTGCGTTCTTGTGGGAAGAGCATGTGATTGTGTCTTCACAGATATTGCTTTAAAAGTTGTCATCTGTATAGTTTGTTTCATCTGTCGACGATCCTTTCATTGTCAGTGAATTCAGTGAACGACGACAGGACACTGGCAGGACAGTAGAGACAACATTTTCGTTCGAACAAAGCCCCGTGTAAATAGATTTTCATAACAAGTGACCTGTCGACATGTTGTGATTATGTAAGGAGCCTGATTTTACTGCAATGATACGTGCTTCAGAAAACTGAGCATTATCATAAGTAGATCATAGCTAGATAACAACAAAACCAAAAATAAAAAGTGAATTGTCATTCGCTTCTCTGCGGCTAGTGACCGTTGGTTAATTGCTCAGAGCCTTTATCCTTCATTTAATCAGTTGGACTTCATTTTTCTGCAGCCTCCCTTGGTTCTATATAACTTCAAGACAGGTTACAGACGGTTCGAATTGATTGTCCTCTTGAGAAAGGTTTAGAAAACGGAAATTTTTGGTTATCGTGAGAATGACAATAATTAGGTTCTCACTTCACACCTTTTTATAGTCCTTGCGGCTCTTAAGAATCCGTTTAATTCACTTTTAATAGCGTGTGTAATTATTGGGTAACTTCCGTTTTGAAACGAATAAATAGACCTCCTAGGGAGTTCCTATACTTATAGCCTTTTGTCTTACAACGGCTTCTGTTTATAAGTTCAGATAACCGCTGTGATGAACACTCAAGGGGCCTACGCTAACTAATCCACACCTTTATAAAATATATAACTCTATGTCAGTGAGATACGAGCTTTTACAGCACGTTCAGAGGCACTGATGTTTCTCAAGGTGCGTTGTTCATCAAGAATCCTGTTCTTGGCACACACGAAGACAGATCATGTCGCCACTAAATGTTTAGGATGAATTCTTTTCATTGTAGGACGCCTGTGAAGGTTGATTGTCTTTGCGTGTGTTGTTTATAAATTTCGCTTTAACAGTTGAAGCAAGGGTTCGTGTTCGGTGATGAGTGTTGTTAAACCACGGCGCAGCTTCGCGCTGTTGACCCTCTGATCTTCATTCCGGGGGTTAACATAAGTCGCGAGGCTTTTTATGGAAAGTAAGCAAATATTGGAACGTGATACGACAGTTATTTAATTTGCTTGACTGAGATACAATATAAGTGCTGCGATTTTTATCGTAAATTGTTTTGAGCATGCAGCTTAGGCTTATGTGAGAATTTTTTGTGGAACAAGGAAGATTTGCGCAGTAAACCGGTGCTTGTCAAGACTCGTTTTAATAATTCAGGTAACTTTACAGAACGAATTTTGATCACTACTTGAGCCGACGAAATCGTGCACACTGCTTAGAACAGACGTGTTTAGATTAGACATGATTTAGGACGGGAAGTCAAGATTCTTGAGCTCAAATGCCGTTTATCTTGGCTTTTATCTTTAGAACTCACTTTGCTAGATCGGATTTAGATATTATAAAATCATTCCTTATAAGCCATTTAGTCATTGAGTTTGTTTCTCCTTCTCTCAAGGAGTTCGTGCTTGGCATGAAAGATGTTGATCGCTCGGCTGTGGTCTTTATTCTTTGGAGTAACGATATGCTTGGGAGTACCGTCCCTTTACACGGATCACTCCACAAACGCCAAGCGTTCAGAGCTATTTCAAGCGGCAGAGCAGTCCATGTTGCAAAAAATGGGCCTACCATCTCGCCCCAGACCGACGAAAGGATCAAAAGACAAAGTACCTCAGTTCATGTTCGACTTGTATCATAATCACATCAATGATCCTGAGTGGATTTCGACCAATTTTAGAAACAAGGGAAAATGGACCTATGCCAACACCATCCGGGCATTTGATCATGAAGGTGAGTCAGTATTCAATACACAGAGTATTTAGCTTGGCAACCTGTCCTTTGTAAACGTGACAACGCGGAGACCAATGCAGTGTTAGTCATTTTCCTCCTGTGTCGTTTTTCATGAGAACAAGTGTTGACTCTGTTTATTTTTGTTTGTACAAAAGGTTACCAGCTGCCTGCTCCAGTGTCGGGATTGCCTGCAAACAGATGGAATCTCTTCTTCGACATCGCCTCTCTTCCCAGCCACGAGACCTTAAGAGCAGCAGAGCTTCGTTTGACGTTTTCAAATGTAAAGAACCATACCAATGAAACCGAAAAGCAGCATCGTGTGAATGTATATCAAGTGCTACTTCCGGGAACAGCTGGGCATCCTACCATAACCCGTTTGATAGACACGAGAAGAACAGCTGCTCGAGGATTGGAGAGTTTTGACATTAGACCTACGGTTCAACATTGGGCACTTCATCCAAACGAAAATTTTGGCCTCGAAGTGCACATAGCCGCGAATGGAGATTCACCAAACATTCACGTACACACTGACGAGAGAGCCACTACTGACAGGAAGCCGCTTCTTGTCACGTTCAGCCACGATGGGGCGCAGCACGTTTATCGTCGTCGGCGTAAACGGAGAAGTACGGGCAACCGTCCCGCAACAAAAGAGAGTAGCTACTGCCAAAGGCTTCCACTCTATGTGAACTTTGTTGAAGTCGGATGGAATGACTGGATCGTTGCACCACCTGGGTACAAGGCATTTTACTGCAATGGTGAATGCCCATTTCCCATCGCTGATCATTTGAACACCACAAACCACGCCATAGTGCAGACCCTAATGAACAGTGTGAACGAAGATTTAGCGCCGCGTGCATGCTGCGTGCCCACAACGCTGAATCCCATCAGCATGCTCTTCATGAACGAGCACAGCAAAGTGGTGCTCAAAAACTACCAGGACATGGTAGTAGATGGATGCGGATGCCGGTGAACGGAAGGGATGGAAATTTTACATCCAGGTACTTTCCTGGATGCTTAAGATGTTACATTGCTCCTATGTTAGGACACAAGACGACTTTCTTACCAAAGAGTTCAAAGTCAAATGAAGGAACCATTCAACCTTTGGTTGAAACCTGCCGTCAGTCAAGTCAGGGTGCTGTGGCAAGAACCAACTGACCAGATGCGTGGGACACATCAATGAAATTGCACGTGTATTGAAAAGCCGGAGAATTTATAAATACATCGGAAAACATATGTACATAACGACTGTCGACGATGAATTAAACGTTGACTAAGTAAAATAGAGATCAGTGAAATTATGAACAGCAATGGATAGAACTTTGATATCCTAGGTCAAAGTTAAAATAATAAATGGATTTTGTCCATTTGTTTATATAAGATAGTAAGATTTACCTTATATTCGACGTGAATATGAAACGAAGGTTATTCCCTATAGTAAATTAATCCGTTTCTTGGAAAGAAATGATGAAAACAGAAAGATTGTTTTAAACCTAAGTAAGGTTGCAGTTATCAATCCATAATTTGTCTCCCTTGTCCCAAATACCATTCCTTGCCCCCTATGCCAACTAATAGTCCTAAAAGTACATGTCGTTATAGAAAAAAGACAGACTGGTGACCTTAGTTCAGTTAACTAAAATAATGTATCATATATTTAAGAGACGGAGATAGTACTGTAATCCGAAAGCCAAGAACTGTATTCTTTTAGATTGTGCATCTATTGTGCGTCTCTTATTTAACACCAGGTAAACTCGAATTAAAACGAGATTGACTAGTTAAAATAGGAATTGACCAATAATTGCGATGTATAGTTTCTACTTTTAGAGTCTGTGATGACAAATACCTAAATTAAAATGAAGATTGATTAAGTCAGTTGGATGAGGTGTGACTCTTGTGATGATGAAATGGGCGCATGTTAAACATCAGTCAGCTACTTTTTGACCGACTATCTTGGGGTCCACTCCGCGGAGGCTTGCTGGAGGTCCCGTGGAAGAAATTACGTCTCATCAACATGATTTTGTTATGGTATCTAGTTTAATAGGTTTTGACTGCAGGAATGAACGCTATTAATCCATGGAATGCAACTGGGTCTACACGCTTTTAAGCCGGGCACTAGCCGGCTTTTGTTAATCACTCGCGTTATGCTTAGCCGCTAACAGAATTTGGCACTGTCAAGTCCGATGTGTTTCAACATCTGACCATCTGTTTATTTCTTTTGTTCTCGAAGCTTTTCTGCTGTGTTTTCTTTTGGAAATTATTTGATTTGTTATTATGATGGATTTCTCATTAGCACTTCTCGCACCCACTATCAGTAGTTAATTTTCGGGCAATTTGCTTTGTTGTTAGCGGCCTTTGCGGCTTATTTGTAACTGGAGGCTATTTACACCTCCTTGAGTGTTTCATAACGCTGTTACTAACCGACTTTTAATGACTTTTTGTGCAATGGGGCCTGAGCGCTTCAAGCGATTCGTTGGGTACCAAACGGATCGCTTTCCGATTGTATTTTACCGACGGCAATGACTATTCCAGACAACGAATTGTCATTGTCTGATTTAAATACTCCTTTAATTAAAACTTTAAATTGCTCTTGAGGTGCCGGTTTTATGTTTTGACAGCAGTGGACAAGCTTTTTCTTGTTGTAGCTGTCAGAATCGAGCAATTTTCTTATCGAACAGCCACTGTTAGCACCCATCAAGATTGCTCCCTTGAAGATGAAATTGGCAATAGCTAAGCTATTGAGAAAGACTGAACTATTCAAGTTGATACCCCATGCAAAGAGTGACAATTTCGCGGGAGGTAAAACAGTAACTGAGTCATGTGTATTCTTCTCCGGCTTTCATTATTTGCAATTCATTCGTAATCAACTCACACAGGAGACCAAATTGAATAGAATCTTAGCGGCCTCTCACTCTGCATTACATAACTTGAACTACCGGTGTCCCTCTTTAAAAAGCCGTGACAGAACCCGTAATTTCAGTACGACGCCCACTTCAAAGTCATGCAGCTGATAGCCAGCCTTTTCCAACTCGGCATAGTGCAGTCATCAGCCAAGAAAGAAATGCAAATATCCTACGATATTCGTATAGCATCTCGTTTTAGTCCCACTGTGAGAGTGTAACGAAGCCCCAACTATGCGACAGTCAAAGGTCACATAAAACTGCTTCATAATACAGCCGTTTTCCCGATTAACCTTCGCTAGCAACTTCTTGTTCGCTTTAGTTTTGCGTCTGCTAATCTCGTAATTGGCCCAAAATACTTTAAGTTACCTTCTCTGTGACTGAATGAGAGCAAACGTGCTGTCTTGCAATCCTGGTGCTGGATCAAAACTTCGAACACCATTTGTAACTTGGACGCTTTCCCACCCTTGGTATACCGGTTGCTGGATTTGCGGTAAATTCGTATAGTTTTCTTGAATCATTTGGTTTTCGAGCAAACTTCGAGGCAATCATTACAAAACTGTCCTAAATCTCTCATATGCACGCTGCAATGACTCTGTAATACTTACCACATGCAGGTCGACCTTCGGTAGGAGAGCATATCGCTCTCCAATAAAACGAGGGGCAACCCAGTGATGGCCAAACCATCAAATTGGGCAGATGATAATGGAAAGGACCTTAGTTGAACGAAAATTGAACGGAAGAAAACTGGTATTACTATTGACTTTTGTGGCGTACTTGACCTGCGAGCAGAGTCGCTTGAATGTTCCATAGCTAATAGATAAGTCGGGAAAGTCACCTGCTTTCCTGGCTTATCTATATAGGAAAGATCGAAGTGATTCTGTTCGTAGGGTATAGGTACGTGTGGTTCCAAGGGCAGACTAAACGGGCTTGCTAACTGACTTTATCACATGATTACCCATCAAGCAAACGCGCCGAGTCACCGCTAGAGCCTTCTAAGTCTTCTATGATCAAGACGGCATCCAAATTTCTTCTCACTAGTTTTGCTCTCAATTTACAATCTTTGAAAATTGCTTCAACTTCGCGAATTAATGAAGTTTCTGAATTATATACGTAAATTTTTCATCGTTAAGGGGTTTATGCCAACATAATTCGACTTTCTATGGCCTTTGATTGTTGATGTCAAAGTGGCTCAGGGCGACCTGTCAATCTTAGAAACTTCAAGCTCACTGTCTAACTGTTTAACAGCTCGACTCTTAAAGAAGTTACGTAACGGTTTGTGTCGTTTGTGATCCGTGTTAATCTTCTCCATACCAAACCATCCTTGTTCCTTAATGGTTTATTGTTATCTCTTTGGCTTGTTTCCATCTTAATAAACAACTATTGTTAGGTTTTCTTCAATTTAAAGCTAATTTTGTACGCGGCCAAAATCACTCAAAATACCGTGACTGAGCTCCTTTAAATATATACAGCGATAAGAAATATAACTTCGAGGTTTTGATTTCATCACATTTATTGAATATCTGGACCATTTGGTCTGAGTTGTTTACGCATCTAGGATTAGCATCAGTTTTCTTTTTGTTGACATATCGTTGGGGAGGCTTTCTTCTTCTTCTTCTTTTTTTTTTTGCTCCTAGTTAATCGGTTTTGGAACAAACGGGACCCGCAGGAAAAAAATATGCACGTATGCCATCGAGAAAAGTGAAAAAGGAAATCCAATTAAAACAGTGGTTTTTTTTTCTTAACGAAAGCTTCAAATCAGTTGTTACGCAAGGTCTTTCTTTTTTTTTTTTTTTTTTTTTTTTTGAAAAATTTATTTTTTTCCCTTTTATTTTTTTTTTTTCTTTTTCCGGAGGAGAATATTTTGAAAGGGGGCT
>Ga0126338_10000813_pt1:2500-18329 | contig 18329 bp, 12 predicted proteins | sample OrbCmetagenome_2_FD_92529 | JGI IMG/M metagenome (GOLD analysis project Ga0126338, IMG submission 92529) | Coral microbial communities from Petempiche,Puerto Morelos, Mexico - Orbicella C C metagenome | ecosystem: Host-associated > Invertebrates > Cnidaria > Coral | place... | reverse complement strand
TTTTTTTTTTTTTTTTTTTTTTTTTTTTTTTTTTTTTGTTTTTATTTTTTTTTTCTTGCTACTGAATTTTAAATTAAAAAAAAAAAAAAAAAACGACACAAAGAAAACATGTTTGGGATAAGTAATGACCCAAACAAAGTTAAAGACTATAAGAAATACAATAAAAAGCTGAACAAAATAAAAGAAGCTTCAAAGACAAACTACTTCAAAACTCAATTTAAAATGTTTAGTGATAACTTAAAAGCAACGTGGAAGTTGATAGGAACGATTATAAACAGAAAGAAAGCCCAACAGGGTACGTTAATTCAAAAACTCTTATATAAAGGAAAGTGTTACAATGATAAGGCAAGTATTTGTCGTCAGTTAAACAGTCACTTTATAAATGTTGGGCAAGACTTCGCGGCACAGCTCCCAAATTATAAGTCCTACTAATTTCATTCGTAGGCGACTCCAAAACAGTCACGTTCAGCGGTATTTACAATCCCGAAGTTCAGGATGCGTTGATTGGGCTAAAACTAAATAAGTCTTTTATAGGTACGCCCCCCAGGTGCATTAAGTTAGCATTCAATTTTATGAGTGAACCCCTAGCTAGACTTTTCAACTTATCGCTCTCGCAAGGAATTATGCCAAATCTTCTCAAAATATCAAAGATTACGCCGGTTGATAAAGGAGGCGAAATAATTGGCCCGACGAACTTCCGTCCTATTTCAACACTGTCAGCCCTTCCACAAATATTTGAAAAACTGGTTTACAAACTACTTATTTCCTATTTCGAGCTGAGAAACTTGACATTCTTTTTGAATATCAATTTGGATTTCGTAAGGGTAAGGTCCACCGCTCAAGCCATAACTGAAATTGCGGATACTTTAAGAAAAGCAATTGACAACAATCTGTATACATGTGGAATTTTCTTAGACTTTTCGAAAGCTTTTGATACGGTTAACCACAGCATCACTTCTACAAAAATTAGAATCATACGGAATAATAGGGGTACCGCTGGCCTGGTTTGAAAGTTATCTTACCAAAAAGGAAACAATACGTTGCCTTGGGTGATACTGAGTCGTCCTATCAAACCATGGTCTGCGGTGTCCCTCAAGGAAGCTCGTTAGGTCCTTTCCTATTTTTGATATACATCAACGACCTCCCTAATTGCTCTGAGGTCCTTTCATTTAAGATATTTGCGGACGATACTAACTTGTTTGCTTCTGCAAAAGATTTAAAATCATTAGGATTGCAAATGAATTCAGAACTAAGAAAAGTTAAAGAATGGTGTGACAGAAACAAGCCGAAAGAAAACATCGAAACAAAATACATCGAAAGAAAACCAATTACATGATCGTAAAATCTCAAAGGAGAAAGAATACGAATGTTAATATAAATATAACTAACCGAGATGGATCATGCCACTCCATAGAACAAAAGGACCACATTAAATATTTGGAAACAATGATCGACAGTTCTTTAACTTGGAAATGCCACATCTCATATGTATGTGCAAAGTTTTCACGGAATACAGGAGTAATCTCTAAGTTAAGGCATTATCTACCTCTCAAACATCTTACGCAGATCAATTAAAATCTCAGTTATTTATCCTTATATTTCGTATGCTATTGTAATCTAGGGCAGCACCAGCAAAAAAATTTACAAAAATACAAACTAAGCAAACTTGTGTTATTAGGTTAGTGTTCTTTGCAACTCTATCTGGCAAAAATACCGATAGTGCTCTACCTTTACTTAATATCTTGGAAATCTTAACGGTAACAAATGTATATCGCCTGCATGCTCTCAAATTCATACATGCATGGCACAAAGGTATTTTGCCAGAACTCTTTAACCATTTTTTCCAGTATGCCAGCAACGTACATAATTGTAACACCAGGTATGCGGGCAATCAAAATCTTCACAAATTCCGAGTTAAAACAAATACTGGCAAACAAATTATCTCATTTATGGTCATTGATCTTTGGCAAGAAATATCATACAAGTTTAAAGATCTAAATCAATTTGCTTGACAATACCATTGTCACCTTTAATTGTTATATATGTATCTTTTTTTCTTTTTTTTTTATGCTAATATTGTAATTTCAAAATGTAAGTGCAAAATAAAGTGAAGTTGAGTTGAAGTTGAAGCGAAACCTGTATTAAGTGGGCCCCATATTAAGCGGACACCCTTTATTGAGTGGACACCAGCTTGAGTCCCAAAATTTTCTCCAGTCCCCCATTTACTGTAAGATAAATCTGCATTCAGCGGACACCTCTGTTAAGCGGATGCGGACACCAATATTGAGACATTTTGTTGCACAAAACCTGCAATAAGCCGACTAGGGCAGTTTACTTCTAAAGGTTCACCTCGGACTCCTTTAACATTGTTCAGCGATGTCGTTTTAAAGCTAAGTGACTATTCCAGATTGATGCATTGACTGACCGGACATTGTACTATGAGTAGCCGTAGCTATTCTTTGATCTTACACTGTGTTACGCTGTGTTACAAAAGGATTAATAATTAACTATTATTGGACAATATGTTAGAACCTCTTTTGAGCGGACACCCTGTATTAAGCAGACACTAGTGAGGGTCCCAAGGGTGTTCGCTTAATACAGGTTTCACTGTACTTCAGTATTCATCATCAGTTTAAGGATGCTTAATTACAATATGTGACTAGTAATATGCAAAGTAGATAACAAAGAAGTACTTGTAAAGAATAGAAACGAAGCTAATTGCAATAAACACGATACAAATTCTTGAATATAATACAAAAGGAATGATCGAAAAAGCGACCACAAAAGACTCGAAACGAATACGAAACTGCCGAAAATATTATGCAATTCCCAGAAGTTACGATACCAAACAAGGAAACGGAAAAACAAGGAAGACTAAATAATGAAAACCAAATTAAGTGTCAAATTAATGTTTTTGTCCAGGGCTGGGCGTTCCCAGTCTATTTGGAGGGCTTCTTAATCTTTAGTTGGAAGCTAATGGACGCCGAGTCCACGGTTTGACAACATGGGAAAATATTCCATATAACATAGATTCTTGCAAGACTGAACCCTGCAAATGTTTGTTAATATGGGAATTAAGTACGATCCGAAAGTGTCAAGTGTACACGAACCTTCACCGACATGACATAACTGGCAGGCAGCCCATTTAAATTTCTATACCACCAGATCAGAGAAGGTGACGCATTGGGAATCGAATCCTTCACACTAAACGTTTTTTTTTTTACCTATGAGAAGTTAAAGCTAACCTTATGTGCAAATCCTAGTTTCAGCGATGATCACGGTCTCCCTTGTGCTCCAAGAGAAAAGGGGCTTCAATAAACGTTTATTTGAAGAAAAATTTTGTTGTTTCACCCCTCTTTAATTCTTTGAAATATTCCTCCCGGTATGACTTAGTTGGGGGCGTTGTAGAACTTCTAACGATAGCAATTAACTGCCCTTCGTATAATAATACAAGAAAATTGTTTTTTCATCAAAATAGAAGTTAATTGTCGAATTTCAGAATGAAAAACGTTCTAAGTGTTGTTATTTCAAGGCCTCGTCTTCCGATGTACGGATGAGACCAACTTTGTATAGCCGGAAAAAGAAGTGAAACTGTTAATGGCGAGAAGCCTGGTATTCTTATGAAACACTGATGTAACTGATGAATACAGGGCGACTGTTGTCGATAAGAATATCTAAAAAAGGTCATTTGTGTATTGCCTCGGTCTCCAGAGTAAACTTATGTTAATATGGCATGTTGTGAATTATATGATAAAAAAAGACAAGGCATCATTCTCGTTGATAAATAAACAAAACATACTGATCACCTACATATCTACGATAGAAAATAACTTCAGGGCAGGGTCCTCGCATTTTTCTAACCAAATCCTTTTTATGGTGACCCAAGAATGGGTGCGAAGGGTAGGGGGAGACCCATAGCTATCCCGTCACAGGTTTGATCGTAAAAGTTCCCGTTGAAAGAAAAGTGAGTCTGGCAAACCAGCATAGTCTTCGGCGTTTCCAAGTTTCAATGATCATAAACAAGTCCTTATCGATTGTAACAGGTTCATTGGCAACATTCGGACAACGTATCCAGGCACCACAGTGAAGACAGAGGAATATGTCGACTTGTTCGTTTGTTTACATTTCTGCTGCGAATGACGAGAGGAAACAACAAATAGCAGACAACCGGTTTACTTGGGAATATTGAAACTGGCATGAACTTGATTGAGTATGTGACAGGATTCTTTATTATGCTACCCTTTGAATTGAGCGAGCAGAGTTGCCGGATGATCGGCTTCCTTGACGGTTGACGGTTGATCTAGGGAAGGGGCCCGGAGGCCCCGCCCCCAACTATTGTGGGTAAAAAGAGAAGAAATCGCAGAAGAAAGAATAGCCGGCAGAGCAAGCAAAACAAAACCGCCCCGCCCCCCTGCCCCCTTAGCCCAAGGTCTGGATCCGCCACTGTTGATTGACTGTTGACCACGGTCAAGTTTTAGACTTGTTGACGTGTAACAGCATTGACACCCTCAGCTTGCGTTGGCAAGAAAAGCAAAAGTATCAAACTACATTGAAGTTTTCACGAAAAGTATGAAAATGTTTGTATTTGCATGAAAAACAAAAGTGGTCAAAAGTATCAAGTTGTACAAATTTACGGTAAAAATCGAAGTATCCCAGGCACGTACATTACGGCCGCCCAAAATGATAAAGTTTGTGGTTTAAAAAAGAAAAACAAAGTCTAGGCCAATATTTACCTTCGTCGGACGAGCTTTTTTGGATACCAGTAACTCTCATTGACTCTTGATACAATTAACTATAAAATAACTGAGCTACTACGCGCGTCCTCATTGGTCGATAGGTGTGTTTAGATGAGAGTCACGGCTAAACACGGTTGTGACGTTTTAGATTCGCGCGTATTTTACGAGAATTATTTTATAAAGGCAATAGAGACTTTTTTTCGTGTTTACATAGCCTCGATTACATAACACTCGAGGGGCTGGGAGGTTTCTCGAAAGTTATGCAAACCCTCGCCTACGTCTCGGGTTTGAATAACAGTCTCGAATTCTCCCAACCCACCTTGTGTTCAGATGAGGCTACGTAAACACAGAAAAAAGTTCTCTATTGCTTAAATGTATAAGCTTACTCTCTTTTTTTCCTTTGTTTCTCTAGCTATTCATTTCTTTATAAAGCATATCTTAAGGAACTCGATCATCTAATCAAACTTCTTCTAACTACTCTTCAAACACCTTTCGAAGTCACCAGGTCCTGTTACAACGCTTCAGTGCTGAGGAGAATCGTTCAGGCCTTCACTGACTTCGAAGTATTTATTAATTGTTATTGCTGTTGTTTTACTGGCCCGCCGGCCGACTCATCGCTTTTGGAAGTCTATACTGACGCGTGAGCTTTTCACCTAGATTTTAATCTTCAAACTCTTGAGGTTATTTCCACTTTTCTCTCCAAATTAGGCGCGCGCGAATCAGACACTCGCTGAAAATATCCGTCCCAGCAAGGAACAAAATGTAAAATGACAAGTCTGTACGACGCAATATGAAGGCTGTGACGTCAATACTCTGGCCTCTTTATGCAGATTTAAAAGTCTATATCTTCAAAAATGTCATGTATACTATTGTAGCTATTTTGATTTATATGTTTCAACTTTTTTCCTGCTAGAGGTATTTTTCCGACAGAAGGAACAAGTGTACAGTTGGTCAGCGGTTATCCTCCTGGATGAAGACTCTCGAAATGGCAGTGGTTGAGCCGAATTCTGTGACATATTTCTGCGCTATTTTAGCGTGGAAACTCTTTGCAGGATGTTTATAGTACATCTTAACATCTTAAATGGATATATAGAATTTAAAACGCCTGAAAATGACTACGTTAGAACTGTATACGAAGGTACTATTCAAGGGCTTCGTTTGTTGTCAACTTGTGCCTGGTGCAAATTTCGCAATTGCAAATTTATCTGTCGGTTTCTCTTCCTTTCTTCAGGGAGCTCGGGTATGGATACCTCATGATCAAGTTGTATGGATTGGTGGAGAATTAACCAAAGATTTAAAAGAGGACGGTGTCCTAGAGATTGAGTTGGAAGATGGAAATGTAAGTTGTCATTAATTTCATGTTGTTCTTGTTAGTTTCGGAAGAGTTCGGAGTTTTCATTTTTATTTGGAGGTGTTTACGGAAGCTTAGACAGTCTGCATTTGTTTCTCCTCGACAGGACATTACTGTTGATGTTTCTAAGGACAAGAAAAAGCTTCCTCCTTTGAGAAACCCTGAAATCCTTGTTGGCGAAAATGACCTTACAACCTTGAGCTACTTACACGAACCAGCCGGTTTGTACATGCAGACTTAAGTTATATCAATCAATTTCTTGTCTGTGTACATTTTTCTCCAGAACTTAAGAATTATTTTCCTTTGTTCTGTCTTCTCGTGAAACCCATTGAATATTTTGTGTCTGACGAACTTCATTTTAAATTGTCACATAAGGTTGCCGCTAATATAAATCAAAAATCTATTTGGAAGCTGTTTGTTAATTCTCTTTATTTTGTTTTCGCTTTTAGTGTTATACAATCTTCAAGTGCGTTTCCTTCAGTCTAATGCGATATACACTTACTGCGGTGAGTATACATTCCTTGTTTATGAAAAATTTCCTGCTGTTTAAGCTTAAATTCTTTCTTCAAGTGTTGCAAAATAATATTGGAACTAAAATTTTAATCACTTCCAAACCATATCGCGAAGTTATTGGCTCGATGCTAATTGCACTCAAGGTTTGTAAGCTGCCCTGTTTATTCGCTGGATAAATCAGCGCACAAGCAATATCTTATTGTAAAGTAAGCAAAAGTGTTTGTTATCAAGCAGCATTTCGAGTAGTCTTTTGTTTTGGTTTTGGTTCAACGATGGCATTCTTCCTAAAGACATTTAAATTTTACATTGCCTCGGGCGAGGAAAGAGCGAGAGAAATCAACTAGCACATTTTTCAAATGCAAATTTATTTCACTTCTCTGAGTGTTTAAATTCCTGTCATTCCTATTTGGTTACGTATTTACATTTTGTTGAATGGCACTCTGGTTTAGAATTTTTATCAGTTTAAATCGGATCCCCCCAGAAAAATAATTTAGCAAGAAATTAGTGAGTTCATTTTGTATATCTTGTAAATTGGAAGGACGTTTGCATGTTACAGTTTTATTGTTTAAACTGGGCAATTTTGCAGGAAGGCAAAAGAGAAACATTGTTCTTTAAGGTTTTAGATAAGTCCTCAATTATCAATTTAATTGTACAGGTTTCTCATTACCTACATTTGTAGGACAAAATGACAATAGTTTTTAGTCATTGATTTGACTGTGTTAATTGAGTTCACTATTCCCGGTTAATTGTTTTTCTCTATGCTCTGTTGGAGAAATGATTTTTGGTTATAATGACCTACTTTTCCAACTGTAAAGTTTTGGATATAAGTCCCACCCCTCCCCTGTGTCAGAAGGCTCCCTCCCCCTCCCCACTTAAAGGTCCATCTGAATGTAAACAGAAACTATTCCGGTTTTATGACTCCATGGGTATAAACCCTCCCCTGACTGTATCTTGTTTCATCAATGCCATCACTCTTACAGAACAAGTAAGAGTATGCAACAATATATTTTTCTATCTTGAGAAATGCCATTACAGAAACTATGTAGTGTTTAAAGTGCACATCAGTTAATAATTTTTATATCCATTTGTTTCAAGTTGCAATAATTAAAATACAATCAGAAATAGAAATCAAAATGGTTTGAAAATTTATAAACCAAAGATAATATTTTAAACCACATGTAGCAAGACCATGCTTAGTATTGTTTTGCCAGTGAGATAAAAGACACATACTGCTAAATATGTTCAGCACTTGTGGTTTCTGACAGTGTTACTGTTTTGGCTGTAGGTATTGTTCTGGTGGCGATTAACCCTTATCAACAGCTCCCTCTCTATGGGCCAGACATCATATCTGCCTACAGTGGGCAGTCCATGGGTGACATGGATCCACATATCTTTGCTGTTGCTGAAGATGCTTTTAGAGCCATGGCAAGGTAACTTAGTTTAAGTATTTTTGAAACCTGAAGTGTTCACATGAATTTACATTTTTATGGCGCAGCAGTAGCAGTGTCAACACGCTTTTATCGAGTTGTGTGAGTGTTATATTAGCCGGTGCTGAAAAGTCACAAAAATGCAAAAGTTAAATTAATTTAAATTAAGAGAACTTTTCATTGCTAAATTTTAAAGGAAAAAATACTTTTTTTTTCTGGACTAAGCTACTTCCATGTAAGTTCTGTTTTTGTTTAGTTGATTTAATAATGCTAAAGTTTTAAAAGTAACATTTTTTCAAGGTTCTGATGGTTTTTTTTTTTTTTGCTGTTAATTAATACTTTTGTAACCCTTCACCACCTCTACTTCCCCGTCGTAAATTCTTATTTCTACATGTATGTTAAGAAAAAAAGTTTATAAAAACAGGGTTCCATTGTGTGGCAAACAGAGATACACTGATGTACATTAAAGCTGTAAACACTCTTTTCTTTTTCTAATTCAGAGATGGGCTGAACCAGTCAATCATTGTGAGCGGCGAGAGTGGTGCAGGTAAGACAGTAAGTGCCAAGTATGCCATGAGGTATTTTGCATCAGTGGGCGGAGCATCCACAGAGACACAGATTGAAAAGAAGGTCTTGGCGTCTAATCCTATTATGGAGGTGCAGTTGACAATTTTATAGTTTGAATATTGTTCAGGTAGCATTCAGTAATATTTAATTTATAGCAGAGCTCCAGGGGCAGGGAGCCCCATACTTATATAGGAAAGAAAAGGAAACCCATGAGTTGATTTTCTCATGGTTATCATGGCTAGTGGTATTGTTTGTGGGCGCGTACGCACAACGGTGACAACGACAACAGAGTTGCACAACCTGGCGGCCATACTCCGAATAATAGGTTGACAGAGACATGCAGCCTTGGTTTACCGTGTACTTCTTTGATATTGGACATCCATGTTATGATCAATTGACACCTGTCAAAACAAGGTATCCGCTGAATAGTATCACGAGACCATATCGCGGGCTCAAGTTTACAGGTCATCGAGATCTCATGTTTTTTTTTTAAGTTGACTGCTGACCAAGTGCTGGTTTTCGATTGGATCGTGGGCTAATGTTAGCTTAACTTGCTGAAAACAGGGTAGGATTGTTTGGAAGCCAGTTAACGTTAACCCAGGTTTAAAAGTTAACGGAATTATAACTTTTTCTTCTATACAAATTAATGTTTTTTGCTGCTTTGTTTTGTGTATATGGTGATTATTAAAACTCAAACCAGAAGGCCAAACAATATGCAGAAAACCTCACCGCAAAGTTACATGAAATCAAAATTCTACCTTTTCCTGGGTTAGCTTAATCAGACTCTGAACAACCCATCCCAGGAGCTACGCTTTTAGGCTGGCCTAAATCTATATATTATGTACCTGTCACTGATCAATCTTTGGGTAAATTAAAGATTGGACTCTTAAATGTTGACAGCCACCCTCCAGAAGGATTTAGCAGAGGGGAGTGGGGGCGGGAGACAGGGTAGAACAGCGGAGGGCTGGGAAATTCATCCTTCCCCTACCCCTCCCCTAGTCCACTTTTTTGCTCACTTGAGGCTTCTTGAATCTTACAAATCCAATATGGAGGCTCAACACTTTATCAGAATATTTTATCAGCACTCGCTCACCGAAAAATGGGCTAGGTATGTAGGCTATAAAAGTCTGCATATGAGCCAAGTGGCCTATCAGGCCATTGCTTATGCTGATTTCTATAGCATGGAGCGACTAGGAGTATTTCTACTCCCCCCTGGATGGGATGCGAGTCCATTGCGGGTTTACCCCCACCATTAAATTCGCTGGTACCCATTTATACACCTGGGTGGAGAGAAGCACTGTAAGAGTAAAGTGTCTTGCCCAAGAACACAACACAATGTCCCTGGCCAGGGCTTGAGCCCCCGACCACTTGATCCGGATATGAGCACACTAACCAGGAGGCCACCACGCCTCCACAAAAAAAATATGCCTGGTATGTAGGCTATACACGTAGCTCTCTTTTTCTATCTCTCACTTTTGATATTTATAACTTATTTCAGGCCATTGGTAATGCAAAGACAATACGCAATGACAACAGCAGTAGATTTGGAAAGTACTTGGAGATAGCCTTTGACAGAAACTATCACATTATGGCTGCTCACATGAGGACATATCTACTGGAGAAATCCCGAGTTGTATTTCAAGCACCTGATGAAAGGAACTATCACATTTTCTATCAGCTGTGTGCTGCTTGTGATATCCCGGAACTCAAAGATCTTAGACTTGGTGAGGCAAGACTTAACTATAATTATAACTGCAGGTGTACTTGCCTAGCTAACAATGGTATTTTGTGAAATTAGATTACAGCTTCCATGCATATAGAATATTTTTTAAGCAATACTACTGAGAAAGCATGAAGCAAAAAGAAAAAAAGGCTTATTTTATGTGAAAACAAGTTATTTCAGAAATGAAAGCCATAAAACTACCAGAAAATCTTTGAGGCCCGATCATTCAGGACAGTGCCTGGTCCAATACTCGTGGAGAATATTGGAGTGGGAATGGATACATCTAATTGGTTGATTGTAGTTACTGGCCCTCTGAACTTAGTTGGGTTAAAAAGTATTTGTAAGTACACTTTTTGCTATATCTAGTCGTCTTACCTTAACTAAACTGTCAAGAACAGCTCAATCTCCTCAAGAAAAGCTGTTGGCCAACTATCAGACTACTATGGACCAATTGTTGGCCATTATCTAATTGAAGAAACAGTTACATTTCCAGCTTTCTAAACTGATGGTACATGTAGAAGCATCCATGTGGCGAAAAAGCACAATTTTCAGCATGAACCTTTACAATTTTGTCTTGTTTGTTTATGTTTTGTCCAGCACACCAAGATAACTTCTACTACTTGAATCAGGGAGAATGCCCGTATGTGTATGAAGTTGATGATGGAGAAAATTTTGAGGAGATGCGTGAAGCTATGGATCTTGTGGGAATCATGGAGGACGAACAGCTCATGATCTTTAGAATCTTAGCTGGTATTCTACACATTGGTAACATATATATTCATGCATCTGGAGAGGAAGAGAGTGAAATTGATGTAAGAAACTATTATGTTTGATGATCAATCATGTGTTGTTTTATAATTATGATTGTTTTCATAAATTTAGTTAAAATTAAAATTGATAGCAGCTTTGTAGAAGTATATTCTACAAAATGTTTGGCAAACAGTTTTTAAAGTAAATTTGTTTCAAATTCCAAAAGTTAGCAGCTCAGTGGAACGTCGCTTTAACAGGGTGACAAGGGACTGGGGAAACTGACTTATTTTATCAAAAACCTTCAGTGGTTACAAAAAATTTGCGGAAATTCAACCAAAACTTTTGTTATTTTTCTCAAGGTATGGTTAGAACTAATGGTTATTTCCATTGGGGTCACTCCAATTTTATTTAGCGAATAATTCAACTTAAGAAGTTAATGCTTTATCCTTTAATCATTTCATCTTTACCAACATTACACCAACCAATATTTGATTTCCTTTATTCTCAGAGATGCATTCTTACTAATTATTCTATTATGAAACATTTCTAGGACAGTGACTTTCATCTCACAGTTGCAGCAGACCTTCTGGGTATAGATAGAAGTCAATTTAAGAAGTGGCTTTGCAATCGCAAAATTGTCACTGTGCAGGAAGTGTTAATCAAACCACTGAATTCTGAAGAGGTAAGCAAGATCGGTGGCTTTCAAATAGTGTGTGATGATAAGGAAGTAAAGGTTTGAGAAATAATGAATTCAAAATAACTGTATGTGGCATTGTTCCTGCTTGTAGGCCAATTCTGGAAGAGAGGCCATCTGCAAGCACATTTATTCACAGCTTTTTAAGTGGATTGTTCAATGTATCAATAATTCTCTCACTACTGGAGTCAAACATCACTCATTCCTTGGAATTCTTGACATTTATGGGTGAGTTTTACAATTAAGCTCCATGCCATTAAATCCTTACAAAAAAGTTACTGCAGAAATAAGCGTACATGTAGTTTGTATGCTTTTTCTGTTCTCTTTTTCCACCTTTTCAGAATACTAATTAAAAATGGCTTGCCTGAGCATTGGCACTTTTGGTATTCTGAGGAGGCTATTAATTAAATTTAAAAAAGAAACATTTAGTCATAGACCAGGTACACATAGGTGCAATTCTGCAAAAAAATGTTCACAAAGTCTGTTGAAAAATTAAATTACATTTTCCTGGAGAAAAACTGGTAAAGATGTTTTTAGCAGACTGTACATTATACAGGCGGCTTGAATATGGGATGCATATGCATGTACATGGAGCACAGCTGGGACCCCTGATAGGATGTACTGTAGGTTGGGGTAGGAAAGACATTTGTCAATCTTCAGTGCAGTGTAGAACTTTTTTTGGAATTGCAACTTTTATGTTGTCATCTAATTAATAAGCCTATAGTTAATATGAAGTAGAAAATGATGTGCATGTTCACATTGGGAGAATTTGATAATTTGTAGAACAGAAGAACCCTAAGCAAGGGTTGATTGCTCAATTTTGAGTATTTTGAAATATGTTATGAAATGCAAAGGAGAGAGGTAGACATCTTTAAAATAAGCTAATAAATTGCAATAAATAAACAATAACCTCCATTTGGGGCAAAAATATGCTTGGATATTTGTCCGCAGACATTATCTGTACTGAGAAGTGAACAGTTTTCTGAGAGCATAGCTCGAGGAAAACTGTGAGCTATGAGGAACAGATAATGTCCAAGAACAAATATCCGAGGTTATTTTCTCCCCAAATGGAGGCTATTGTGTTTATTATCCTTCAAATGTTTTTGCAACACCCGCGGTTTTGAAAGTTGGGGAATATCATCTGGGTATTCCCCAGTTTTAGCTTGAGCATATTCAGTCACATGCACATTTAGACCAATCGCATGCAAGTGAAAACATTTGATAGATTATGACTTGTGATAACAGGGTGTACATAGCCTCATTCAAGATTACTTATCTGCACCTATCAGAGTGCATGTCAATCAGAATTTTATAAATTTGTGTATAAATTGTAATATTATTATTACCAATATAAACCTGTTCAGAAGTGGATTGCTTAAATTGAGAAACAATGACTCTTTCAGATTTGAAACATTTGAAGTGAACAGTTTTGAGCAGTTCTGTATCAACTATGCAAATGAAAAACTCCAGCAACAGTTTACACAGGTAATCACTGCAGCCAGATTTACAAAAATGGAAATGGAAATTATATTCAATCCAGTGTTGCTTTTTTTAAAATTACATTTGTTTCTGGTTTTACTAAATTGTTGTTTTTTTTTAAATTGTTACAAAGTTGAGACCATAATAGGCTATTTCTGAGTAGCTCTCACTAGCTTTTTGCGTCTGTTTCAAGATGAGTCTTTTCGTGAATAAGAATCTGTAGGTGGAACATAATTATATATTCACACAAAAAGACTCATTTTGACAAAGAGCAGAGAGGTGAATAGCACCTCAGAAATGTCCTACTGCTATCAGTAGAGTTGTAGAATTTTGCATCATTCTGTATTCATTGATGCCCGTTATTTCAAGGTTTGCTGTTGTTTTCCATTAAATAAATATAAAGCCATTGCTTTGCTTTAGAAATGTTATGTTTGCTTATTGTACAACAATGTTTGCAGCATGTTTTCAAACTGGAGCAGGATGAATATGTGAAGGAAGAGATTGAGTGGTCATTCATCAATTTTTATGACAACCAGCCATGTATTGACTTGATTGAAGCCAAGCTGGGAATCCTTGACTTACTTGATGAAGAGTGTAAGGTGGGTTTAAATTACAGTTTCTTTTCTTACATTGTGATAAAAAAATGTGTCTGTTCCCTTTCACTGTGACGTGTTGCTAGGCATCGCAAGTCAGGGTTTGTGGTACTAATGGATGTGTATGCCATATTTTGGATGGTTGTTGAGAACCAAAATTTTTGTCGTATCCTGCACATTAAATACCGTTCTCTATTGAACAAGGGTGGTTCTCTGTAGGTAACTCCCAGAGGCTGATCTGGGGTGTGCACCCCCCCCCCTCCCCTGCCCCTGCGATGAAGCTTTCTTCTTTGTATTCACTTTTAACATTTGTTTACCTCACCATTCAGTTACACCATTCTTTTGTGGCACACCCCCTCCTAAGAAAAATCCTGGATCTGCCCCTAACACCCTAGCATTTCTATCCAAGAACAAAACCTAACAGCTGACAGGCAGACTGCACAGTAGATGGCAAGGATTGATACTTTGTATATCCAGATAAGAAAACAACGTTTACATATCCAGAGCAAAGGAAATTTTTACCAGATTTCGTGAATTGGTTTTCGCATCAGTAAATAATCCTTGTTTTATACTGTCACCATCCTAGATGCCAAAAGGAGCTGACAGCTCATGGGTACAGAAACTCTACAAACAACACCTGAAGAAACAGCATTTTAGCAAGCCACGACTGTCACAAACAGCTTTTATTGTTCACCACTTTGCTGATGATGTGGAATATGAAGTCACTGGGTTTGTAGAGAAAAACCGCGATGTTGTCAATCAAGAACATCTGGCCATTCTTAAAGCTAGTGAGGTACGCGGCATATGGTGGCAAATAATACTGATATCAACTTGTCTCCACGCAGAAACACTTGTCATAAAACTTTATTTAAACCTAAGGTTAATTGTATCACAGGGAGTTTCCTTTTAGAGTGATTTCAGGTTTATCCTTCATTTGAGTCATCTATCAATAATGGCAAGATTGCTAACTATAATGAAGCAGTTATTAGCACTACCTGTGACTACATGTATTAAAAAAGTTGTGAACTAAATTCACCTCATTAAAAGAACTATAATGAAAATACAGCAAATTGCTTGAACTTCTTGCTGCTTCCCAGCTAACTGAACAACTGGAACAGACTAACTGTTATTCCTAGAATGCCCTTAACAGTTTTCTTGAGGTTTCCTGTCTAAAGATAAATAAAACATGTAATAATGCACAAGTCGCCTTAACCTTGTTTGTTCCTCATACAGTTTGAACTGGTCGCTCAAGTTATTGACTTCAAACCTAATAATGTAAGTAAATTAATTATAAGAAGAACTGCAGTTTACACCAAACTTTGAAACGCAACAAATAATCATATGCACGACGTTACTGGAGTATTGTTTACAGATCTTATCTAATCTTTTACTTTTTTATTCCGATGAACATAACGTAAAAAATTTAAAATGAAAAAATAAAAATTCGCCACGGTGAGTTTTGTTTCTCAGTAATGTCATGGTAGTTCTTCTTGAGTTCGAGGTAATATGTCAAACACGAGAAACCGTGTTTGGCCACATTTCCGAACACTGAGAAAAGAGTTGAAAATACGACCCGTAGCGGAGTATTTATGACGAACTTCGAAGGTTTGGAAATGTGGTCAAACACTGTCTGAACTGTTTAATATAATTACCTTATCACTCGAAACTAAAACTAAAGAGAAAACGGAGAAATAAAATCGTAACTTCTTTACTTATTCAGATCAGATATCGAGACCCTGTCATGGTTATGACTTCCTTTGTTTTAACGTGATAAATTATTAACGAGTTGAGAAGTTGAAGTAAAAATCATTAAATAAATAAAGAATAAAGAAAACATATTAAATAAAACAAAGTCACTTCCCCTATTGAGAATAACATAATCTATGCATGAGGCGTAATTCAGTGATTGACAGAAATGGTTTTGAAGAAAAGTTTTGCTCTAGTTACTGGAATCAGTGTTGAACATCTTGCGTTAATGTAACAAAAGCGGTACAAG
>Ga0126338_10000811_pt1 | contig 18342 bp, 8 predicted proteins | sample OrbCmetagenome_2_FD_92529 | JGI IMG/M metagenome (GOLD analysis project Ga0126338, IMG submission 92529) | Coral microbial communities from Petempiche,Puerto Morelos, Mexico - Orbicella C C metagenome | ecosystem: Host-associated > Invertebrates > Cnidaria > Coral | place: Petempiche,Puerto... | reverse complement strand
AATAAAAAAATTTCATTCCACACAAAATTTTAACAATTAAATTTTAAAAATTTAATAATATATTTGTTTTTATAGATTTTCTCGTTTTTTTTTTTTTTTTTTTTTTTTTATTAAAAAGGACAGAAAATCTTTTTTTCTTTTTAAAAAGAAAAGATGAGACCCCCCCCCTTTTTTAGGGGGGGGGGGGGGGGGGGTGGGGGGGGGGAGAAACACATGCCTCCCAGATGTCTGGTCCAGAATATAACTGAACAATCTGAACAAGAGTCAGATTTCTACTATTGGTTATTTCTCTTTTCCCTCTTCAACACCTTAGAGCTTTAAAAACGAACTGCAATGTACCTCCATGTTATCTCTAAGATCCAGTCCCCAATAGTCTTCAAATGATCGGTGAGTCCAGTAATCAGTCTTTTCTGTCCAGTATCCGTAGAACGAGTCAAATCCTCAGAATGTTGGGGTATACTCCTTTTCAAAGAAGCCCAAGTGCCACTGAAACATCAAGGGCAGTACAAAAAATCAATCTTAATAAACCCGGTAAAGAAAATGCTGTGAACCACGTGCTGGTCGACTCGTCTTTCACATTGCGTAGAAGACATGCGAAAAGGTTGTGATGGAAACTAGATTCTCTAACCGTAAAGAACTCAAGTTGGCGTTGGTTTGTTATCGCTTCCTAAGTGGCGAATGGGTTAGTCGCGGCAGATCTTAGTCTTCTCCTCTAGTCGCTGGAAAGGATCCCTCTCACTAATAAGCAATAAGAGGATTCGGGTGAAATTTAATTAAACTACCAAGTACAGCTGAAGACTATACCTTTCCCACGCCGCGTGTTGTATATCCCAGAGACTTCAGGTACTGCGGGGTTGTGGTTTCGCCCAGTGGTAGACCAAAGGGTTGAGTGGCAAAGATTGTGCTGTGTTGTATCCCTGTTTAAATGAACACATTTATGGTGGAGAAAATATCTTGTTTTAATTCAACATAGGCGGGTTTTTCCCGAAACTGTGTTATTTTCTTGGGGCAATTCATTCAGCCGTGTTTTATGGCTGTTAATGTACAAAATTTAAATAATCAAGGATTTTTTTTAACCAAGTTCGAGATGACCGGCGAAAAATATTTACTTGGTAATAAAACTGCATGGAAGCTACTAAAATAGAGATGAATGTTCTTCGGTATAATGAAATGAAACACAACAAAATGCTGCAGTAAAAACTAATATGTAACGTCAGAGAGAAATGTTTGTGGCAAGCGCATGTGATTAGTAATATATATTTAAAAGACCTCTCTGTTACGAAAAATTGTCTGTCAAGTTCTAGAGCAATCTAGAACCGGAAGTCATTCAGCCGTGACCAATTTGTATAAGAACATTCCAGAGCATTCTAATCCTTATGTAATAGCCCTTTTCACGGCTAATTTTTCTCATTTGCATTACAATGTAATCCAACGTGGATGCGAGGCAATTTCGGGCTAAAACTACAAAATAGCCCGAAATTGCCTCACATACATGCTAGATTTTTCTTGTAATGCAAATGAGCAAAGGTAACCTTGAAAAGGGCTATTACTCAGATTAGAAACTGTGTCAAACTACTTAATTTAGCTCCTGATAGAAGTTTCTAGAACTTTAAGCCTCATATATATTAGGGCGAGAGCTTCTTCTGTAAGAGAGATTGGTTCAAATTTGAAGAAGCTTAGTGCTGTAAATTCATGAAGGTACCTTAGGGAAATAAATTAGTTTGTTGCTGTTACCAGCGATCCTGAGTTCTGTCTGGAAACAACCTGCCCTACAACGATACTCGTAACAATCTTTATTCTTTGCATTATAGTTCACCAGTTACTACTAACTTTTATTCGATTCTTATTGGTTTAACTTGATCACAGGGCACGATAGTGTTCATCGGCGGAGAGACATTATCAGCCCCTATAATCCATCAAATATTGTTGCTCGCGCGCTATTGGTCTAAACTCGTCACGTTACCAAATATTCCCTAATTTTCAAAACTGCGCGTGTTACAAAAAAGATGTGAAGGATAATAAACACAACGGGCACTATAAATAAACAATAGCCTCCATTTGGCGTGAAAATATGTTCGGATATTCGTCCTTGGACATTATCTGTTCCTCGAAGCTCACAGTTTTCCTCGAGCTACACTCTCGGAAAACTATTCGCTTCTCGGAACAGATAATGTCCGCGGACAAATATCCTAGCATACGTTCGCGCCAAATAGAGGCTATCGTTTATTTACAGTGCCCATTCGAGGAAAATACCCGGATGGATAGTAGCTGATAGTACTTGTCCCTGAAAATATTTCTGCGAACAAGCGGGCTTATGGAAGAAAAAAAATGGAAAGACGTATTTGCCTGTTTTCTTTTTCAAATTTAAGATTGTGTGGCTTTCACGGCTTCCACTAAAAAAGTTGAAAATAATTCAATGTTAATTTTGACCTGGGGCGCTGAAGAAAAGACAAAAGAGTGTCAGAACTGTCGATCTGATAGTTGCCCCTTGTAAATTTGATGTTCTTAAAACTAGCATATTCGGGCAAATATTTGTTTTAAGAACATCAAATTTCCACAGGGCAACTGTCGGCCGATAGCTCCTCGACAAAAAACATTCTGTTCCTTTTTTTTTTTGCGTTTCACCAATAGAACATGTTACATTTACAAATGTAACACATTCTATTGGTGAGACGCAAAAAAAACTATTTGCCCTAGTGTTCTATGAACGAACAGACAACCTGGATGGGACTAGATTGTGTGAGAATGCAGAATCTACAATTAAGTCGATAATCGCGGCACGCTAACTGATTTTTCCTTTCTTTTCCTTTCTTTTCCTTGATGTGCTTTTTAGAGGAAACTGGAAATCATTTTCCCTTGTTACCACCAAGTCACTCGCGGACGTTTGGAAGGTGTGGAAACACTTTCCTGTGGTTCGTTTATTTTACGGCATTTGTCCATTTTTAGAAACTTCCTCGTGTGCTTCCGTGACGCAATAGTTAAGAAATAGAAAACATGTACCGTGTTTCTATCAAGGCTTAGTATAAATCTACTAGCATTCTATCACGTATGCCGTTCTCTGATTGGCCACGCTACTCACCGTCTATTCTGTGATAGATAGTGAGGAGCGAAATAGCGTGCCCTTGTTAACAAAGTGACGGCCGTTTCTTGGCGTTTTCGATATGTCTGCGAAGAGGATTTAGATCAAGTTTTGAACGACTAGTAGATTTATACTAATACAATTAGACTATTCGCTCTCGATTTCTATTGCGCGATAGAAATCTCGAGCTCATAATCTAATTGTTTAATAGAAACACCATTTTTAACCAATCAGCGCGCGTAATTTCTTAGTACTGTTTTCTAATATAACATAGAAGTTGCTCTGTTACTAAGTAGAGATGATGAAAAGGTACGAGTGTGACTTACCTAGATTGACTGGATGTTTACCCGTCATGAACGAGGCCCGGGTAGGAGTACAGATTGGTGACACGTAATAGCCATTAAGAATTACGCTGTTGTTAGCTAAAGCGTCAAGGTTGGGCGTAGGGATCTGGGACGAGCCATGAAAACTCACGTCATCCCAACCCTAAAGGAAAAAAAATAAGATGCAACTAACCCAGCGAATATGGAATATATAAACTTGCAGATCATATTGGCATATTTGCCATCACTATTGTACGTTAGTTTGGAAATTGTCCACAACGGGAAAAGGATAACAGCGTATCATCTCGCTTTTTTAAGCATGCATTCAGTTTGGGGATGAATCTCGTCCGCAGAGTCTACTGTTTCTTTTAGAGATACTTAGCCCAGGGGGCCTTGGCACGACCTTGGTATCTTTTCCTCGTCCCAAGGCCTCGCCGGCTATGCCTCTAGAAACTGGAATATTCTGGGATAAGAGTAACCTTGAACCACAACTGATCGCTGGAAATGCTATCTTCTTTGCTTAGTTACCGCAATAAGGTTTTTTGGCGTGAGTTTTCTGGAATCACCCTAACAATGTATTGGAAACACTGCAAAAACGTTAATCTGCAATAATTCACTGTTAACCTAGAACAAACTATTTAAAACTAATCTTCTAAATCTTAGGAATCCGTGTGGTTCCGGTAGACTCTCGGTATTTTGAGCAATCTGGTGACTGGTTCAGGCAAGAGATTATCGAGGTAAGTACCTTGATAATCTTTTGGTTCAGGCTAATCGGCATTATTTGATTCTTATCTTCGGATAATACATTTATAACCCTCTTGTTGTTTCTCTTTAATTTTTTTTTATTAAGTTGAAAAAAGGCACTGAGACATTCTTTGCAGATATAATGCGTTTTTTGATAATTAATGGAGAAAGGTGCCTTTTCATTATAGCCGTGTTTCGTATCCTTACCAGGTCATCCGCGACAATCATAATAATGTGGGGCCTGGATGCTGCGACGAGGACTGAGACTTCCCTAAAGTTATGGAAGGAAAGCGCCAGCAGCAAGCTTTTGAACAAAAAGGAAACCACATTCGATCAAACACATTTTATTCTTAAAGGCATTTGTTACTGTACCTCTGAATAGTTGTTTCATAACTCTCCATTCTTATAACAATTTCCTGGTAGCACACAGTTAGCTCTTGAAATTAAACAAGAAACTGCTTTCACTAAGACACATTTTGTAGCTATATCTATCTGTTTCTGTACCATTGAATACTTTCCTGGTGCAATGTGAAACAAAAGATTTTGTAGTCGATCATAAGCAGATCTAAGTACATTTGCCAAGCAACAGTTTCTGCAAACGAAACTTACACCTGTTTTGATCGCACACGCTCAGCCGTGAAAACTACAGTGAAAGAAAAAAGTCATCTTTTTTATTTACGGCTTCGGCAAATAATTGATCTGCGAGACACTGACGAATCACGATATTGTGCGACAACCGAGTTCAATGATTGTTTTATCATTTGATCACCAAGTTTGTCTCATGTTTAAATCACTCTCCGACAGTTCAGGGAAGCGAAATGCCATTTTTCAACTGAGAGGTGACACACAGAGATCAATTTTCCTTTCATATGTTAAAATTCTGTAGAAACCTTCTGGAGTCATCCGTCCCACCAGTTCTTGAGAGATGGAACTGGCTACCAGCTCTTAAACGATTCAGAGAAGTTGTAACAATGCTTCTATCGGGCTGAAAAAGAATGGGTGTTTAAAAGCCCTTTTTGTTCTACAGTCAGGTAAGCGGAACAACACTAAAGCGGCGGGGGAGAGTAAATTTTTCAATTTGGTCTCGCTCTCGGCGTTCTTTTAATCGTTAAGATAAAATAGAAGGCCTTTCAAATATCTATGTTTAGAACGATAGAATGAAAACATAGAGATTTTAGAGAGGTAGTTGGTTGTCTTTTGAGGCAAGACGTGATCGGGTAACAATCTTTTTTTTGAAGACATTTCTACAAGAAAGGGGAGCTTTGATTATACTGACTTTATTTTATTTATTGTTTTATTTTATTTTATTATTATCATTATTATTAATACAACATGAACACAATAGGAGAGTTAAAGGAGATACAAAAGGTAATACAGAAGGTAATGATGTGTGTTACAAAAAATACAAAAAAAAAAGAATTGCAAACTATTACAAAGTACAACATTTTGAGTAGGTACGTTGCAAAAAAAAGAAACAATTACTAAATTAAGAATTAATTAAATTAATTAATAACTTGACTAAGTAAGTAAAATGAAAAAAAAAACTCAAATAAAGTCTTTCCACTTTTTGTTGAAATTGTCAGAAGTTTTATTTTTAACTGCTATTCGTTGTGAAGTATTTAATTTGTTCTTAAGTAAAGAAGGAAAGCCGTCAAAGGGTACATCACCGCTGTCTTGGATAGTGCAAAAGATATATGTAATACTTGGCCACCAAGGTGACATAGTTTAAAATGTCTTCTGATTCTGTGGTGTTATCATGCCAACCAAAGAGGATATTACGTTCGGTGAGAGTTATTATGTTTTTATGTTTTTCGAACCACCAATTTTTGAAATGCAGACCAGAAATTGGAAATCACAGAACAAAGGTATAATAAGCGAGGCAATGTTTGCGGTTGCATTTTGCATAGCTGACAGATTTCAGATTCGCATAGCTTCATACGGAAAAGGGAACACCTAGTTGGAAGTATGTTGTGGATAATTTTATATTGAAAAATTTGAAGCTTTTTTTCGAGCGTGGTAACAAAGGGGAGGTTATAAACTTTCTTTAAGCATTCTTTTGAGAAACCATATTACAGTAATTTTGGTTCAGCAGTTGGGGGTTGGAAGTAGTGGTGTATAATTGCTGCATAGACAGCACGGGTGGTGAAATTCTTAGGCAGAGAAGGTTCTTGTGACGCGTCATTTTCAATTGCGATTTCTGTGCGTTTGATTGTGCGTCTCCAGCTTGGTGGAATGGCGCTTATTAAACCATAGCACGCTGTAAACGAGGCATGAAGCCGAAAGATTCGTTGAAATTTGTCACGTGATAAGAGGTTAACATTTTCCTCAAACAGGTCATTTATGTACATGATTCCAGTTCGATGCCATTGTTTCAAATAGATCATGTGTTCATCTATTAAAATACTGTCTTTGTGGTCTACCAATAAAATCGATCGAACACCTCTGGGACGTTTAAAATGAAATGAAATCTTAATACAGGCGAGGATTGACATCGAAACTGCATTGATTCAGACGAACTTGTTCTATAAAGTCAAAAAAAACGTTACGATGTACGATCCTAAGGATATTGAGTTTGCCTTGACACGAGGGTTTGGATGAAGAATCTATTTCGACCTTGTAATGGGTCAACGATTAATTAGAGCGGTTAACTCGGTCTGCCTGTTTTTCAGTGTAGAATTACCATCAATAAGTAATCAATGTGAAAATAATTCCATCTGGAGCAAAAACGAAACTTTTATTTTGACGCTTCGAACTGAGATGTATTACCGCTCTATAAAGTACCACAAACAAAGAATACCACCTCTAGTTAAATAAATAAATAAAAGATCAAAGGAGGTGTGAAGTTAGCTCTGTTCGATCTGAGAAAACTAAAGATCATAGTCCTAAAACGTCTTAGAAGTCAACATTCTTACCTTATTAAGAAAAATAGTCGTTTAAGCATGACCCGTGTTGACGGTTTTCTTTCCACTTAAACCCCCTGAGCTTCCAGAATCAATATTCGTACTTTTGGTACCAGTTAACAGACTAAGACAGTCCTTTTTTGGCAGGTAACTCCGTTCAAGGTTTGCGCATGCGCACGCACTCCACTGGTTATATTTGTTTAGTAAAAAATATTACTTGTAACAAGAGGAAAACAGCACTGTCCTTCAAATCTAAGGGAAGGAATTCCTTTGGCTTGCATTCGACCAGAACAAAGTGACTTTATTTTCACAACGCAGATAAGAGACACTGTATTGACTTTAGAACTCTGTCGTATTCTGTGAAGCAGATTTTTTTACCTTCCTATTTCCCAATTCAACTACATGCTAGAGAAAATAGAGAAACTATGAATAGACCAACTTTGAGGCCGTACGGGGCGAGAGATAATTAGGATACTGGCGACAGGTAGAGATCGCAGGCATCGAGCGAATGGAAAAGAGGTTATTTCCTTCAACAGTCAAGAAGGAAAAGTACTTCTTTTATCATGTTAACAGTTGTTCATCCAAAATCCAAGATTTGCCAACAATTCAGGCTCGTATATTCCTTTCATGCCAATCGGGAAAAAAGGGTAAACGAGAACCAGTTGTGAAATGGCGACGTTGTCTTGAAACGATTAACGAAAACGAAACAACACGAGCTTCAAACGGTTTTGCACTACCACAAAAATCTCGGCCCGACCACTTGTTTTAAGAAAAGTTTATTTACTGCTGATATGAAAAAGAGGTTTACAAAAATCTAGTGTCATTGAACTGATGGAAATTTGTACTGCCGTGCATTAAAAAAAAAACTGACGTTGAATAGCCGTGAATCGCGGAAAAGTGTTACAGAACATTCTTTCATAGAGTGGTAGAATTCAGTTAATGTATCGGCAACACAATGTGCTTCAATTATCCACAGGTCGCCCAAACATAATATGAGAATTTCTTTGGAGAACTGTGGCGGAACTCAGAAGTCAGAAGCCAGGAGTCGGAACTCAGATGTCAGAAGTCGGAACTCAGAAGTCGGAACGCAGAAGTCGGAAGTCGGAAGTCGGAAGTCAGAAGTCCCTCCTCCGCTTTCGTGAAAAAAACAGACTGCCAGCTGTCTAGGATGGAAGTAAAATGTAGTATATCGACTATTAATTAGGAAGAAATCTAACTAATGTATGCTACAGGTGTCAAGATGTTCCCAAAAGGGGAGCCTTGCTTAAACAATCAATGTTTCATTGTACTTATGAACATGACCAATTCAGGGGGGAGATCGCTCTGTAGAGAGAGCACAGAGAGGGGCATTTATTGAAAGGCACACGTTTAATTCTTCACTTTAAAAGAGAGGAAGGATTTGCCGCTAGTAGCTTAGAAAAACACCATCGTGTCGGGAGCACTGTAACAGCTAAGGGCAAATCATTTCAGGTCTGGATATCTTTGCCTTGAAAGAATTCAGGCGACTCCAACTGAAAAAACTGGGTTCATGATTAATCCGAAAAGTGTTTAGTGCCAGATTCATCTTTTTGTTTGTAAACGGAATCTGGAAACAAACCTTCCTGACCTTTCTTCATGCATTCATTGATTTTTGTAAAAGCAGCGACACAAGGTATTTTTTTCTGCAAATCTCATAGATTTCATCGATGTAGATTGGAAAACGTTGTGTGTAAGGTGTTCCTTACCAAGTGCTAATGTTTAGTCATGCATTCATAGATTTCTACTGAGGCTCTTCTGTTAAAATACTAAGTTAGACGTTATTTTCACTCACAGTAAGATAAACGTATTTGGGCCTGTCCATACACGTCTTTCTAAGGCCAGGCTTTTCTTTACCTACTTACTCTATACTTTTTTTTGAATAATCGCTATAAGCCGGTGAATAGCTAAGACACTTCTCCCATTCAGCTACTGGAGAATAACGAAGAATAAATGTTTCACAGGAAGCACTTATCTTACTAAACTGAACTAAAAGTTATGAATATACGACAGCCAACTGTGTTAAATCTGGAAAGAGGCTTGTATGACGTCAGAATTCAGCGATCAGTTTTGAAGATAAGCTTCTCCAGTTGCATGATGGGAAATTCCACACACACAGACACAATGAAGGCTGCTCCATATGACATGAAGACAAAGCTTACAAATCGAAAAGCCTGCAAAGACGGAAAGGCAGTTTAACAGATATAAGTTATGCGTCTGATAGGTATAAGAAACTAAGCAGGAAGAATGTAAAAGCCGTCGTCGTAATATGTGTAATGTCAATAAAGGTAACCAAACAATGCTAAAATCTGTTTAAATAAAGAACTAAAATTAAATCAAAGGCATGATTTTGGCCGCCAGTTTTGGATCCAAATGATGTCCTTAAACAAGTTAAACAACTTGTTTCTTTGGTACGCGTGACTTTTCACAGATTCTTTGATAACTTTTCTTTTTCTAAAATACTTCGAGCGACTTTACATGACTGTCTATTGAAAGCATAGAACAATCACAGAAATCGTGGCCTTGCTAACTACTTATTAACCGAGAGTGAGGTCTTTACGGGAAAATGTCAAACCAACACCATGCCGTATTGACCGAGCGATAGCAAGGTCGAAGTTGGAGACTTTCCCGTAAAGGCCGAACCTTCAAGTTGGCTTTTTGCTTTGACTTTGCAGGCCCGTGATCGGGAATAATGCCTTACAGTTAGCCAATCAGAGCGCGCATTAGATCGGCTACAAACTCAAGCCAGCGAGATCTGCTTATGTTGTGATACACCAGATATAATCCTTTAAGTAAAAAGAGTAACGGCAAAAGCTGTAATGTTAAAACACTGTAAATTAAATCAGAAACCTGTTTTACATTTACATTGCAATCAGCCATGTCAACTCATGACAATTAATCAAATGTTACTTACAAAATGAACATCAGAATAGGCCTGTGCGGTCTCAAATGATCCAAGAAGTACGATGATAACAATAGGGTGAACAAGATAAGCACAGTATGTCAGCCGACTCAATGGAATCCAGAAACCAGCAGACAGGATCTTATTCACCAAACCTTCAAATGAAAAAAAAAAAACAATCGGAAAAGTAATTATCTTTCGAGTTCTGTAGTTGGAATTTAAAGTATTGCTTGAAGTTCATTATGGATACCTTATTTTACTCTCCCAATTGCTTTGCACTTTTTATACCGTGAATCCCATAGAACTACGTATTAGAAGCTATTAGGATAGTAAAGATTGTTGTCACTCTCGTCCTTCAGTCCGTACGGTATTAAATGAAACATCATCTTCAGCGAAAGGGAAGGAACAGTGAAGCACAGTGCTTTTCTTCTGTCAATCACGGTACTTTTTCGTCACAAATGTGTAACACAGCTGAATTCGCTATCTTCTCTCTGTGACGAAACAAGGCGCTGTAGTGTCGTGTATTTGTACACGGTGTTATGCATGCTGTTTCTACCCCTCACCCTTCACCCTGCTTCGAAGCAATCTTTTTGTCCCTTTCTTCTGCCTTCCATTTCTCCCCTCGAGGCTTCTATCAAACAGCTAAACGGGAGGGAAGATCCGGAATTGTGAAAATCGTTATCTTTTCCTTGTAAAAGAACAAGACACAGAAGTCACAGAATGATTATTTTACTCAGAGAGACTTCTGTGTCATTTACATCAAACATTTGACAACACCCTCTTGTTCGGCTTACCTCCGAGCCCACAATGACAAGCAAAAATTACCCAGGCTAGTGCCAAGCTCCACGCACATCGCGAGAAAGTCCCGTATGTGATATTCTCTGCACGAGAGAATGGTTGAGGATTGTCTTTTCTTAGAACTTTGTATCCACCATACAGAGTAGACAGTGCGAGAATGATAGCAACACACCAACCAGCCATATTGAATAAGTATGTGTGAACCTTACAAGACAAAAAGGAAGAAACAGTTGGAAGTATTCATAATTTATGGGAAGGGGGCAAGGAGGATGTTGCAGTTTTCGAAAAAATTTCACCCCGTGGGTTCCCCCCCCCCACTGAAACCTGAGATGCTGCTCAGTGACGCCCCAGAACGACAGAGGTTTAGAGGATAAAGATTTTTGTGTCATATCTATTTCTATATCTAATAAAGATCAATGGATGGTTTCACTTTGTACACTTTGTATTATGTGCCCTTTTTTCAAATCAAATTTACTGTCGTGATTGCAGATAATAAGTAATGAAATAATAAATTATCTACTATGCTTTGATTTGCGTTGTTTACAATGGGGTTACATACATAAACAGCGAAGGAATGGTTGGTATTGTTCAGACTTGGGAAGCACTCATACATTGGAATCAGGGCTCTTGCCAAGTTCCCACGGATGCAAAGTTTATGGGGTTATAGGACAGTTTAATTAAAAAATTTAATAGAAATTAACTAGAACATAATATAGGACAAAGAAACAACCTGCGTGCCGGCTCACTTGCTCAGTTTATCTAACTATTTCACTGTTTCCCTGGAGATGATTTAATTTTTAGCATCTGTAGCATGAAGAAAAGGGAAAAAACTGAAGACGTAACCTAAAACGGTTTTTGGCACATTTGAAGCACAAAACCTCGGCTGGACATTGCCATTGTCGCTACTGAAAACAGTCCTCGTACTTTTGCTACTTCCTCTTCTCAGTGCCTTCTTCTTCTTCTTTGGAGATTTAGTAGTGCCACTGGATGTTTTTGGCAACGTATAATGTCTAGGTTCTTTCTCTGCGGCCTCTTCCAAACTTCTATCAAGAAACTAACGTTTGCGAATCTCTGCACTTCTTTGCTTTTCTCGACCTCGGTCACCTTTTTTGGTGAGTTTCTCTGCCTGTGTTGTGGCGGTGTCTATCAGGAGTTGTGCAGTGCCTGCCTTGCCATTCTTGCTGATGGAGTCCTTTAGCTTTACAATTCCGTCTTTGACGAGTTAACCAACACCAGAAAGTTTGTTTCTTATGCTGTTTTCTTGTTCACTTAAGTTTGCTCTTGCAAGAAGAGCGGTTTATTTTTTTGCTTTCATCTTCCCCATTTACCCCTTTGACCTGCTTTCTTCAAGCAGCTTCACCTCTCTCAGCGTTTTTTGCCCTTCTCTCTCTTTCTTCTTCTTTTTAAGCCTCAAATGTTCTTTGGTAGACGGAATATGCTGATCTTAAGGAAGACTTATATTTGTTTCGCAGATACCTGACGGGTCCGCAAATGATATCAGAAATGATCCTCATATTGGACCGCAAATGATCCCGATCAAAAAATAAGGAATGGCATGGATTTATATCAGAGGAAGGTGAGAACATGTACAAAAATTATGAACTAAAAAACATTTTTTATCATTTTACAAAAAAAAATATTCCACAGTTGCTGTTTTGTTCTTCCATGGGTACAGATCGTTTTCACTGTCACGCAATAAAAAAAATAATAAAGCGAAAACCAACCAGTGGATAAAGCTAAGAAATTGTGATGTACGCTATAGAAGATAACTAAATAAGACACTTCTACAAGTTTTAGGCCTGTGCGTTTCCCCAAACTTCAGATATTCGTCGTAAATGTTTCCCAGAAATTTACAGAGCTCAGTAAGAAAACGCCATGTTGGTGTACATCCGTGGTACACCAAGATGGCGGCCGGAATATAGTGTAAACATCTGGAACTTACTTTGGCTTTCTAGGCGACTGATTATCAGTACTAAACAAACAAGCATTTACATAAGCACTTTTCCTAATGCTCTAACTTATAAAAAGGCTCCAAATCATGAGATAAGTATATATTTTTCAACAAACTCAATCATAACCTTCTGTCACGCAACCTCCATAACCCTGAAATTCAAAATGCTTTGGTTTCCAAACGAAGCCCGCTAATTGTAAACAGATATAAATATACTGCCTCTCATGCGGGATGAGGATAAAAGCACGTCACGTGAAGACGACCTATTAAATTAGAAGTCTTAGAAAAACACATACTTGTAAACATTCTCGAAATCCCGGTGGCGATAGCATCAAACACTTATCAAGCAGCTAATTGTCAAAACGAAGAGCAAGCCTTGGCCTTGCTTGGTCATGAAGCTGAACTTCATAACTATAGCTTGGAATTTTGGCTTCTTAGAATACTCAAGTAGTCATTTCCGAGGAGTTAAAGCCAGAATACGACCAAGGAGAAATTACAAAATAAATTTGTTCAAATTTCCAGTGCTACACACTAGGTGTTTTACAGAGTGATGAAGCGTTGTAGGCTTGTGGGTCTGCTCAGGTGACAGCGTCTTCTGTAATAGTTGCTTCATGGTTAGATTTTAGTTTAAAACTTTAGACGAGTGGCGTTTATGGCTGATAAAATGTGATTTAACTCTAACACCGAAACATCAATATTTAACAAAGGAAGATATGTAGCGTATGTTGCACCGATTATAATTTTACTGAGAATTGCAAAGAAATACAAGCCAACTCGTGTTTTGATGATTGAGTGGTGATATTCATGACATCGCAGTTAGCAACAAAATTTAGTCGAAAGTATGAAAAAAAAAAGAGCAAGTTGTAAGCCATTATGATTATAAGATAGCTTTGATAAAAACATCGGTATTCACGTACGCCAATTCCTATCCACACCATCCCACCATCCATTCCATTCTTTATTCTTAGTCGGGATCATTTGCGGTCCCTATCGTGGATCATTTCCGGTCCGGGATCATTTGCGGTCTAGGATCATTTGCGGACCCGTACATACCAACAGGTTCATCAGTTTTAATTTGTTGGTTTAAGCAAGAAGTAACATTTCCTGCAATGATTTCTTTCCTCAGCTTTAAGTGCTAATGCTAAAAACATAGGATTTTGCAGGATTATAGGACACACTTGACACCCTACATGAGAAATAATCCTTGACCCTGAATCTTGAGATCTACTGTTCAAGTCCAATAAATATGTAGCCTTATATTTAGGATCTGAAGAGCCCTCATACCACCGGATGAGTGATTCCCAGCCAGAATCGTCTAACATACAAGCTGAAGTTTCTTTATGACCCCCCCTCCCCCTTTCCATGTCTCTGATTTCAATTTGTTTTACCAGCTCCCCCCAAATTGCTACCCGAGAAAATGGCTGCCCCCCCCCGCCACGTTCCAAATCCTAGTAGCCCTCCCACCTCATAAATTATGAATGCTCCCGAAGCGAATCGCTGGATTCTTGAGTGTTTACCGTAATGGATTTATCTAAGGCCCGGAGAAAACTGAGAGCGTTTATTATGGACAGGTGCTTTTGTGTTTCCAGCATAAGCATTTTAACGCTGCTAATAAACTCGTTGGTTATATGGTAATAGAACAGTCTCTTCTTGTCTGCATATTCTCGACAGGTAATAAGACTATTCAACATCTTTTTTTCCAGGCTTTTCTATATGTCCTCTGTGTTGTACTACCGGTAGCAGAATATTTTCTGTGCTACTGTGCCCTAATTGCTTAACGTTCCCTCTCCCTCCAATAGCATAAACAAAAACTGTACATTTATCAGGAGATTTGTTTTCTTCAAATAAAATGCTCATGATGCTAAAGCTTACTAAGAATGCTTAATCCACCCTGAAAATATCAGCACAACATGCGCAGATGAAAACTTAGGTATGGTTCATGACTTGTGGCTCTTACTGACTTTAGTCAATGGTGACAACCTGTCGATCTACCGCGAAGCTTACCAGCTATAGTGGCGTTTTTCTAAAGATATCATGAGACTATTTTTGTGCAGGTTTGGACGAGCTTGACGTGATAATTACGTGATATCAAGTGGCACACTCGGCAATAGAATTTAGAATACACACGCGTTCTTGGGCTTAGATGTGGCGTGTTCTGTAATTCAACTCATAAGCTCACTTCAGCCTTTGAGGCCAATGGAAACTAGTTTACAGAAGACAAATACAGGGAATACCAAATATGCACGAGAACAGTTTCTTTTCTAGACATGCTAATTGTATTAAGTGCCACATTTTGGCATTGAAAAGTTATTGCATGACACGAGAAGCTCATGAATATGAGACTAAACCTACACTTTCAAAAAAACATTATGGTATTATAGGAAAGGACCACCCGCATTAAGTACATGCAAACACAATTTTAATCGATGTCAGATGCATTACTAAGCACCTAAGGCGTTTAACAATGTTGTTACCTTGGTGCGTAGCCTCCAGTCCTTTGAGTGAATAAGTAAGTAACCCAACACCATACCAACAAGGTATGGAGCAATGCGACAGTAAGGCTTGACATTTATGAGAGACTGAGAATCGATACCGGGAAGCCTGCAATAAAATAGCACAATTGCTCACGACTTCCTTATGGCGCTAAGATAAAATTTATCCTGAGAAATGTAAATTATACATTCTTAAACACTGGCACTGAATAAGATGGTAAAATTAGTAATAAAATAACTGACGTGAAAGAAGCTTCGATGACGTCATGTTATGTGATTTTGATAAAATGACGTCATCAAACGTCACCAAACCGTTTTTGGCCAATTTTTTCTCGTCAAGGTATTTATAAATCTTGTGTACTGCAATTAACTAAGTTTTATTGTGGCGGTAATGTACGGTTGTAAATTACAGAAATAAAAGAAAACAATTACCGTAAGACAGTTTCCAGAATGGTTCACACTTCACTTTGATAACTTTTTATAATGCCACACTTTTTCAATTGCATTACAGTAATGGCATTAAACAAATGCCCGATCATCGGTGGACAAATTGTAGTCATTTTCTTGGCATTACAAGTTACCACGACAGCGGAATAACCTAATGACACCCTCATTCTCGCTTAAGGGCTTACATCTGGAAAACGAGTCAAGTGCCTCCTTTTTAACTTTGAAAATATTATTTACCAAGTTGTAGTGGTGGAGCGATTTCACTCCATCAGTCCTTCACTGGGTCACTCCTTGTTAGACATTTGGAACAGTTATTCTTTGAATTTTTGACGCAAGTACACAATATCTTACCGCAGAAAGGATCTACATAAATAGATTTTTGCACGAACGTTTTTATGTAAGTAGAAGCTAATTGTATAAATAGCTCATTTCCCGAAGGTGTCCGTTTAACATACTGGTTTAAACTGCACTCAATTGCCGAAAAAGATATCGAAAATGACAAAATTGATGAGCTGTGTGAATTTTCGAATGAGTCAAGCCGTGATTAAAAGTTTTAGAAGATCAACAGACAAGAGAATTGAGGAGAATTTGAAGGACGCATTTCCCTATTATTTATACGGTAAATAATACGGACATGGCGAAATGATATGAACAAATAGTTGATAAACAGGAGGAAAGACATTACACAAGACCGGGAGTTCTACAGTTACTACTATCGCCTTGGAAAGGGAACGAAAAAAAAAAAGGAAAAGAAACAATTCGTATTTGGTCACCAGCCAAATAGGAAACCCGCCGAACAGGGATTAACTTTGTTGAGCAGGCGAGACGCGGTGCTGCCTTTGTGGCATAAAGACTCTACGTTGGATACTTTTTTTATTATCGCGAAAGGTAACAAAGAAGGATAAAAAATTACTGATATTTCTCCGGAAAATAAAGAGCGAAAAAAATAGGAATGAAAATGAGAATTATTACTTGCTTTGGTGATCGGATAAGAAGCGCTACTTTCTTTAGAGTTGTCTCGGGAGGATCACCGATAGCTTCATGAATGTATTTAACGGTGTCACATCTCTCGTATTCTCTTACCGTTGCGTTTTGCACTATTTCTTAACAACGCCACTCTTTACATTATAAAAGCTTGTCTGAATTAATGCATGATGTCAATACTGCCTCAGCGCCGATTAAAATGCATAGTTTATTTATGAAAACATCTGATGTCCATTCTTACAATACCCGTTCCTCTACCTCCAGTAACGTTTACATAAAAGCCTCAAATCTTGAATTACAAAAAAACGCATTCTCAAGAATCGGTGCCAGATTATGAAAAGAGATACCACATAATCTAAGAGAGCTACCAAAAAAGTCTTTTAAAGCTAGAATTAAAAATGAATTACTATGCAAGGCAAAGAAAATGCCTTTTTTCAGATACACGAGATTATTCGTAAACTGAAATCTTTTAAGTAGTTGAAATCAATGTCTTCTCTCATTATTCTCCCCTGATTTGTTTTAGTAGTCTCAAGGTTACCTCCCACCTTCGCGGGTGTCCTTCGGGAAAAAAAATCGTAAGCGCTCCAGTTTCAATAATACCCCCAACAAACTTATATCAGAAAAAGCTTAATAAATGTAGTTTACGATAAAAATACAATTTAAGCGAGTTTTTCTTTTAGGAAGCGTCAGGAGCGAGTAAGGCGTGAAACGACCGAGGAGTCTTCTATTGAATTTATTGGCTATGGAATGCCGCCACACGAGCAAAATGGCTGCACAGTCTTATTTACAAGGCATCAATCAACAAAACTGTGTCGGGCTTTTTCGATATTCTGATTGGTTGTCTAGATATCCGCATCTAAAGTTGGAGTAGCTAAAAATGTATAAGACGTGTGGCGTAAATGGACGCCACGGAAAAAATATGCTAAATATCAAAATTTCCCGACACACTTTCGTTTGCCATTATCCCTGAAATGTTCTGGCGAAATTTCACGAAAATCCGTCAAATCTGCATTCCCTGTAAATTCGCTCAAAGTGGAGGTATTCCTCCCAAAATCAAATGCGAGATTTGAGCTCGTAAAGATTCGTAAACAACTCGTGCCACGCCAGGAGATTATCTCGCTTTACGAAACCGCAAACGTCAATTAAAATGAATCATGATTTCCCGGGAAAAGCATCGCATTGTAACACATTTTCCATCTCGCTATCGCATTGAAGAGAAAGAAACTAAAACAGGCAAAGTAGCCAAAGGCAAAAGAACAAATAAGCGACATAAACAAAACCAAATAACATGAAATACGAGCTCCAAGATGAGCGTTTGCCGCGAAAATTTCCCGGATCATGTGTATTTTGTGCACCCCTCGACCGATATATCGGTCGACATATCGACTGACACTCGAGCGAGGTATCGGCCGATATATTGACCGACACTTGACCGACACTAGGCCGATATATCAACCGAGATATGTCGGTCGACATATCGACCGATACATCGGCCGAGTGTCGGTCGATAGGTCGACCGAAACATCGGTCGAGTGTCGATCGGTATAGCGGTCGACACGCGGCCGATACTTTGACCATTGACTGTCGGTGGTATATCGGTCGACTGTCGTATAATATAAGTCAAAAGCTTCGACTGCCAGTGTCAGATGTATAAGTTATGCGCATTTCATCCTTTTTTGGTCAACCTTAAAAATTTCTGAAGGCTTT
>Ga0126338_10000808_pt1 | contig 18355 bp, 11 predicted proteins | sample OrbCmetagenome_2_FD_92529 | JGI IMG/M metagenome (GOLD analysis project Ga0126338, IMG submission 92529) | Coral microbial communities from Petempiche,Puerto Morelos, Mexico - Orbicella C C metagenome | ecosystem: Host-associated > Invertebrates > Cnidaria > Coral | place: Petempiche,Puerto... | reverse complement strand
TGGTAAATATTGTACAATCTGTTAGGCAACGAATTGGTAATTTATACATTTAAGTCCTTGGCTATAAAACACAATATCATTTGCAGGTATTGGGGAAAACATTATTCTTGTCGAGGGTAAGTTGGGCAATTTTTTTCAGCAAATATATTTTTTTCATCATGACAATTGGAGAGGACTTTTTACCTCTTTACAGTTTGCAAGAATATTTTTTATTTCGCATACTTTAGGTTTTTTTTCTATCACACAGCTGGCTTGATATTTTGTATCTTGGTTTCACTATACACATTAAGATATTTTCTCCACTTCTCCTTTCCAAGAAATATCCAGTTCTCCTCTCTCACAAAAATTAAACAGCTCTTCCTTAGTGCTTATAAATTCCTCTACAGCGAGCTTTGAAGTATACTTTTAATTTAAAAATTCAGCTTAAGTTACTGTTTTATCTTTCAAAGACAATTCGAATTCTAGCACATACAATATAATGCAATATTGATAATGTCAAAATTTTCACAATATAATATATTCATGTGTAGTAAATTTTGGCACCATGGGCAATTTTTTTCCCATTTTCATTTACTAATATCTACAGAAAATTATGTTTTATGGAACAAATAAACAAATAAAACCTTTGAAACTAAAATACTGACAGCCAAAACAGTATGATAAAAATTCATAGATATCATTTCCATCTGTAAAACAACTCAAAAAAATTAAGTAAAATTCCTTCACATTTACCATTTGTCAAATTAGTGAAGAAAAATAATTGATGTTGTTTTTTGTTTTTTCATATAGGTAAAAACAGTCTATCTCATAAATGACTATACCGCATTGTATTAAAAACATGGATATGCATAATATATGAGATATTCCCCTGGGGCAGGAAATTAAGGATTTGATTGCATAAATAATCAGCAATCAAAGCCAAAACAGAATTAAGCTAAGTGAAATTATATTATCCACCGTAAATAATTCTAAATCTATAGATGGAAGATAATTTCAGGTATTTGTCCAGCAGATACAGAAGTACCATTTGGGCTGTTATGTTCAATAAATGTAAATGTTACACCCTCTGTCACCACAGTCGCGAATCCATCCCTTCCACTTTGAGAACAAGGTCCCTGCATGAGCAGGTTAATTGTGTACACTACATTTTTCTCAATCAAATGGGCGCTATCAAATAAGATGTCGTGAAGTGTAGAGCCTGTATCAGATGAAAAAGCACTTTTACGCTCAGCCAGGACTTTGGTTTGTTTCAAAAGTTCCACACTGCTTGTATAGTCCCCTTCCATTTTGCTCGCTCCGTACACCGCTATCCCTTTCACATAAATAGGTCGGTCGACCATGAATTTTATCGCGTCGCATTTTCTTGTGTCGCAGAACCAGTCGTTTCCACAACAGCTTTTGAATCGAGAACATCTCAAAGTTTCCTTTAGCATCGTTCCTCTGGGAGTTCGTGGAATTTTAGAGAATTGAAGTTTTGTTTCCATGCTAGAGAAGAAGTACAAAAATATGTTGGTTGTTTCTTCGTATGACAGCATACCTGATCTTGCAACTTCGTCGGCGAATTGTAACGGAGACATCAAAGGAAACCTTATAAATTTCATGGCCTGAGAAGACACTACCCTCTTATTGTCAGCAGTCGCTTCAATACCTTGCCGAAAGCATTCATTCTCGGACCAAGAATTGACGGCTTTGAACATTTGAATTTCTTTGGCCGATATTGTGTTTCGTTGTACAAGAAGCGACAAGGTTTCTACATCAAGGTCTGGAAATGCCTCCGACTCTAACACTTGAGTTGTATACGAGTCTATCATCTCCCAGCATCTTTCTTGAAGTGTCTCTTTTCCCAAATACCTAGCATGACAGAGAACCGTTAAGGCATTCTCCGGGTTCAAACTCGCCTCAACAAAATTTATGCATTTGGCTGCAAGAAAAGGTAACATGTACTTTTCTGCCAAATAAAGCACACCTAGGGCATTATCCAGGGTCAAAACTGCTTCGTCTGTGTACACGAAACGCAGAAGTTCCATGAAGCACTCGACCTCGGAGTCACCAACGGCTACGTCGGACTCTTGCTCGGCCATTCGACCGTAAAACATGGCGAAAAACACCGGACTACTTATAGCCAAAACGTATTTATGGCCCGGAATGCGAACTTTATCTTTACCCACCAAGAAGTGCACATCGCTAAGTATCTCGTTGTTAAACATGAGTTCGTTTCTTTCTCGCACTGTCGCTGCTTTGAGCTGGCATTTCTCGAAACTTGGAACCTCACTCGCGGACGCCATCTTTGTTGTTGTTCGACGTTGTGGTCGGGAATTTTTTGAATGAACAAAAGATTATGTAACCTCGCTTTGATTTCTGGGTAAGTAATTAATGAATGTCACGCAATATTGCTCGACACACGATCCTCTGAAACAGAACGAAAGTCACGATAGACGACTTGATAAAGATAATCATGTGATATCCTTCAATTTCCATCTGATGGATAGTGAAAATCGATAAATTGCATTTGAGAAGCCATCTTTGAGAGAACGATTCCCAAAAGCTTACGAGGGCGGTGGCTTTTCACCCACACAAATTCTCCCCCGTGAAAAGAATGACAGTCTTTGTACGACTTTGTACGATTCTAATTTATACGGTCGGTTTATTTAAAGTAAAAAGGCGTTGCCTATTGTCTAGAAAACCGGTTAGTCGACTAACCGCAAGGACCTAAAAATATGGGTCACTTGGAAAATAGAAGACGAAAATATTCGATTCTGTGTTTTCTTGGGCAATCATCGATCATCACTGCTAAAATAATTATTCAAGTGTTCCCAGTCACTTGTTTCCAAATTTCGCCGCTTTTTCAGCGAAATCAAAATTCAAATTTACGGCATATTTACGAATTTACAAATATCTCCAGGACACGAAATATTCTTTCTCCCTACAATAACCCGTTTCTTTTACATGGAAATATTTTTCACTTAAACGATATTTTACGTGTCCGGGTCGAACGTAGCAATAATATTAAAGCAAGTGGTAGATTTGATTTACACGAAACATTTTACGTGGTAGACTTGTCGTAAGCTTGCCGCATTCGACAAGGTTGGACCGTCTATTAAAATCATCACGTTTTTTCGCACCTGAGGCGCATTAAGCTGCCACGCTCATCGGCTATTGGCCTGTTTTGCACTGTGCCTGCGATACACTACAGCAGGCCCACCCATTATATTGTTCGGAGCTCCTTCCTCACAGTTCTTACAAAGGAAGCGCTTTGGACTCCCCTCGGGCTTTGACTCAAGAGAGTTATTTCAGTCAGTAACGAGTTATTTCAATCCCAACCCAGTTTACGTTGTATCGTTATTAGGTCTTTCAGCCGGTAAGCAGGTTTTCTTTTAATTTAATTTTAATTTTCTTTAGTCCGGTGCATGGTCGTTAGTACTACGCAAGTATCTATATTGGCCTCGAAATAAAGCGTAAAAGAGTTTGTTTACACAGCTGAAAACGTTTTCCCCTACCTGATGATTGGCCATATTCTCATCCTCATTTCAGATAAACTTCATGTTGCTGGCATTTTGCTGTTACGCTCGGTTCTTGGAAAACACCAATTGAAATTTGTCAACCAGGAATTAAAATACTGCACATCACTCCATTGCTGATTATTTTAAGTTATTCTTTCAAGAAAACTGAAAATTAAAAAAAGCGATTTGAGCTCAATACAAATCCTTGAAACGGGTCACGTTCATAAAATGGTTATGTAACAGTTAATTAATGGTCCCCGTATACTACCTGGGTTATCTGCTAAATTGACATTTTCAGTGCTCGTTACTTGTCATTGCAGGAAATGCCAAGCGTCTTTGAAAGTCTGATCTTCAATTTGTCAAAGGGTCCAGTTTTCTTTAAAAAAAACAAAACAAAGATGGAGTAACTTCCTCCAGTAAGATAGATTAAGACCGGTCGGGTTTTGCTCCTGAAGTCCACCGCGCGATTGGAAAAGTTAAAAATTATGCAAGCCCCTCCCTATAGATGGTTTTTCCTTTGCTTCACATTCAGTATATTCGCGTCGCTCTGGAAAAAGTCCTCAAAAGTGACTGAAGTTTCATATTCTATTTCCCTCCGCCAGAAAATATTTAATTTTAGTTCAAGAGCCAAGCGCGGGCGGAAAACGTGGAAGTCTATATTTTAATCTCTTGTAACGCAAAAGGCTTTCGATAGGTTTTAACACCCTTTCATTCCTTGATTGGATTTAGTGATCTTATTCAAGTACATCTTCAATTTGAAGTTGAGTTAGAGGGTTATTGCATTAAAGGTAGAAATTTGCGATATTTGTTCCTAACGGGGGTGTAAGGCCATGCTGTAAACATGACACATTTTTAATTAACACTATCTCAGTCAAATGGAAATTTGCGTAAAGATGATTTAAATTCCACCATACTGTGAAGAACAATCGAGTCTCTTTCGTATTTCAAATGCATTACAAGTTTTAAATTCTCGTTTTCCTTCGCGTGCAACACTTTGACAAGTTATCGTAATTGCTTTCTCCATTAAGTAATAAGACCATCAACATTTATCTGATAATTACTCATCCTTGTTCTCAAAGACATTTTAAAGTGCATAAGTTATTTGCGATAAGTGAATTATCAAGAAAAGACATTCAGCCTCTCGTTTAAAGTGAGAGTGTTTGTAAAAAATCACTTTAACTCTCCGCACGTGAAAGGAACTGACGGTGCTGTTTATCTTTAAACTTTCCGAAGTCTCTTGTTTAAAGGTAATCTGTTAGGTTCACGTTTTAGGACCTGCGTTTTTGATGAAACAAATTTGTCGTAAAAAAGGAATTTTCGTTACTGAGCCCGGACCCTCGAGAAATGTCTAAAAACATTCTAAAGTGACACGACAGTGATTTTAAAATATGAAATGAATGGTGGCCGCTTCTCCTGAATTATGTGCCTGTAATTTTGCTCTTATCAGATCGCTCCGCCAAGTTTGACAGACCAATAGTTAAAGTAGTGGATTATTTAGGGTTGTGTTTGCCTTAGAAGTCAAAACATTTGCAAACTTCAGCCCCACCTACGCCAGATAAATATACCTGAAACCGTCAGAAATGTTCTTTCCTGAGATAAACAGCGGTTGACGTTACATATACAGAAGCCTTTATAAAAGAACGGGTGTTACAGAGTTAGGAGGGGGGTGTTCTTGAGTCAGAGCCGGCCGAATCTAACGACAAGCGAAAAAAAGTTGATTTATAAATCTCGAGAAGAAATGCCTTCTTTAAAGGTAAGAATTCATCTTGCATGGTCGCACAGAAGCGTGATGCTGTATTCAAAGCTATGAAAAGTGATGCGGGAGGCGAGGTGGCCTCATGGACGGATCGAACGGTCCGGGTTCAAGCCCTGGCCGAGGACATTGTGTTGTGTTCTTGGGCGAGACACTTAAGTCTCACAGCGGGTATCGACGAATTTAATGCTGGGGGTATCCCTGCGACGGACTAGCATCCCATCCTATCTTGTTATTATTATTGTTCAGGGAGGAGTAGAAATACTCTTAGTCACTCTTAGTCACAGAAACCGGAGATAAGCGTCGGCCTGATGGGCCACTTGGCTCGTATGCAGACTTTTTTTTCTTACCTATAAAAGTAATGTTTAACGGTAAGGGCCTTGTACGCGCAGCACTATCAGAGCAAGTAGCTAACTCGCTAGTTGCCGGTACAGGTCGCCTTTAATGGATCTTAGGTTGACTGATTGCGGAAACGTGGAATAAACCATAGCTTTGACATGAAAACTCTCGCAAATGAGGTTCCTCAGCACCTGTAGGTTGTTTAGTGTCTTTTAACAGCTAGCGCTGCTAAAATACACCCAAACACGCTGCCGATTACTGATGCAAAAACTAGTTACATATAGCTTTTGCGACAAACCATACGCTTCGCGCTCCAGTGTAGATTAAGACCTTAAAAAAAAGCCAAATTAAACATAAGATCGAACTATTTCTCTGAGTATTATGAAAAACCGATCCGATTAAATCGTAGCACCGTGATTATTAAATAAAACCCAACAGCTGGTGTTCAACATGACCAACATGGGTCCAACATCTCAGTACGGGATGGTAGACATGGTAGCTTGACCGCTTTATTGAAAAATGTTGTTACTTGTGAGAGGACAGAATCAGAGGTCCACACTGACAAAAAGTTTAATTATAACTGAAGAAAATTATAACGGAAGAAAAAAGTAATTGTGACTATTAAAATTGTGGGTATTAGGCCGAGAAATAGGATTGCAGCGCTCTTTGATCACATGTACACCTGAATAAAACCGTCATAGCAAGCTTAGGGTATTAATTTTAATTAATATGATATCTTCCGGCCTCTTCTTAACTTTAATATGTTCAACCTACATGCCAATCAGGAAATGGGAAGAGATTCTCGATAACAGACGAATGTAAATGAGGTTTGACACCCATGTCTTTTGCTCTCTGCCTGAAGTGTTGACTATGTGTGGTTTCATTGAATAAACTCAGATTATATTGTTATGTACTGTACTGTTAATCAAGTTTTATAAACAAGAACTATGCAGTATCTGCTCGGCTATCATGTTTCTGATGTTGTTCAGTTTACGGATTTTCCTGCCAGGGTTTGAGGTGGTGGTGAGGGATGGGGTGATTGGGGTGGGAGAAACCCCTGGAACGAGGTTAGATACACATTTTAGTCAGGCGCAGCGAAAATCAAGTCATGACTTAACATTCACAGTCAGTCTAATCCATTTTTATGTATCTAGCTCCTCCATGACGTTGTTTCGAGTTTTTCGTTGGATGTTTCGTTCACTGCGTAGCTGACGGTGCCTTGCGTGAAGGTGTCACACAGGAAACCTAAAACGTCGCGCGCGTTGAATCATCGCGTGACAAGACTAGAGTGTTCTGAAATACCAACCTGGAGAAAATGTCTACCTACAGGTCACACGAGCAAGACACGAGCAAGACAACTGACTGCGATAAAAGCTATTTAAATGTTACATAACGTTCCTTAATTAATGGCAAAATCGTCAAAAACGCGAAGACCTACAGGTTTCCCATGCATTAAACTGCTTTTCCTCACCTTGTCCAGTACAAACTTGAGTTTCATTTAATAATGACACCAACATGTTGACCATCCGATAAAAATGTATTGTGCCGTCCGCGTGTTCAAATATAGACTTGACATATACCTCTAACGCCAATGATACCTTGGCTATTGCAAGCAAAGCCCGTTTCAGAACTGTAAGAAAGCCATCATAAAACTTCACTTGCAAGTGCGTACAATGAAGCGAAAGAATAAGTCAAAATGGAAAGATCCATTAATGATTAAGGAGGTTTTATACTTTCACTGCTGTAGCAAGGGGCGCGCCTGATCTCAATGATAGTTTGCATGTTTTCGTTACAGAGTTGTAATACACGACATTGCATAGGGGAAGAGGGAGAATAGGAAAGAAAAAGAGTCTGGTGTAGAAAGTGTATTAACTATGTCACTTAAGTTTTTTGTATTATAGATCGTTCAGGGAGCAACCTCAAAATTCGGAGGTCTCTTCATTACTTTCAGACTCAGATTTTTGCGTTGTTCTTAGAGAGGAAATGCGCTGGCAACATCCTCGTTTTGTTACTTCACACCGAAACCGAAACCAGTATTGTTAAGCCGGTTTCGTGCTTAGGGATTTCAACAATAATAATTGTCACAAGTTGTTAATTTATAACATCTTTTCTCTCTCCCTCTTTCAGAGGATTCCATTCCTTCTAGCTATCATTCTTACGCTGACCCAAGTGACTGCGGGCTTTCCCCAGCCGATTGACGTGTTAGATCCAAGTGAGGAGGAACATGTGTTTCCGCCTTTGGAATCAACTAATGGCACTTTAAAGTAAATAAACTTTCATTTCTAAGGGAGATGTAGTATCCGCTAGACTAGACTGATCACAGGTATTAAAAATTAGCACTTTCTCGTGATAAAACGTAAGTCATAATCCAGGTAACGGTCTAACTGTATACTGCGTTCACTAGTGGTCAGTTTTAATTCTTACAAATTTAGTTGATGTAAGGAAAGAGCGACCAAGAAAATAGGTCCGCAATGCATACTTCGATTTCGTGCATGCCAAGCTGATCGTGTATACATTGTATTTTTCAGCATACTCTAACCTGGAAAAAATACATAATGAATCTGTCTGCCATAAAACATGTGTACATGCAGTCTACGTACACTTGTACTGTTTACTTGAAACATTGTTTCGTTTGGATCGGAAGCAATGTGCTGTTTTCAATAGAATAGTATTAAATAGCAGCGTGACGGCATATAACCTCATACGCAAAAGTTCTTTGGGCTATCTTCCTCCCAAGATTGCGTGACGTGCTCAAAGAGCGTCTGCGAAGGAGGCTAGTATGCATATGATTTGGTCAGTTAAGTAACGAACAGCATAGAAAGCTACTGATGCTTTGCGGACCTATTTTCTTGTTTGATTTGACCGTACAAATTCAAGCTTTGTTAGAATCTAGCAATACATTCCCGACTTTCTTTTGTACAGCTCCCGCTCTCATGTTGCAAAACGATTCCTAGACGACACTCGCGCCTGCCAAGAGATCTACTCACGACTGGACCCCCAGAAATACTTCAAAAGTAAAGATACCTTCATTCCCAGGTTTGCCTACAGCGTCAAATGTGAAGGCACTCCAAGCGACCCTCCGGCCTGCGGTGTGACGGGTGGGAGGATGCGCTGTTTGACAAGAACAGGACGCGTGGAATTCATGCGTATACCGAGCGGGATTGGACAATGCTTCAGGCGCAGGCGCGTGGTGATTTCCGACGTGCCTGTAGGATGCTACTGTGTGTAAGCTACCTAAAGCGTCCAGGAGCACTCCCCTTACTTAATTTCCCTTAAAATGTCACTATTTAATGAAATGTTCAATGTAAAGTTCCTGAGACCAAAAGCGGCTCCTGTTATCTAAGGTATACAGAGTAGCGAAGTTAAGCAAGTGTCACACATTTTGCCAACTCAATTTAGATTAAATTAAAAGCGTCTATCACATCATTTAGTTTCATTTTCTTGTAAACTACCGTTTTAGTGGACACGCATCACACTAAAGTCTATAGTCGCCAAGTTTGAAATCCTTCCGGCGTTATTTACAGACGCTTTTAATGAAGCTTCCGTCGCATGAAAGTAGAATAAAGTCCCTGGTTTCTTGAATGAAGCCATTTTGTAAAGACACGTAGAAGCTGCACATTCCATTGCCGTACAGCGAAATCTTAATCCGTGTGAGTTTGACGGAGAACACGGCGTTGTCAGCCTCGGAATCCACCTCTCATGCAGCTAATGGTCTTTTACAACTTCACGCATGCGCTTGGCCTTCCTGGTGGAAGGGTGCCAAACTTCAAAACTGAATCGGGATAAATATCCTAAAATTTAACCTTTCAAAATGCTAAAAACTGTAAGTACCTCGGGAGAGATTAAACCAAATCGTAGCATTCAAGACGTCTCAGTAAAACGGAAGTAATGCTCCGTAGCTTTCATTCGATTGGTCACAAATTAGGATTTTGTGTGCAGATTCAATCTCGCTCTCAGGGTCTCATCTTCCAGCCCTCCCAGAGCGGAAGGGAGACCCTGGGAACAAGGTTGGTGTAGACTCAAATGTTTTTTACTCTGGATTTCGATAGCACAGCTTACACGAGGTTTCAGACAGATGGGAAAACACAAAACTTTGTGCTCCTCTAACTCGTTGATAGCCTGACAGAGAACCTAATTTGTTCATTTAAACTTCGACCGTTCAAACCCAAGAAAGTTACTCGGAAACGGATGTTTCAACCTTATGTTTAATGATTCTTTACATTATTTCATGAATCAAGTACTAACTATACGTTACATGAAAAAAGAATCAACTACTCCTTTTATATGCAGGCGAATTAATAATCAGGTAACATTTCGAGTTTCACTCTTATAGTTAATACGAAAGTAACCTTCGGTTACCGTTCTAAGGCCAAATAGAACAAGAACGAGAGTCGATAAAAATAACGGACCCACGAGAGGTACACTTCTACAAACTTATATTTCAGCGCCTGGTTAAACGAGCTGCGACTGCGCGAGAGCCGTAATGAAGTCCTTGTCAAACCGGAGCGCGCGTTAGTTAGCGGTCAAACTGGAGCGAGAGTTCGTTCTTTCACCAATTCTTGTTTTCGTTCTATTTTTGCCCCTCTAAACCTACAAAACTTACATACATTCTAAGAACTCGTTTTACAAGCACTCATTTTATACGTTACTTTAAGTTAAAAATAGTGTATGTTTCACATACTCTTATAAAACTAGACTATCATTTTAAACTGTTAAACTTCTAGTTTATATTATAACCTACAATACATAGCTATGGTGAAAAATATTTTAAACTTCAAACAGGCCTTATTGTACTTTAAAACTAAGCTATAATAGACATTAATAACCTAAGACACTCTCGCTACCGCAATGAATTCCTGTACTTCAACACCGAAAAACAAGTAACGCACACCAATCAGCATAATCAATCCTAAGTGTGCAAATGTATGACCTCGCATTGCAAGGAACCTTCTTGCGCATCACGCTCTTTAGTGAAAGCGCCCAGGTAGTTCCTGGTGGTACATCTGACTCAGAGTTAAATCTCGAAAAACTGCTCCACGCGTCCATAAACGTCCACCCTCCAGCGGTAAGGCTGCCAGTTGTCAGTGTCATGCGCACGGACAACTCTGACTGCTTGCTCTTCGAAACCAATCTCTGCGCGAACATTCAACGGCGTTCCATCTTCACGAGTTAAGGTGAACGCATCGAGGTTTAGCACAGACGCAATCTGCGAAATACAAAGAAATGCAAACTGGTCACAACGTGTCGTTCCCCAACGTCTGAGAACAGAAGAAGTACGAGCTACTGGTCGACATCTGGCAGAGTAAAAACACTCAATACATCAGTTTTGTTTCTCGTAACCCAATCAGAAAAGTGCGAGCAGCTATCACACAGAATGTTTTTTTGGAAACTTTACATCACGTTCTCAAGCGCACGGAGGCCAAGGAATTTTTTTTAGGCGGGGAGGAGGAGGGAGCGGGGAACGTTATTTGAGGAAGATGAGTGGTAGGGTTTTAGAGGTATACCGGACTCCTTGGCCCCAAGTGACCAATAAAAAAGGTACAAAGAGTGTAGAAGGTTGTCATACATTGCCATGATGCTCTCTTCCCAGGTTGCCGTAGGATGTACTTGGTCTTTCTCGGATGGTAAAAACCAAATTCCCTTCGCTGTCCTTTATGTGAAGCTTCGTAAGATCTGAGATTAACAAAATCGAGTTCTAATTAGCAAATATACTCTCTTCATGTATTACCTTGTATATTTTTTAATGTTAGTTATTAATTAGTAAATTAATTAATTAATTCATTAATTAAACAAACAACAAGCAAATAGATATTAAATAAGAGACCGACATTCCTCGAAAAGTGAAAGCAGTTAAACTACACGAGAAAGAGGTTTGATGTTTATGGTGTAGAAAAAGTTCAAATTCGCAAAATAATGTAATAGTATCTTGTTAATTATTGGTAGCCAGTGGAGTTCCTTCACGGTGACAAGTCACGTGCTCCAGTAAACAGCAATGCCTTGCAGTTTTTAGGTTTGGTAAGAATTAAGCCAAGACTTTATTGACTTGTATATTGAGCAATGTTTGCCATAATTCTCTGTCATACAGTTGGAGTCTTAACAGGGCTGTGCTCTAAAAGTGCCTGAGTGCCACAGGTGACTACCTTCTGCCTTTGAGCGACTGGAAAAACTTACTCTTTTCATATAAGCTTAAGTGCTATCTGTTCCTATTTAGGGTCAAGTAATAAGTTTACCTGTTATGGAGTACAACCATTCTGGGGTAGCAAAGGCTCCTGAAAGCGGCTGGGTGCTAGACATGTCTGCATCACCAAGTAGCTGACCTACAATTGAACAAAGAAAACGATGTTATCATAAAGACCTACGGCTTATAGGCAGAGGGTGGCATGGGCAGGGAGAGAGGGGAGGGGAGAGAACAACCTCAATACTCATTTAGGATGACGACAGATCTCAACAATGTGAATACAAACTTTCTGAATGAGGAAGTACAAGACTGAGACTATGCAGCCCGGTTGTCTTATAAATCTTAGCCTTTCGACTATAAATAATTTGTGTTTTCACGTATTTCAAGGCAAGTTTGTAAATTAAAATTTATTTCATCACTCAGAGTTCATCTCCACTAGGGGAAGGTTTTTGGTTATTTTGAACAACCAGGAGAATTCCACGCACGTACAGAAACAAGACATCAGTGAATACAAAATACTGCACCTATGAACTGGCCAACATTGAAATCTTCGCCTTTCAGAAGGTTGATGTCATTGTCATTAACATCAGCGTTTTCCTCAATTTCCTTCAAAACTCTGTCCAAGTCCTGACCTTCAAGGCTGAGAAATAGCTCTGATAAACAAAAGAGAGCACACGGAGATGATCTCAATTATGGCCATTGATCTTTGACAGGAAGTACCATACAAGTTTAAAGATCTCACTCAATTTGCTTTCTTCAAAAGTGTTAAAAACTATGTTCTATCTCAGCAATATCAAACGTAAGTTTCCACAATTCTTCTAGCTCTTCCCTTCAGTAATCCGTCATTCTACTCCCATGTTTTTTTTAATGTTCACTCAGACGAGATGGAGGATAGCTCCATAACCTCTCTGTTCTATTAGCCTCCATGCACAAACTATATAACAATGTCACCTTTAATTGTTTTATATGAATCTTTTTTTCTTTTTTATGCTAATATTGTAATTTCAAAATGTAAGTGGAAAATAAAGCGAAGTTGAAGTTGAAGTTGGAAATTATTAGCTGCTCTGATGTTATTATTGTATGCATTATAAAAGTATATTACAACATGAACATGCAACACCAGTCACAGCAATTATGCTGATGGGTAATACCCACGAGGTGCTAATCAGTATTTTAATTGAGGGTGTCCTTTCATGTTGTTGAAATCTTTACTGTGTCATGAAGGGTGATTTCCAGATTTCCATAACCCGTTTCAGACTGATCTTTGTAAAATCTGTACTCCACACCATAGCCTGAAGCTGTACTTGACAGCATTTCGTCAACTCAAATAACTCTTCTTTACTCACACATCCAGTGGTACATTCTGTAAAATGTTAGGTAAAGAGGCACCATCTCGGCCATTTTCTAGGTATAAAACAGCTCAAGAACTATACCCTTTGGAAGGAAATCATCCCCATTAAAGCAAGGGTCGGAGAGGGGGAGGGGGTTACTTTCAACAAGGAAAGCTATGAGCAAACACAACCTGGTCAACTCAAAAGATCCCTCCCCAGTAAAATCATGCAAAATGTAAGAGAACAGTAAGGAGAATTTTGATGCTTTGTTCTTACCACTTTGCAATGACTGCAGTTGCTCTTCTGCAGACAGGTCTAGGCCTTGCCATGGCCCCCCTATAAACATGGCAGCTTCAACCCCAAGTAGATCTGGCTCCTGGATGTCCCTGCTACTGTCATCATAGCCATCACGGGCTTCGCTGTCACTGTTGTTGTCAACGTCATCATCATCATCATCATTGTCCATCTCCTCCTCCTGATCATCATTGCAATTTCCTGCCTCACAGTCAGTTGCCAAGGCATCTGAAGACTGTTCTGACACTAGGGATTCCATATCACTGTCAGTTATCTCAGAGCTGAAGCTACCATCTTCGTCAAGCCAAATATCCTCTCGAGAGGGGAGTGGAATGTTTGAGACACATGGCGCTGCAAATGTAAAGTACATTTTTGATCAATATGCTTTAGAAAGATTCTGTCATAACAAAAAAACCTCTAATAGTTATCCTACATCACGGGTGGACCTGGGGGGGGGGGGATTCAAGGAGTGGGCACCCCCCTCCCTAGGATGAAGCCTTCTTCTTTGTATTTGCTTTTAGAATTTGTTTACCTCACCAGTCAGTTAATGCCATTCCTTAGTGGTGCATTCCCTCCTAAGAAAAATCCTGGATCCCCCCTGTACATGTATGCCTGATGGGCAGAATCAGTGCAGCAGTGAATTTGGAAGAGTCTAAAATATTGTCTGCAATACTTCTGTTATTTACTCACTTTGTGTCAGTTTGACTTTCGACTAACTATACTTGAAATAAATGCTTAATGGGCTTATTTAACACTTAACTTTGGAGAGTAGGGGCCTGTTTCTCGAGGGTCCAAAAAGTTTTTGCACTCGAAAAGCCGTAGAAACTCTCAAACTTTTTGACTGTAGAGCTGTTTTATTCATGTATTTTTAATACAAACAAAGGTTCTCTTCATACAAGAAGTGTCAGGCGTATACACCTCTCTGTCTCTAAATACCGATTAACTAAAAATGGCTTTTTGGGCCTGAAAAGATTCTGGGGCTTTCGAGAAATGGGCCCCTGGTGTTTAATCAAAAATGGCACTTAATACTGTAGGTTAATAAAACAATACAATATGATAATAATAACCTGTCACAAACACTGGATGCTGTAGAAGTTCTGTAGCTGTAGCTCTCTCTGATGGTTCAAGAACAAAACCTTGGTTGAAAAAATCCTCAACTTCAGGGCTGCATGGAGGAGATTGTGGAGGCTGAGATGCTGTCCCAATCTGTGAGGAGATATAGAAAGATGACGAATGATACCTTAATTGAATTTCAATGACTGTCAATGTTGCACAGAACAAGAAGACATTCCTCAAACAGACTTCAGAACTTTTTTCCCTCAAAGGCAAGGACTAATCCAATCCAATCCAAGGACTATTCATAGACTTTAAAAAAAAACAACTAGCAATATTCAAGGACTTGTTCCTTCAGTCAAATGCAAACCTGGGTAGATTGGGGGGGGGGGGGGGGTGGAGGAAACAAAACACAGAATGTTCAGAAGCCCATTATACTTCACAGTCAGAGTTTATCATTTTTAACTGCTGTATTATCAAAATCCTTTTGTTTTAGGCTTGCGATGTTTTTCTTCACTTTCACTTATATCAATATTATAATTATGTTAGCATCAATGTCTTATTTTATGAGGATTACCTTGAACAGCAAAGAGCCACAAGAGAACTCCATCCAGGGAGGTTTACCCACCAACATTTGATAAAGTAAGCACATCAATTCCCAAATATCTGCACTGAATGAGTGCTGTTCACTGCGACAGACCTGGTGGGAAATATAAGATATATGTAAGTTCTGACTCTTCTTTCCAGCTTTAGTAGCATTAGACATGACTAGGAGTATTTCTACTCTTCCCTAAATGGGAAGCTAGACACCCTTTCACCCTGCGTGGGGTACAGGTTTGTAAGTATTCCTCTCTATTTCCTTCTGTCTTGGACTTCTCTCTGAAGATGCCACAAGTTAAAACCTGCTTTCCTCTCTATCCAGTCCACCATCCACAAAGTTCTTGCTTCCGTGGAGGTTTGGCCAAAATGGTCATGGGTGTCAAAGAGACCTTCTCTCCCTTCAGCTTACTGAGTTTTAAGACTTCAGTGTATAATTTTTGAAATCATTCTCCTCCACTGAATGGGTGATTCACCCATCTAACCTCGCCATTGGCCCATTAGCTGGGTATTTACAGGGTGTACGACAGGCCTTCATGGTTACCACAGTAAATCAGAGGACCAATCCTCACCCCAAATCACCCTGCCAAGTAATCTCCACTTTAATGGATGACCACTTACATGTACCACAACTAAGAAAAAGGGTTGGAATTTGATAGCCTGAAGGCCAAACAGGGATTTGAAAAAAGCAAGCCTCTTATCTGAACATGAACAGTACAACAAAAACAGTTCACATTTACCTCTGGGGCCATGAAGGCTTCTGTACCTCTTGGGGAATTGTCCTGTTGATAGCCATCACACCAGATTGTTGTTCCAAAGTCTGCAAGCTTCACCTTCTCTCCTGTGGCATCTAAAAGAACATTTCCGCCTGTTCACAGATTTAAAAAAAATACTTTCAATTGGTGTTTTCCTGTGACATCCAGCAAATAAAAACAGAGCATGGTAATAGAAAACAAGATTTGGTGATTTCCAAGACATCCACATCACCGATGGAAATAAAACTTCACTGTCTCCAGACTGGAGACAAAATACATGCATGCCAACTGACCTTTAATATCACGGTGCAGCAATCTTCGAGAGTGCATAAACTCCACAGCAGAAGTAACTTTGCCCAGGATATAGACTGCATGGCCCTCATAAAGTTTTCCATACTCTTCCACAGAGCCCCCTAATGGAGAGATTATGATAGATGTACCACAAAAATAACAGTTACTGCTTACTATCTAAGCATCAAGAGGGTTGTACTGGGGAATATTGGCTTGAGGTAGTGGCAATATGGACCTTGATCCAAAACAGAAATGACCAAGGGCCAATATTCCTCAGTAATACTCATGCAAACTATCAGTTTGTAAGACTACGTGGTTTATTATATGTCACTTGGGCCAAAATACACTGCTTATGCCCCTTTCCACAGAAATCTCTGCAATCTCTGTGGCCTAAAACTTGCCAAGACTCTTGGAAAGATCTTGTCCAAAATTGTGCACTGGGACTTTTGACGCATCATTCACATTTCTTACATGTATACCTATTTCCAAGCAGAAAAGTGACTTAAGTATTTGATTGTCAATCGAAAAATTGCCCTCTAAATCCATTTTGTTCATAGCACCTGACGAAAAATAAAATTTGTGTACCATCAATGGCGCATTTACTTGGGACTTAAGCATGCCAGTTTAATTTCTTTTGTGTGGGAATCCCACAGGGCGACAGCCTGGTACAAACAATGTTCACAGGTATGGAGAAGTTTATAAGGGAACAAGAAGATCTGTTAGATTTTATAACCGCACTTTTAAAATTTAACTGTTTTCTTAGCACTACAGTCACAACGGAGTGCACATTCCAAACCAATCCTTGACGATTCATTGATTACTGTAGACACCACATCACTTGATCAACACAAACTGTATTATTACACCATCAGTCGTAGCTGTTGTGAAATCTCCGATGACATAATAGTCTTAATCTGAAACTTTCTTTGGGATATGTATGGGCATGAAGATATGAACACTATTAACAACAGCTTTCTTTCTTAAAACTCAAAATTAAATTTAATTGTTTTTTCCCTCGAGTAAAGGGTTAGCAAAGAAGTCACACGAGTCACATAATTCAAGAATTGTGTTATCCACGGCTATCTTTAGCACGGTGGTTACTTTCCTACCAATGACGTAATCCTTGCATGTTCTGACATGTTCTTTGCTTGGCTTGCAAATATCTAATTTAATTTTCCTTCCGATCTATGAACTCGCTGCGATGAAACAGCCAAAGAATTTATTTCATTTGCCTAAAACCACAAGAAATAATCGCAAAATTGCAAATAAATTAATGACCGTCACTTCTGTCAAAATAAACTTGCAAAGTAAACACGATCTTATTTGTCATGTAGCGAAAGTGAAAGCTGCAACCTCAGCGCATTCCATGGCTGACGTAATACCTTCTTTACACGTATTTACTGTTCCCTTTGAATCCAACGCTTCGATAAAACCAAAAGAAAATATATTTTACCCACAGCAAAGACAAAAATATCCGCAAAATTGTCCGTGTATTAATGTTTCATCAGCTTTTGGCGAATAAACATCACACATTGCGTGACTCAAAATTTGGCTGAGAGGGAGTTTGGGTCTGGTCACTGACAAAAAAAAAAAAAATAATAATAATAATAAACCAAGGGTAGAACATGAACCGCACTCGGCCCATGGCTGCGAGGTTAAAAATGCATTTTTCTTCCCCTATTGCTAGTAAATTACTTATTAAACAAAGCTATGCCATCATCATCATCATTTATTTGCCACATATAGTAACAATACTGAAAAAGCAGTGAGGAGATCCCCAACAGAAGCCACCTGGCTTATAATGGAGGCCACCTCAGAAGTTCATATGTGAAGTTAAAATAACAGTCTCAATGAAAGTACTTTAATAACGCTATACAATTTTTTTGTATGACCGTAGCTTTCACAGTGTAAATGTAGCCTGAAATAAGGACCCAACTATTTTAAAAAGCTACCTTCCATATATTCCATAAAGATAACCACAGCATCTTCGTGTTTCACAGCACCATATAGCTCCAGTATGTTAGGATGCTGTCCGGAGATGCTGCCCCATGTGTCTATTTCCATCTGCTGAAATTGCCTCAAAGGAATCTAAAAATAAATGTTAAGAAAGATCCAAGTTTCACTAACAAATCAATGGGAACAATAATAACTACTTAATAACCGAGAGTGAGGTTGTTACGGGAAAATCTCAAACTGAGGCCTTGCCGTATTGACCGAGCGATAGCGAGGTCAATACGGTAGGCCGAGGTTTGAGATTTTCCCGT